>JACCDT010053571.1_pt1 | contig 10130 bp, 10 predicted proteins | sample 7446291 | NCBI WGS metagenome assembly JACCDT01 (sample SAMN15323446, study PRJNA562643) | freshwater metagenome | isolation source: river surface water | place: USA:Blue River Watershed | collected 2017-08-17 | reverse complement strand
TGTCAGAATGATTTGTGTTTTGGAAATTGGTTTCATAATTATAGATTTATCATAAGTTCTAATGAGTCATCAAACTTCGATTCGCCTGATGGATTGTCTTTGTGCAATATGAGAAAACCGCGACGATATGGTGTTTCTGGTGGCAATGTATATGCAATACTTGCGGTAAAAGGTACGTAGTCAGTCGTCATCCATTCACCCTGTGCGGTAGCATAGCCTTCGGCAATGATGAGCCCATCCCAGTTGGTAAGGGTGATCGGAAATGATCCCTCAAAGAACCAATTCCCTCTCGCTTGGCCTTTAATGATCAAAGGAGATGACACTTGTGCATTTGGTAATGGCATATCCACAACGATCAGATTGTCCTTCTGTGCTTTTGGTTGGTCAGGTACCAATGACCCGTCATTAGTAGGAGGTACTACAACCGGGACCGTTTTTGTAACGGTCTGACGCGCAATACTCCAAAAGATCAAGGCAAAGAGAATAATAAAGAAAAGGAGGAAATATCGTTTTTTCATATACTTGAAGTATACCTCATATTTGGCTATAGTATGCAAGCGCTTCTATACAAGCGCTACGGCCCTATCGTCTATCGGTTAGGACACATCCTTCTCAAGGATGGAAGCGGGGTCCGACTCCCCGTAGGGTCACATGAAAAAAATCCGCCTCCTGGCGGTTTTTTTTCATGTGACCCGGAGGGTACCGTAGGCTCCCGTTTTTCCGAAGAGCGATTAGCAATGACTTGAAAAACGCAGTCCTTTAGGGGTCACCTTCAACAGCTAGCACGAGAAGCGTACCAAAATAACTCTTTAAAGGGCTATTTTGGTACCTGCGAGCTTACTTAATCTAAATCCTTAGAACTTCTCTTAATGCGGAAAATCTTAATTTTTTCATCATCAATAACCAAATCTTCAACGGCCAGTCCTTTATAGAATTTAAAGATCACATTTGTTTTAATCTCTTCAATTTTTGCGTCTTTATCTTTTACGCTAGTAGGATCATTCTTTATCCAATTTTCAACTATCTTTTTACGAGCCTCATTAAGATTTGAGAGATTGGTTATAGATAAAGTTAAACAGCTTTCTTCATCGTTTGACCATTTGGTGTTTGCATCATCTAACTCAGTATCCTTCTCTATTTCAAATTCATGAGCAAAGAATGATTCCGATTTAAAGATAAACATGGAGTCTGGATATGACTTCTGATCTTGGAACTTATAAATGATATACACAGGAACACCCTTAATAGTTCCTTGGTAATAGGGACCTTTATCTTTTCTGGAATCTGCTTCCTGCCAATAAGGAACGAAATCGTTAGGAGAATATGATTCGATACTTAAGTAGCCATTTAACCACAGTATGATGGCTGCTGTATCACTCTCAGGAGATATGTTCTTACCAATATTTTCTCTACTAATAAGAGGGGGGCTTTCTACTTTCTTGTAAATAGATTCAAGAATCTTATTGTCTTCTGATCTCGCAAGATCTTCGCCAAACTGATCTCCGTTTGAATAGTGAACATTGGTCTCTTTAACAAACTGTTCTTTGGATAAGAGGGTGTTATACCCAAAACCATCGCTTCTCTTTGTGCTATCTTTTATAAACTTTTGAATTCCGTACAAAACTCGCGACTTTTTATATGACTCAAAATTCTGTTCTGCAAATTCATTAAATTTTTCATCATCAATTGACTGCTGAATAAGCTTACTCCTAACATCGGATTCGTATTTTTCAGCGATCTTTGAGAAGACTTCATAAAATTTAGTTTTTGCGGTATCGAATTGTTCATCTGTTAGTTTTTCCGTAGAGACAAAAAAGTCTTTGGTCTTATTTAGAAGAACATCGAACTGCTGGTTGCCTTGTTTTACAAGAGAAAGTTCGTCGTTATAATTTTTATCTTTTATATCAACAACTAGAGCGGGGTTAGCTAATACAATATTAAGAATACGATCTGTTAGCAGATTCTTAATATCATGACGTATTGTAACCGTATAAACTCTTCCCTCGGGCATATCCCAACTATCCCATCCAAAAGAACCCTTGCTCTCTGAGAGTTCCGCACTCTTTAAGTAAATACTCAAATAATAATTCAAATCATCTTGATTGTTTGCGTAGTGAGGGATTGGATCCTTAGCCAAGGCTGACAGTAGTTTGGACAGTGCATTGCGGTAAAAGTCATCACCCTTTCTTGCAGGAAAATATTTATACACCCACGCAGTAAAACCAAACAGTACAGCTTTCTTGGTGAGGACAGCCTCATCAAGTGCCTCATCCTTATCGCGCTCATATGTCTCGCGAGAAAGAGAGTCATTTAGGAATGATAGTGTTTTTTCGAAGACATCGATGTCTTTGCGATCAAAAGCAATTTTTAACCATCCGTTAACTCCCGATAGAAAAGTGGTAACAAGTTCCGAATAATCATCATCCTTTTTGATTCTGGATTTTAATGAATACTTAGCAACTTCATTAAGCCATCTGAAATAAATATCAAAGAATTCATCCCTTTCTTTTTTATCGAGACTGAACGCTTCATAGAAGGCGTGCCCGAAGTTCCTAAAGAAGATATTGAATGTGTTTGTCGATTTCTTGTCTAACGCCTGATAAATGTATCCGAGAGAGAATGACACCACCTTTCTTATACAGTCAACGTTTCCTTGCTTAAACGCATATTTTTGCAGCGTGAAGATAATATCATCATTGATAAATTGAATGATATCAACATACGAATCTGCCTTATTCGTGAAATGATCAACAAAGCTAGAAAATTCTTTCAGTTTCAATTCGAGACTTTTAGAGTCCTCAAGTTTTATAAGAGAAACCATCTCCGGGTAGTAGCTTCTTGTCTCTGCTTCAATGTATGAGATTGGATTTTCATCTTCATCATTGATTGATACGAATGATCGCAGTCTCTCTTCATCTATATCATCTTTAACTTTAATGTAACTACTTTTTTTAATTCCCAAAATAACAGTACCGGAGGCGATCGGGGCTCCGTAAGATACATAGTATGGTATATAGTATTGAGGTTCTTTAAGTAAATTCTTAACCTCTCCACTGGAGTCTAATTGGTTTTCAATATTTGTGCCTTCAATATCAGTATTTCGAGTATTATTAATTAACTCTAACTTAATTTCAGCAATATACCCTGAGTTCTGTGCACGTATTAGGCGATAAGAGTCGTCATTTTCATTAAGTAAAAATCTTCCAACTTCTTTACCTCTCTTCTTATCAAGTTCATCATTTAATAACTCATTCTTTTTCCTCAAATTCTCAAATTCAATAAGTTTTTCGCGAATTACTCCTTCTTTAAACTTTTTTACAGCTCTTTCTCCAGATAGCTCACTCTTATTAAATTTAAAAACCTCATTAAAGGCACCGCGTAGTCTTAAAAGAATCCACCCGACAAATACAAAATTGATTGTCTCATACACTGGACTAGGCAAGGCGAAAAATGTAAGAGCGAAAAAACCGAGACAATTTTTTATAACGCCCTCGATGTCAGTGTTTTTAAGTAGAGTTATTTTCTCTTCTCTATTTTGAAGACCGTAAATATATACACCAAGAGAAATTACAATAGTGAATACAACTCCGTATATGGCAATAAACGTATCGTTGGCACAAACAATACCCGCGAGACAAGTTCGAGGATCTGGATTTTGTATTATGAATAAATATTTATGCCACATAAAGGCTATTTTAACATTTTCAGACCCTTTTTGACAGACAGATCAGGCGTTTTTTAGAGCAATTTTCTTATTACTCAATACAATCCCACTCTTCAAACACCTCAGAAACTCCCCCTTTTCCTCCACTCCCCCTTCGGGCAATATGAAATTGGCATAATTGCGTATATCGATGTCCTTCACCGCAATCGTCGTCTTGCCCCCATCAGCACCTGCTGGAATTTCTTGAATCGGTGTACTTCTGCCGTTATATTCTCCCTCATCGGCACCGTCACCATCAACAGCACTCTCGAAAAGATAGATCTGATATAATTCATACTATGAAAAGAGTAATAATAGTCCATAGATGGGAAGGCGGATCGCATGATGACTGGCGACCATGGGTTAAAACAGAACTTGAGGCAATGGGTTATGAGGTGCTCGTGCCTGACATGCCAGATACCGACGTTCCTGTTATTGAAAAATGGGTTGGGAAATTATCTGAGGTAATCGGTACTCCGAATGCCGAAACATATTTTATTGGTCACTCTATCGGGTGCCAGACTATCTTGCGATATTTAGAAACGGTTGATACGAAAGTTGGTGGCGCATTGTTTGTTGCCGGCTGGTTCAACCTTGAGAATCTAGAAGACGAAGAAGTTATACAGATTGCAAAGCCGTGGATTGAAACTCCTATAAACCTCGAAAAGATAAAAACTGTACTACCAAAATCAATCCTACTCATCTCCAAGGACGATCCATACGGAGCTTTTCAAGAAAACGTGGATAAGTTCAGTCAGTTCGTAACTCATATCAGTGTCTTTGACCATGCTGGGCATTTCACTGAATCCAAGGATCCTTCAATTCTTGGAGAATTTGAAAATCTTGTTCGGGAATAACAACTCTCTAAAAGGCTTTCTGATATAATTAAATTTTATGAACTACCCAGACTCTTTTTTTCAGCTCCAACTAGATTACGCAAAAAAGATTTCAGAGGTCAGCGACATTTCATTCGAGGAAGCGCTATTGCAACACACTGGTTTTTATAAACTCATTGGTACTTCTGATTGGAGTTTTGACAGAAGCAATCCCCAGTGGCAGGAATTCATCGGTCAAATGAATGTAGCCCCAACTATTGATAGCGTTAAAAAGTTTTGTATCTATGGCCGCAGAGAGACTATAGAAAATAACAAAAAGTTTGGCTGCTTTTCATATGATTTTAATGAGCAGACAAATAATATCCATGTGCATTTTATGCCATCCATAGAAAAAGGTGTACTATCATTGCAGAAAAAGGATCAGAGACTTTCTGAACTACAGCAAATGTTTTTCAGCATCAAGGAGAATTATCCTCAGGCAAAAAATGTTGTCGGTTTTTCTTGGTTATACAACATATCTGCCTATCAACGATTATTCCCTAAAGAATATTTTAAAAATATGAAGGTTAACAAAGGTTGGTATAAAAGTCTTGCTATATGGGGCCAGTTTATCAATGGCGACCTAACTTTGAAACAAGAGGATGCCACAAAATTTTTAAACTGTATAAAAAATAAATGTTCAGTAGATGAGCTCCAAGGATGCTTTTCCTTTCATGTTTGTGAACCTATGGCTGACATCTGTTATTTTTATAATCACCTTAGAATCAAATAGATTCCATCTGCTAAGAGCTCACAGATTAAATTTTCTTTAGTGCTTTTTTAAAGGCTTCTAATTGAACTGGGAAAGATTTAGAACCATCAATCTCTATAACAGGTTCCGATTTCGTTGGATATTCAGTATTTATTTTAGTTAACCGTGCTACTGAAACATCAGCTGGATGATAATATTTTTGCTTTAGCTTTGATCTAACTTTTTGTCGCTGGAGCAATCGTTTTTCTGCTTGTTCTATTGAAGTAATAACATGAACGACAACATATGTAGCGTTCATCTTTTTTGCTATCTTTGCAAGTTCACTGCGGTATTTTTTCTTATTATAGTTACCATCGTTAAGGACACCGACTCCTTTCATTAGAAATTCTTCAGTGATCCAATTCACCGCACGCATTATTGCATCTCTTTCTTCTGGTTGAAATGTTGGATTTGGAATAATTTCTTTTCTAAACCTGTCTCTACTGAGATGGACGAGGCCGTATTCCTTTGCCAATCGTTCTGAGAAATATGTTTTCCCTGACCCAGGGTGTCCGAGAGTGCAAATAAGAAGAGGTTTCTTCATGTAACAATTATAGCAAATTTTGCCTTAAATTCATTTCTTTCTTTTACCTTTAGTATTATTGGGTTCCGAAACTCGCCAGAAACGATCACAATTTAGATACTTTTTTTTCATTAGAAACTAATTTGGAAATTATAGAATCATTCTCTATATCACATCATATATAGAAAACTTGTAAAGTATTAGCTGGGCGCACGAGAAAGGTCGATTTTGGACTACAAAAAAAAGAGATACCCAAAGTATCTCTCGCTTTCATTTTTTGTTGTTACGCACGAATCCGCAGATCCAAATATTCCAAAAACTTTCTCAGAAATTCAGAAGGTGCAGCTGTTTGTAGGTTGGTTCTAAATGTACCGTCAAATACCGGCTTGTTGCTTATCGATTGAGATAGCAAATACACCTTTGCATTGCGATTCTTCTCCTTGATTAATTGAGCCAATATCGCCCCAGTCATAGCCTCTTCACCTGATCCACTCGCGGACGGAGTAGTGCTAGGGTGGAAAATATCATTCGTAAGAACTACAACATTCCCGTCTTTTGGTACTGCCTCCACTGCTTCGGATGAGGTCCCCGTGCAAGTAGTAACTGCTGCAATATTCGGGAATTCCATACAGAGCAAATCAAATAATTCATACTTGCGATGTGCACATACATACACAAATACAATGTTGTCAGTATTCATAATTAATTTTTTACGAGGTATGAGAAATGGTTTCTGCTACATTACCATTTCTTGTACATTAGTCAATATCAATTTAATTCCCAGAACTTTCACTTGATGCTATAAATAATCTATGGCAATCTCCCCTCTCTGCGACAAATGCAAACAAGAATTGGAAGACTATGGCGCAATATTATTGAGCCCTCCGGATGACAAACAAATGGTCAGAAAATTTCATTTGTGTAAAAAGTGTTACGAGACTTTGGCAGCAGACATATAACATAAAAAAATAGAGCTTCCATATTTAATGAAAGCTCTATAACTTTTGCTTTTGATAAAACTAATTGACTACTTAACGACTGAAAAATACTCCCTGCCATTTTTTGCCATTTGTTTTTACTTTTACTTCTTTTACTTCAATACGTTCAATTTCTTTGCCTTTTTCTTTGTATTTTGCAGTGACATACTGAACAATATCAGGATATTCTGGTGTCGGAACAAAATCATTCACCCATCCCACTTCTTGCTTCGTTTGTTTATCCTTGAATGTAGCAGCAATCAGATAGTTGCCTTCAGGTGAACTCACCTTTTTATCAACCTCAATTACCTTTCCAATAAATTTATGTCGGTCAGTAAAGTTGATAACAAAATCGGTTTTGTTGCCTGCTAGAATTTCCTGGAACTGGCTAATAGCTTCAGTAATCCAGAGCTCCCCACTTTTGAGTTCCCGTGGCAAATGATTCTTTGCCTCATAACTACTTTCATTCCATATGGTTCCATCATGCCAGTAAACAATCCGATAATTCACTGTCTCACGTGAATTATCATTTTTTCTCCTAGTCATAAAACGTGTTCCCATACAGGTTTTAATATGAGGGATATTCTCATTATCCATAACTACAAAAACTCTTCCAATACGATACACAGGATCATCTTCCAGCCCATACGGAAGTGAGTAGTCGGCAATGAGTTCTTCATCGCCAATTGCATAAAACCATGGAGTAAGTGCACCACAATCTATCCACCGCTTGAAGCCCTTGGCTTCTGGAAAATGTACCGTATTGTCATGACTGCCCCAATACTTTTCCCAGGCCATCTTGGCATCTTCCAATGTTTCCCATTCGGTAAACTCGGATTTGCCATAGCGGTGATACTGGTAGATTACAAAACTGCAACGGTTGTCTGGCGCATTTCTTATTTCAAGAACTTCAATGAAGCCAGTCCCTCCACCTGCATACTTATGCTGTATCATGTCGTAACGGGTGTATCTTCCATAAGCGCCATGAGAGATGTTGAGCACTCCTGTTGTCGGCAAACTAATAGTTCGGATATGGTCACGGAAGAACTCCTTCACCTTGTCTTTAAGATCAGGAGGGCAAGAAAATTCAACTAGTTGTCCAATACCGGTCCGTACCTCTCCATATGTATACGAAGAGAACTTCTTTTGGATGTCTATTTCTGTTGTTGTCATAACGTGTTATTTAATTTTGATGAATGTTGTTTTTATCAATCTACACTATTTTCTATACATGTCAAAACTCTCTGTATTTCATGGAGTGTTATACTAAACCAATGGAACAGATTGATGGGTGGGAATATACAAATAATGCACTCGAACAGCGCTTCACATTCGCCGACTTTGCGGCAGCATTGGCATTCATCAACAAGGTTGGTGTGGTGGCCGAAGAGCTCAATCATCACCCCGATATCTCAAACAGCTATAACAAAGTCACCCTTCGATTGAGTACCCATGATGCTGGCGGTGTTACTGAAAAAGATATCGAACTTGCGAAAAAAATCAGTGTATTCGTATAAATAAAAACACTGCGCTTTTTATTGCGCAGTACGTTTTTGTTTTTTTTGTCATTAAATTTCCCGACAGACCGCCTTTGGGAAACCAAAGGTTCCCGTACCAGCAAGTCGTTGCCAAAAATTTGCAGCTGCTTTTTTTCCATTTGTTCGCAACTGTTCAACAGCTTTTTGTGCATCAATTTGATGTGATGTTTCAAAGCTCTCGATTACATCAAATTTCTCATTGAGCCAAGCTCTTCTGAATTTTTTAGGCACCACACCAGGAGGAAGCTTGATTATTTTTATTTGTAGCATGCGAATAGTTTTCACTACTCTATCGTATACTGGCGTTTTGTCAATATTATCGATCCGGAGCAATCTGATAGTAGTTGGCAAGAAACTGTACGGTGTTGAAAAATGGATCAGCGAGCGTCTGGATCGCATAGAGCGCCCCCTTTGGATAGACATTGAAGAAATAGACGACATAGCGTGGCTTGCTCGCAGGAAAAAACCCGATGAGTGAGTGAAGGTTTCGGTCGGTGTAGTACCCTGTTCCGTCAGATTTTGCGATCTGCGCCGTACCAGTCTTTGCGGCGACTTGGTAGTGTGACATTCCTTTGTGGTATCCGTCATCCACCACATGGACGAGCATATTGCTGATAGTGGAGATAGTTTCAGGTTTGAGGATTTGTTCAGATTTTGCATACTCAAGCTCCTTGGTACTGCCATCCCCTTCGATGATTGCAGTTGCAATGTGCGGTGTGATGAGTGTGCCACCATTGGCAAGGGCGCCAAATCCACGCACGATGTTGATCGGACTGGTCGCAATACCCTGACCAAAGGCAGCAGTCGCGTAGTTGATGTCATTTGAACCATTGAGACTGCTCATACGACCATTAACCTCTCCCGGCAGATCGATCCCCGTCTTTGTACCGAGTTTGTACTTGTTGACCATGTAGTCCTTGAACTTATCCTTGCCCAAATGTTGTTCAACAAAAATCATACCGGTGTTGAGGGACTGGTTGAGGACATCCTGCATATTTACATGACCACGCCCCTTTTTATCAAAGTTGTTGAGCGTTGCACCGTTAATCGTGACCTTTCCACTATCAAAATACGACGTCTGAGGAGACACCACACCTTCATTGAGCGCAGCTGCCATAACCAGCGGTTTGACGATTGATCCCATCTCGTAGACATTCTGTGCGAAAGGATTACTAAATACTCCGACGTTTTTGACCTTGCCATAATCATTGAGATCAAATGTAGGGACTTGTGCCATGGCAATGATTTCACCGGTATACGGATCCATAACAATAGCACCGACTGAATCACTGTTCCATTTCTGTTCGACAGAAGCGACTTGATGTTCGAGCTCTGCCTGCACCGTCGGCTCGATCGACGTGACAATGTCACCATTGACTGCAGTATTTTTGAAAATAGTTGATTGGACATTGGCAAAGATTTCCGCAAAGAAATTTACATAACTTGAATTGGCGCTCCGTGAAAGCACATCGTTATAGTATTCCTCAAGCCCATAGTTTCCGATCAACGTATCGCCTTTGTACGAGACAAAGCCGATTGCCTTTGATGCGAGGTCGCCTCCTGGATAGGTTCTCCATTTCTCACGATAGAGTGTTACGCCGGGTAAACGAAGTGCGGTAATCGCCGTTGCTTGCTGCTCCATGACACGATCCGCTATTTCTTCATACGGGTCACTTTTTTTTGCAGACTTCGCAATGAAGTCATCGTGATCGACTGGAACGATAGCATTGATTGCTTTGTAGGTGGCATCGATATCTTGGAGT
>JACCDT010822894.1_pt1 | contig 10134 bp, 11 predicted proteins | sample 7446291 | NCBI WGS metagenome assembly JACCDT01 (sample SAMN15323446, study PRJNA562643) | freshwater metagenome | isolation source: river surface water | place: USA:Blue River Watershed | collected 2017-08-17 | reverse complement strand
GGTTGTCTCTAGGTTTTTTCGATATCCGTGGGACAGTAGGGATACTATAGCATATCATAAAATATTTGCAATATCGTACTTACGATGTATGATAGGTGTATATGAATAATTCTCTAGAAATGAAAAAGAATAATAAATTTGAAATACAAAAAATTTATATAGAAAATGAACAAACAGAATTGATTGTTAAATTTCTAGAACAATTAACTATTAATTCAAATAGAATTGAATTAGGAAAAGGAGCAAATGGTGCAGTCTATGCTTTTGGTGATAATAGATTTGGAGATTTTTGTCTCAAAAAAGTCCATAAACTACCACTGATGAAAATATTAAGTATCGAAGAAGAACATGAATATCAACAAGAAGTTCTCAGTTTAGGAATTGCTACACCAAGAACATTAATGACTGTATTAAATCACGAAACAAAAGAAGAGTTTTTCATTATGGAGAGAATAGACGGCTATTCTATTGTTGATACATTAAAGAATCCAACATTGCTTCCAGAAAGTTTTAATTATGATCAGTTTTTTAAGAAACTTAGTGATCAAATAAATAAACTCCATGAGAACCGTATTCATCATAGAGATCTCCATGCAGGAAATGTAATGATTAATGAATATGGCGATCCTGTAATTATTGATTTTGGTTCAGCAGGAAAACATTATATTAGTGATGAAGATATTTACTTGTTTGAGTGTAGAAAATTAATAGATCCAAGTAAGGGGATTTATAAAACTGTAGAACAAAAAGTAAACACAGATGAGGAGAATATTAAAGTTCTCAAAGAGAAAATGTCGCATTTACGATAGTACTTGACTTATTTATTAATATGTGTATAATTACACCAAACAAATAATCATAAATATGAAAGATCAAAAAGGAATCATAATTACTAAAACCTCTACTGCAATGGAACAAGAAGCTTTAGAAAAAGCTTTAGAGCTATTTAAAGCAGGAGAAACAGAGGGAGTCCTTTTTAAGACGACTTCTGTATTCATCGGCACAGAACCTAAAAATGCTATTGCTGTATTTGCAGGCTCAGGTGAACTTGTCGGTAAAAAAATCTATATCGGCAAAAATTAAAATAAAAAATCCCGGAACTATAATAATTATTAGTTTCTGGGATTTTTTGCTATACTCATTAATATATGGAAAAACCTGAAAAATTAAATATTAGTATCCTCACCGAAACACCAGAATACTTGGTAATTAATAAACCAAGTGGTCTTGTCGTGCATAGTGATGGTAAAACCCAGGGCTATACATTAGTAGACTGGATAATCAAAAATTATCCAGAAATCAGTGATGTAGGAGAAATGATGATTATCGAATACAAGGGAGAGCAGGTAACTATACCGCGTCCTGGTATTGTGCATCGATTAGACAGAGAAACATCAGGGGTTATCATCATTGCAAAAACAAATGAAATGTATGCATGGCTAAAACAACAATTCCAAGACCACACCATACAGAAAAAATATACAGCATTGATTGCAGGTTGGCCCAAAGCATCTCGAGGTATGATCGATGTTCCTATTGGTAGATCGACAAATGATATTCGCAGATGGACAGCAGACCGTTCTGCACGTGGTAAAATCCGTCCAGCTCGTACTCGTTATGTAGTAATGAAATACTATCATGATGGTAATGATCAGCGTTTTAGTCTCGTTGATTTATATCCAGAAACAGGTCGTACACATCAACTCCGTGTACATATGAAATACTTGGGGTATCCGATTATCGGAGATGAATTATACGGAAAACACACGATTGGTATCGGTGGTGCAATTCGTTGCATGCTTCATGCACAGCAATTACAGTTTACTGATTTATCAGGAGCACAAGTCACTGTACAAGCCCCAATTCCGAATGATTTTTTAGCTGTGATAAAACAGGGAATTGTGGTAGAATCATAGTATGAAATATTTAGGGATTGATTACGGAACTAAAAAAATAGGATTGGCAGTATCTGACCAGTCTGGTGTTTTTGCATTTCCTAAAACAATTATTCCTAATGATGAAAAGCTTTTTAGTCAATGTTTAGATCTAATCAAGTCAGAATCGATCGAAACAATCGTTGTAGGGAATTCACTCATGGCAAACGGATCACGAAACAGTATTATGGAGGATGTTGATGCTTTTTGTGAGGAACTTGAAAAACTATCTGGATTACCGATCGTTATGCAGGATGAACGATTTTCATCATCAGCAGTACGAGCGTTTACTTGGGCTAAGTCAGTCGCAACAAAACATCGCACAGAGAAAAATATCAATCCGACAGATGACAGTGCCGCGGCACTCATGCTCCAGAGATATTTAGATATACATACACCATCACGAGTAGATGAGTCAGAGTATGAATAATTTATACTACCTACAAGAAAAAGAAAACATGCGCGGGCGTAGCCCGCGCATGTTTTCTTTTTCTTGTAACAATGATACACTATGTATATATGGAAACAGTAACCTATGATGAATTTAAAAAAATGGATATTCGTATTGGTACAATTCGTGAAATAGAACCAATACCAGATGCTGATAAATTATTAAAATTCCAAATTGATTTTGGGGAACTCGGAGTATTACAAATCCTCTCAGGGATCAAGGAATACTATCCTGATTTTGAGCAATTAGTCGGTAAACAGGCGCTCTATATTGTTAATTTAGAACCACGAACGATTCGAGGGTTTCAGTCTCACGGTATGCTATTGGCAGTAGGTGATGAACAACCAGTATTTTTGTCTCCTGAAATTCCTGTACCAGCAGGCAGTCGTGTTCGATAATTTTTGGTCCATTGTACCTTCACATATACTCATTATATGTCATTACTCACTCATGTATTACAGACAACGATTAAGCCAGATATCTATCTGGATATTAGTCGTACGTCAGAATTACATATGGTGATATATAATCATACTCGTGATACAAAAAAACGATTACAGATTGAAACCTATACACTACCTTTACAATCTTTAAATCTCAAGAAAAATGCACACCTGAAAAAAATACTCACCACAGGTAATGTATATGGTATTACCGATCCATCATGGATTACTCATTATATTGTTCCAGAACAATTAACAAAAACCTATGCTGAAAAATCAGGGATTGAATTTCTCATTCATCAAGAAAAACTAGCAGCATCACCTACAAATGATTTTTATCTTACGACCAGTTTTCGTATGGATTTGATTAATCAATCTGTAGAACGATTTGCACAAATGGGAATATCGATTCATCATATTATATCTCCCACACAGATCGGAAAACAAATGACAGATGAAACAAGTCACTACAGTGTATGGATTGATGAGCAACATAGTTGGGTTTGTTGGCATCGAGAGAATCAAGTCCTCTATAGCAAGGGATTTTCTATCGGCAGTAATGATCTCATAACAGCCATTAGTGATAAGGTTTCACTAGATACAGATCAAGCTAAAAAAATACTCCAAAAATATGGTGTTTCAAAACATCATCCAGAACCTGGTATGACAGCACGACTCTATGCACTCCTGCAACCCATTGCCAGTATGATATCAGTTTGGGAAAATGATCATAAAGACTATGCATATTTAAAACATGAATATCAAAACCCAACAACATTACATCTGTATGGTCCGGGAGCAGACATCGTGGGTATTGAACAGTTTTTTACACTAACTACTGGTAAGATTACTGAAAACAAACATGATAGTTTTTTAAATAGAGTAGTCAATCAAGAAAAAACAAAAAAATCTCTCACTGACTATGCGTCATTAATTTATACAATGAATTAATGAATCAAGATCAAACTCAAGGTATATAATGAGTCGTGATAGAGTTTATCTATAATGTCACTCGCGAGCGACGTTATCCACAGGTTTGTTGTTTATAATCTGAAATTCCTTGACTTTTAAAATGGTTGTGATATACTATGTTTGTGAGTGGAGCTTCCAATAATGTAATCTTCACGAAAACAACAAATGTTCGCAAAAACCCCAGCTTTTAGCTGGGGTTTTTGTTTATATATGATGATATAAAAAATTTAATAAAAGTTCTCATAGCTACCGTTCTTACTGCGGGGCGTCTATCTATATCATGTGCATAAAATGCACCCTATAAGATATCCGCTAGTCCTCGTTTCGAACTGGTAGCTATGAGGACTTTTATTAGGCGAAATTATGCGACTATTAAGATGTACTATTTTCTGATATACTATCGATTATATGAAAGACAAGAAACTGGCATTTGTAGATATTGAAACATCAGGATTGCGTCCTGATAAACACGAAATATTAGAAATCGGATGTCTCATAGCTCGCCCTGATGGACGAGGTGGGTATGAAATCACCGAAGAGTTTGAATGTAAAGTAAAACCAGAACATATTGAAACCGCAGAACAGGCAGCACTCCGTATCAATGGATATAACGAAGCGGACTGGGTCTTTGCTCATACTCAAACAGAAGCTCTGACTATGCTCTCTACAAAATGCAAAGATTGTGTACTAATTGGACAAAACATATCATTTGATTATTCGTTTCTCTCGTATGCGTTTGGGACTTATGGTGTACCTGATCCATTTTTCTATGCAAAATTAGATACTGTTTCATTGGCATTTTTACGATTTCGGAATAATCCTGAAATGGATAATTTCACACTCAGATCATTATGCGACTATCTCAATATTAAAAACGATAAAGCCCACACTGCACTGGCTGATGTACGGGCAACGTATCAAGTATTCCTGAAATTAATGCAAAATAAAGCACTCTAAAATAAGCAAGTATTCTAGTATTGGAATACTTGCTTATTTTTACATGATATGGTATAGTTTTTTTGAATTTTAAATTTTAATAAACATGAAAAAACAGAGAGTAAATAAAATAAAAAACTCTCTAACCTCTGAACAATTTTACAGAGATATCCTTAGAGAGATAAATAAAGAAAATGATAAAATGGTACAAAGTATGGAATTTGTTTTAAAAGAAAAAACAAATCATTATGCAAATATTGTTTTATGTTTTAGTATCTTACAAAACATATTCAAGGTATATTTACATATTAGAGATGGGGTTACCTCGATGAAGCAAAATAATCAATCATCCAGGAGTATTGATTTTCGGATGTCATCAGATACCTCATTTAAGGTAATCAAAAAAATCATATCCAAAGAAATTAATTCTCGATATGTTGGATTTTCACAAGAAATGAAAGTTATTAATTTTTTGAAAATTTTAAAAAAGGAAAATCAAATTACAGATTTTGAAAAAACTAATGAAATCGAAGACAGAGCCGGGTATGATGTAAAGGTTTTGTATAAAGATATTTGGATACCCCTGGATATTACAACTAATGTAATCCAAAAAGAAAAAACAAGATTATTAGAACAAGGTAAATCAGAACAGGTAGAGTCATTACAAAAATCTGAAAAAATTAAACAGAAATATCATAAACTACCTAAGAAACTTACCTATGATCCAAATTCGCTTAGGTTCCAAATACCACTTTTGGAATTACGATTAAAAGAAGGATATGATAGAGAAGAACAAAATTTTTTCTTTTTTAAAACATTGAATGAATTTTTGAAAAAACCAAATGCAAAAACCTTCTTATCAGATTATGAGCGTGAGTACACACAAGTCTATCAAGATTTGGTTAGAAAAACCGATACAGTACAACCAGAAACTATTTCAGAAATAGTTTCTGAAAATGAGAAACCTAATTTAGGTACAATACAAAAAAATCCATCAGTTGATCGAAAAAATATCACTGGGATTATTAAAAAATTGAATACTTTTATCAACAAGAAAAAAGTAGTACATAAATAATACAGGAGTATGATATCGTTCATACTCCTTTTTTTATATCTAAAATATGGTATGGTATCTGATAATGATAGATTGGATCAAGAAAATCATAGCCAAAAAGCCTGGTTTAGGAAAACGGGTTTTTGTGGGTATATCAGGTGGTGTGGATTCCTCGGTTTCTGCTGCACTATTAATTGATGCAGGCTATGACGTAACAGGTGTATTTATCCGTACATGGACTCCGGAATGGTTGCCATGTACTTGGCGTGATGAGCGTCGTGATGCAATGCGTGTGTGCGCTCACTTGAATATTCCTTTTGTGGAACTTGATTTAGAGGATGCATATAAAACAGGAGTAGCTGATTATATGATAGCAGAATATACAGCAGGGCGAACACCAAACCCTGATGTAATGTGTAATAAAATGGTAAAATTCGGAGGGTTTTTAGATTGGGCATTATCTCACGGTGCGGATTACATTGCGACAGGGCATTATGCACAAAATAAACACAATCATCTGATACAAGGAAACGATCAATCAAAAGATCAGTCATATTTTCTCTGGACACTCACACAAGAGCAATTATCTCATACATTATTCCCGATCGGACATCTCCCAAAAAGTACTGTGAGAAAACTTGCTAAAAAATATAATCTCCCAACAGCAGTGAAAAAAGATTCTCAGGGCATCTGTTTTATTGGTGAAATAGATATGAAGCAATTTTTAGAACATTATATAACACCCAAACCAGGTAATGTTATTACTGTAGATGATAAAATCATCGGACATCATAATGGAGCGTTGTTTTACACATTGGGCGAGCGTCATGGATTTGTAATCACTGACAAAGGTACTCATGATAAACCATATTATGTGATCGCAAAGGACTTGGTACACAATACGATAACCGTTTCACAAGATCCACAATCTGAAGCAATACGTACGAGTCTCTATACATTGGTTGATACTTATTTTAGAAAATTAGATACACAGAAAATGTATACAGCACAAATCAGATATCATGGCGCATATAAACAATGCAGTATTATAAATAATGGAGAACAGTATACTGTTCAATTTTCTGATACAGATTACAGTATTACCAGTGGTCAATCAGTTGTTTTTTATGATGGTGATATCTGTATCGGTGGTGGAATTATCAAATAAATCATATGAAAAAAATCATCACAGGAATTGTTATAGTATTTGCAATCATCGGTGTTTTATTTACCGGTGTTTTTGTGGCGATGCAGTTTGGATTATTAAATGTTAGAGGAACGGTAAAAGAACGAAACAGTTTATTTCCTAAACAATTAAAACCAGTACAAGCCTCTGCATCTACCAATAGTGAACCTTGGGCTAGTTCTCCTGATTGGGGTATTATGAAGGTTGCCTTTAGCAGAGATCGTGAAATCATTATGCGAGCATCCAGAGATTCTGGTGTACCACCACGGATATTGCTCGGTGGGATTATTGGTGAACAATTTAGATTTTTTTCTAATTATTCACGCGAAACATTTAAAAACTATTTTGAACCATTAAAAATATTGGCCTCATTGTCTAAATTTTCATACGGTATTGCAGGACTGAAACCAGATACAGTTGAACGTATTGATAAAAATTTATTAGACGCTACATCACCATTTTATCTGGGCAAAAATATGGAAAGTCTTATTACGTATCCAGAAAACAGTGATCATACAAAAATCCGTTTTGACAGAATTACTGATACCAAAGATTCATATTATTCATATTTGTATGTTGGATTATATATGAGACAAATTAGTAAACAATGGGAACGTGCAGGATATGATATCAGCGACAATGCAGGAGTACTGGCGACATTATATAATCTCGGATTTCATTATTCTAAACCCAATGCCAATCCTCAGATTGGTGGAGCGCCGATTATCGTTGGTGGGGTGACCTATAATTTCGGACAATTAGCAGATGAATTTTATTATTCAGATGAATTAACAGATGTGTTTCCTAAATAATTATTTTAGGATATAATTAATGGTATGGAACAAACATTTATTCAAATCATTCCCACACATTTCGCAGAGTTTTGTGTATTGATGGTTCTTTCATTATTATTCGGATTGTTACTAGGACTCGAGAGAGCAGCTGCACATAAAACAGCAGGGATGCGTACCTATGCATTGGTTTCTATGTCAGCTACATTTTTTGTACTCATTGCTCGCAGTGTAATGGAAGTCTTGCAAATCTCAGGCAGTACAGCAGTATTGCAATTCTCGGCAGCACTCATCACCGGGATTGGATTTCTCGGAGCGGGACTGATATTTCACAAAGACGGTAATCATATCCAAAACGTCACCACAGCAGCAGGATTATGGATGTGCGCTGCGATTGGTATGGCAACAGGATTTGGATTGATCTGGTATGGAGCAATCGCAACATTGTTTACCTTTATCACATTGAAAATTCTGTCTCGTGTAGAGATGAATATCAGATTACGATTTTTCCCAGACAATGGGTCTACTAATGAGGTGGTCGACAAGGATAAATAATTTTTTTATTTTTTAATAACCGAGGGAAAGGCGTAGCCTTTCCCTCGGTTATTGTTTTGTGTATACTTGGTTTATATGAAAACAAATTGGAATTTAAAACTACTCTATAAAAATCTAAAGGATCCACAGATTATGCAGGATGTGATTGTAATTGAAAAAGCTTGTAATAGTTTTGCAAAAAAATGGAGTACTCGTACTGATTATCATCATACAGACACAGTGTTACTGCAGGTATTATCAGAATATGAACAAGTGTTACATCTCACAGAATCATCAAAACCTGCAATCTATATGCATTTGAATCGTGATATTTCAGGAAACAATAAAACCATCGATGCATCTATTAATCTCATAGACAAGAAAATCACCGATGCACAAAATCAGATTATATTTTTCGAATTAGGATTATCAAAAATCGATGAAGCATTGAAAAAAAATATCGTGACAGACGATAGATTTATTCCTTATCGATATTACCTACAACATATATGGCGTGAATCATATCATCGATTATCTGAACAATCAGAACAAATTATTGCAAGTAAGGCAAAGCCTGCATACGATATGTGGGTTTCTGGTACACAAAAATTACTGGCCAGTAAAACAGTTCGTTTTAAAAATCAAACCTTGCCAATCCATAAAGCATTAGGAACATTAGTTACCTTGAAATCTGCTGATAGAAAAAAACTCCATGCACTCATCATTACAGAATTAAAATCAATGAGTCAGTTTGCTGAACTTGAACTCAATGCAGTAATTACTAATAAAAAAATAGATGATGATATACGCAGATTTAAACATTCCTATAGCGCTACTGTATTAGAATATGAAAATGATGAGTGTACTATAAAAACCTTGATGGATACGATACATCAACATCAATTCATAGCGCATAAATTATATAAATTAAAGGCCAAGTTAATAGGTGTTAAAAAATTGGATTATACTGATATGGCAATAACATTGTCTACTAAAAAACAAACATTTAGTTTTCCTGATGCAGTAGAATTAGTATATCAATCGTTTTATGAAATAGATCCAGCATATGCAACTATCTTTAAACAGTTTGTTGATAATGGTCATATAGATGTATATCCTGCTACAGGTAAAACAGGAGGAGGATATTGTTGGGGAGGTCACCAGAGACCTACATATATTTTATTAAACTGGACGGATGATTTACGATCGGTTACAACATTAGCTCATGAGATGGGACATGCACTACATAGTGAATTTTCTAAAAAACAAAATGTATTTCACGAACAGTATTCTACAGCTTGTGCAGAAATAGCCAGTACATTGTTTGAAAATTTTGTTTTTGAGAAACTCTTGGATAAGTTATCTCCAATAGATAGTCTTTACGTTAGATTTAATCGATTACAAGAAACTGTTGCTACTGTATTTAGACAATCAGCATATTTTCAGTTTGAATTAGATATACATACTGCAATGGCAGAACGTGGATATGTTACCGCAGAACAGTTTGCAGGTATGATGCAACAGAGAATACAAGAACATTTAGGAACGGCAATTTCTGTTACTACAGATGATGGATATCTCTGGGTGCGACATATGCATGCACGATGGTTTTTCTATGTATACAGTTATTCATTTGGATCATTAATCAGTAATGCAATGTATGCTCGTTATAAAAATGATCACAGCTTTATAACCAGTATTAATGAATTCCTCCAATCTGGAGGTTCAGATACTCCTGAAAATATTCTTAAAAAATTAGGAATTGATGTATATGCAAAAAACTTTTGGGTGGATAGTTTATTATTGATTCATACAGAAATGGAACTATTAGAG
>JACCDT010432165.1_pt1 | contig 10140 bp, 10 predicted proteins | sample 7446291 | NCBI WGS metagenome assembly JACCDT01 (sample SAMN15323446, study PRJNA562643) | freshwater metagenome | isolation source: river surface water | place: USA:Blue River Watershed | collected 2017-08-17 | reverse complement strand
TCAATGCCCTTAAATGACATTGCAAGGGCCTCAAGATTTGAAAGTCGTTCAATATAACGTTCTACCGTATCTCGCCGAGCTCCAGGGCGTCCACCGCTTACCGCATCTGCGACTTGAACGATGACACTCTCGAGGGTTTCATATGGGTACTCTTCATGATGTGCTTGCATGGCAAGAATAATACGTTCATCCACACCATACTTCATAAGAATTTTTCTTCCAATTTCTACGTGAGTACCTGGAATCTCATGATCCACAGCTTTTCCAATGTCATGAAGAAGTGCTCCACCTTTTGCTGTCTGCACATCTGCTCCAAGCTGAGTAGCAAGAAGCCCTGCGATGTGAGCCATTTCTACAGAGTGATCAAGAACGTTTTGACCGTAACTTGTTCTAAAGTAGAGACGACCAATAATTGGGAAAAGTTCTTCTGGAATAGAGAGGAGCCCAAGCGCAAGCACTGCCTCTTCTCCTTTTTTTCGCATAAAGATACCGATATCTTTTTTTGCTTTATCGATACACTCTTCAATTTTTACTGGCTGAATTCGTCCATCTTTAATAAGGAGCTCTAGCGCATTTACTGCAATCGCACGCCTTACCGGATCAAAACAAGAAACAACAAGAGCGTTTGGCACCTCATCTACAAGAAGCTCAACTCCAGAAACCCTTTCAAAGGTTTTAATGTTTCTTCCTTCTTTTCCGATAATTTTTCCCTTAATATCTTCATCAGGAAGTTCAACTGTTGTGGTTGTAAAGGAAGAGACTTCTGTATTTGCAATTCGATAAATACAATTAACGAGAATGTCTTTTGCACGTTCTTGTAAACGTTTTTCTCCATCACGTGCAAGTTTAAGCATACGAGACATAAGATCCTCTTCATATTCCTTTTCTATCTTTTTGATGAGAAATGCTTTTGCTTCTTCTTTTGAAAGATTTGCAATACTTTGAAGTGCTGAAGTTACTTTGTAACCCTCTTCTTCAAGGTTCTTCTCTTTTTTCTCGAGAAAAAGTTCTTTTTGTTTAAGATCATCTTTAACAACAGAAAGATCTTTTTCTTTTTGATCAAGACGCTCTTCTTGTTTTTTAAGACGCTCTTCTTGACGGCGACCCTCTTCTTTATATTCCCCAATACGCTTAAGCGCTTCTTCTTCAAGAGCGTAAGCGTCTCGTTTTGCTTGGATGAGTCGAGATTCTATTTCAGATTCCACTGAACCACGACGAGCTATTGCTACATAGTGACGAATAACGTATCCGAGGAGACCTCCTATAATAAAGATGACAACACCTTCAATGAGAAGTACTGTTGTTGACATGGTTATTTTGCTTTTGGTTTAAGGATGTGATCAACAATACCGTACTTCTTTGCTTCGTCTGCGCTCATCCAGTAGTCACGATCGCTATCTTTTTCAATCTGCGCTTTTGTTTTACCTGTTGCATTTGAAAGCATTTCATAAAGACGATCCTTGAGTCTAAGGATGTGCTTTGCAGTAATTTCGATATCAGAAGCTTGTCCCTCTACTCCAGTGAGTGGCTGATGAATCATCACTTCAGAATTTGGAAGCACGTAACGCTTTCCTTTGACTCCTTGAGAAAGGATCATCGCACCCATTGAAGCTGCCATACCAGTACACACCGTAGAAACATCAGGCTTAATGTGTTGCATGGTATCAATAATTGCCATTCCCGCCTGAATACTTCCTCCAGGAGAGTTGATATAGAGGGTGATATCTTTTTTTGGATCTTCTGCTTCAAGGAAAAGAAGCTGTGCCACCACAAGTGAAGCTGTGTGATGATTTACCTCATCATGAAGAAAAATAATACGTTCCTTAAGGAGGCGTGAGTAAATATCGTATGCACGTTCACCAAATTGGCTTTTTTCAATAACTGTTGGAATAAGCATAAAAAATAAATGAATTACTATATCGTTACATTAGGAACAATATAGGGTGTTAAGTAAAAGTAAATCAATCGTTTCAGTCAATCAGACAAAGGGTGTGTTTCAGCCATTCTTCCTGCCTGCACTATACCATAGAAAGATACTCTTTCTAAGAAAAGTAAGGCTTGGTTTGACACTACCACAACTACCATGGTAGTACAAAGATACGTACACGTATTATTTACATATAAAACTATATTCCGTATGATTCCTATGATTGAAGTGCTTCCAGGTGGATTTTTACTCTCTGTAGAAAATATCTCATATTCTATGAGCTGGGTAGGGGATCTATTTAAAGTAGAAGGCCCTCAAGTGTGTTACTACCTTAAAGAAGTGGCAGTTGGACTTGCACAGATCGACTGCATAACGCTCAAGGAGACAATTATTGTCCTCAATTAGCTTTATAATAAATGGTTTATATTAAAAAGTACTATTGACAAATAGTACTTTTTATGCTATACTTATATTAAGAGCACCTTGTATTTCACACTGTGCACATCTCTCACTTTTGGCTAAGGAGGCCATCATGAACAAGCTGTTTTCTGTCCTCGGTTTCCTTGGTGATGCGCTCTGGAAGGGGTTTGTCGCTTTTTGCGAGTGGCTCTGGCCCATCATCGAGAAGCATCCTGCTGGAACCGGTGTCATGGTTTCCTTGATCTGGATTGCTGGCTGCGTCATGGGGGTGTTCTCAAACATCCTCATACCAATCCTTACCTTGATCGGATGCATCATCACGATCGCAGGAAAATGGGGCGATGTAGGGAACTTTTTCTACAAGCTCTTCTTTTTCGGGTGGGGGTATGGAATTTCCATGCTTACCTGGTCTATCACCCTTGGGTCGTACGCCCTTGGTGGCACAGCAGCAAACGGCTATGCAGAGGATTCCCACGCAGTAGCACTTGCTCTTTCGCTCATCCTCCTTTTCTTTGCTCTCCCTGTGATTGCAAAAGAAAAGACGAAATGACCCAAAAACAATCGGCGCATACCCTAAGGGTAGGCGCCGATTTCTTTTTGTTATTATTTTTATATATAAAAGACAAGAAATAAAAAAACCCCTTGCATTCTAGGCACGACCTCTACTCGTGCGCAGAATGCAAGGGGTTTTGAGAAAATGTTTACCTGCTACATAGATTATCTCAATCCAAAAGCTGATAGAAAAAGAACATTGACTGGTGATAAGGACAAGATTACCCTACCACGACAATAAGAGAAACAAACTTTTCATGCAAACCAATTGTCTGGTTTTATTTATTGTGCGGAGATCTAATTATGATCTTAATGTTCCGCGTTGTGTAAAGAACAATTTTGGTAGATGTTGTGCGCAAACTTAGTTGCCCGATTAACGCACGGGTGAGCGTTTTTGCTAACGTCATCTACCCTGTCCTTAATAATAGCAAACTGTCTTTTACACGCAAGTGGATAACTGGGGATAAGTTTGTCTCTTAGCAAAAACTCTCGCTTGTTTTGTCTTTAAAGCAAAAACATGTCTACACCATTATTGTCTTTTCCTTTAATTTGCAATGTCTTTTTATATTCTGTAGGCTAGAGCTCATGCGATTACATCGCTTTTATGTATCACAACCCCTTGGTGAAGAAGTTGTTACAACAGATGTTTCTTTGTTGAACCAGTGGACAAAAGTATTTAGATATACATTAAACGATACTGTTATTCTTTTTAACGGTGACGGTAGTGACTATCATTACTCATTTTCAGATATTACAAAGAAGTCTTGTTCACTTACTCCGTTACAAAAAGAGAAAGCTTATATTCCTAAGCGAAAGTCTTTCCTTTTCCTTTCTCTTATCAAGAAAGATAACTTTGAACTTGTGGTACAAAAAGCAGTTGAATGTGGGGTTACGGATATTGTACCAATCATTGCAGAAAGAACAGAAAAGAAGAACCTTGATTTTAGGAGGTTGCACACAATTTCTATAGAAGCATCTGAGCAGTCAGGAAGAGGTGACATCCTCACCATTCACGAAACTGTATCTCTACAAGAAGCTTTTACCTTCCTTAAAGAAAAAGCTATTCCTGAAAAAGGTACTTATATAACAACACTTGAAGGAACGCCTATTGCTTCTCTTTTTGAGTCCACAAGAGAAAGTAGCTCTAGTCCTGTTGCGTTTTTTGTTGGGCCAGAAGGAGGGTGGTCTACTGAAGAGGAAGCGTTTTTTAAAGAAACACCGTACTGTAAAATTTCTTTTGGTGAAACCGTGCTTCGCGCTGAAACTGCTGGCATAACATGTGGATTGTTATCCATGTTACTGTAGTTACTAAAAGGGTACACTGTACGAATACATGTTTTTTCCTCAAAAACCAACGAACGAAAGAGTGGAGCCGTTTCTTAACGAAGAAGATAGCGGATTCGCTGTTACACAGCCTATTATTTTTCTGGAAGAAGATATAAATGTATCAGATAATATACTGCTTCAAAAAAGGTATGAAAATACTCCTTCATCAATATCCGCACATCCAATAGCAAAAAAACCAACGGTTTTGCGGGCAATAGTAAAAAAACCTTTTGAATATCAACAAAGTATAAGCAACATAATTTCTTCTGAAATACCGGAAAAAGAAAATAGACACCTTTATACTGAAAATAAATTTATCTTACGCAATAAACTTAAACACCTCGCATCTGGTGCTAGTAGACTTATCGGAAAGACAAAAAGGGTGATTGGAAAAGGGTTAAAGGAGTGGGAAAACTTTAGTGAAAGAGAATTTGAAATTGCACAAAGTGGTGGTGAAAAAAGGGACGCCTTAATGAACAAACATTACACTATATCAGTAATTCCAGAAAATACACACTCCGAGAAGAGTCCTCAAAAAAATCGTACACCAGACACCTTTAATTTTCAAGAAAAGTTAGGTAGAGTTGATCAAAACACAGAAAAACTTTCTAAGGGTGTCATAGAAAAACTACAACCTTTTGGTAAAAAACTACTTACCTATTTAGAGAAAAGTAAGGGGATATTTTCAAATCTAGAAAAAGGAGCTTACTATCTCGATAAAAATGTAGATAAGAAAGTAAAGATATTTGCTTCTGCTTCACTTATTGCAGCTGGAACGTTCGCCAGCTTTGCTGCACCAGCTGTTCTTACCGCAATTGGAGCTGCGGGTATTGGGATGCGCATTGTTTCTGCTGCAGGCACGTACAAACTACTTAACGGTGCATACAAAAAATGGGAAGAGAACCATCAAGATGCAAGCCCTCTTAAGAGAATGTCACTTAAAACAGGCACTATAGTTGGAGCTGCTTTTATGGGACAGATTGCAGGTGCTGCAGTATCAAACCTAGGAGAACTCTTTGAAAAACTTTCTCCTCTAGAGGTATACGAAAAAGGGTTGCAGACAGTAAAAGATATACTCCCACCTTCATATGAACCAATAGAAGGTAGAGGTGACAACACTCCTTTTGATCAAAGAGGGTCACTTGAAACTACTATAATAAAAGATATTACCAAGATGGAACTTCCCCAAACCCTCCCGCAAGAAGCGCTACCACCTTCAGAAGTTATAGATGTAGTCAAAGCTCCAGAAACACATGAAGCCATCAAAGAGCCGACCGCAGAGACAGTGCAAACACCTGAACTTTTATATGAAATGAAACGAGGGGACAGTCTCTGGTCAGCTCTTCGAAAAACACTTACAGGAGTAAACTTTCAAGAATTTTCAACCCTTTCTTCAGGTGCACAAGAGCAGGTAATACGCTCACTCATCTCAAAAATAGAAGAAGATCCAGCGGCATACGGTATTAAAAGTGGAAATATCCACCTCATTAGGTCAGGGGATGTACTTGATTTTACAAAAGTAATTAATTAAAGCTATGAACCAAGATTACATTATTAAAGAAGTTGAAAAAAGAATCCTTATAGAAAACCTCCCCGAAGAAGCTCGCAACGAGGTTGTTATTCGTTTGGGTGAGGCAATTATTGAAAGAACCATTCTTACATTAGTTACTTCACTTACAGAAGATGAGGCCCGTACAGTGATAGAACTACAGGAAAACGGATCGCTCGAAGAGCTGTTTAGCTATATTTCTGAAAAACACCCGGAGGTGGAAGGAAAAGTGCTCACCATTACTGATGACGTGATCACAGAGTTTTTAACTGCTTAAATAACTTATTCTCTAGCGATTCTTGAAAAAGGAATGGTACACTAAAAATATCCCAGAAGGGAACTTAACCTTTTATACTTAACTTTATGAAGAAAATAAATTACTCAATGGTTGCACGTTCACTTATCGCACTTTTGTTCGTAGTTGCAGGAATTCAAAAACTCATGAATTTCCAAGAAGCATCAGCTTCTGTCGCTGCAATCGGCGTACCTTTTGCAACACTTGCTACAATTATCGTTATTATTATTGAAGTGCCGCTTGCTATTATGTTTGCTATTGGTAAGCACGTAAATAAGACAGGGTGGGCGCTTATCGGTTTCACCGTCCTTGCAACAGTGATTGTTCATGGAAAAATTGATCAGGGAATGAACCTTATTATGGCACTTAAGAATATCTCAATTATTGGAGGTATCATGCTTGCTATGAAAGATTGTGGTTGTGTAAAATGTGGTAAAGCGTGTGAAGAATGTAAAGTTAGCTAAATTCATTACCTACAATAAAAACACCTTCTCTGTGAGAAGGTGTTTTTATTTTATCTCTCCCTTAAAAAAATAAACCACCCCGTGTGGGGTGGTTTATTTTTACTACTTAGCTTCTTCGAGGAATCTAAGAACTTTGTCGTTAGTGAGTGCTTGGTAGAGATATGCCTTTGCTCGTTCTTCATTTGCATCCTGAACAGTTGCAAGGAGGCGAACAAGTTCTACTTCTACTTCTTCTTCAGTTGCGGTAAGTTTTTCAGCTTGAGCAATTTTGTGAAGGAGAAGCTGAGAGAGGGCTCGCTTATGAGCATCATCTTTCCACGTTGCCTTGATCTCTTCTTCTGTCTTCTGTGAGTGAGTAAGGTAGTCTTCCCATGTTCCACCGAAACGAGTGATGTCTGCTTTCATTTGGTTAAGCATATTTGAAAGCTCACCTTCAATGATCACTTCAGGAAGATCAGCTTTTGTCTCGGCGACGAGCTTTTCCATAATTGCAGTGCGACGCTTTTCACGAAGCTTCTGCTCTTTTTCAAGTTTAAGATTTTCACCAATCTTACTCTTAAGGTCAGCAACAGTTTTGAACTCTCCTCCAAAACTTTGCGCAAACTCATCGTTTACTTCTGGAAGAACAATATCTTTCTTTGTCTCTTCTTTTGCTTCGCCGTCTTTTGTTTCAACTTCTTCCTTTACTTCTTCATGATCATGATCACAGTCTTCACCGTGTACATGGTCGTCATGATGATGTTCATGATCATGCTGAGTAGCGCGACCCTTACGAAGTTCTTCTACAACATCTTCGATGTCCTTGTCGGTTACTTCAATTTTTTCATCATCCTTTACAGCTTCTTTTGCAAGCTTCTTGTAATCTGGAAGTGTCACCTCTGGCATAATAGGGACGGTGATAGTGAGCTCAAGAGGGTTACCTTTTGCAATCTTAGTGATAGTAATTTGTGGATCTGAAATTGGGTTAAGCTTGTGCTCATCAACAGCCTTAATGTATGCATCACGAAGTGCAAGGTTCGCCATTTCTTCTAAGATGATCATGTCACCGTACTGCTTCACCACAAGATTCTCAGGTGCGCTTCCTTTTCTAAAACCATCAATTTCAACTGACTGCTGAACGCGAGCAAATGCCTTTGCGTGATAGCTCTCAAATGTTTCTGTAGGAACAACAACAGTAAGCTCTACTAATCCTTTTGGTAAATCTTTCTTTTCAATCTTCATATTATAGATAGTAATTAGTTGTTAGTAATTGGTAATTAGTTGTGCACACAAATATAAGAAAATTGTTTTAGCTACGCGAAGCCTAAAGATTTTTTGAAGGAGATGTAGATAGACCTACAACGACTTCAAAAAATTTTGTAGCGACAAAGTAGAAAAAATGATTTTGTTATGTTTGTTACTTTTGAAACTTTTCTTTATAGAGTGCAACCGCTTCAAGAATTACTTCCTTCGCAGCTTTTGCATCACGAATAGTTGGGATAGTAACTGTCTTTTTCTGAATCTGCTTATAGGTTTCAAAGAAGTGTTTAATCTCTTCGATAGTATGAGGGTTCACATCACTAAGATCTTTAACATCTGCAAAGCGTGGATCCTTTACTGGAACAGCAATTACCTTTGCATCACTTTCACCGTCGTCGATCATATCAAGCACCCCAACAGGACGAGCAGCAAGTAAGATTCCTGGGAGAAGTGGGCTTGTAGTTAGAAGCACCACATCAAGCGGATCACCGTCATGCCAATGAGTCTGTGGCACAAATCCGTAATCAAATGGATAGTCCTGACTTGTATACATCGCACGATCAAGCATGATCATACCGGTCTCTTTATCAAGCTCGTACTTGTTCTTTGACCCCTTGTTAATTTCAACAATAACATTAAGCTCTTCTGGAACATTTTTTCCTGGAGTGATATCGTGAAGTAAATTCATAAGATAGTTAATAGTTAATGGTAGCTAGTTAATAGTAAATACAAATACGTTACTTAGTTTCTTCCGTTTCAGCTTTTGCTTCTTCAGTAGTTTCTTCTGTAGCTTCTACTTCATTTTCTACTTCAGTATTTTTTGGTGCATCACCTTCAGTTACATGAAGCGCTTCGATAACTTCAGAAACTTCTTCTTCAATTGTTTCATCAGTAAGAACTCCTTCATTTGTAAGAGCACCTTCTTCGTCTGCTTCAGCCAGCATTTCACCACCTGAAACGATATCAATTTTCCATCCAGTAAGTTTTGCAGCGAGACGAACATTCTGTCCTCCTTTACCGATAGCAAGAGACTGCTCTGCCTGAGTCACTGTTACGACAGCCTTTTTCTCTGTTTCATCAAGTTCGATAGAAACAGCCTTTGCAGGGGAGAGCGCTGTTGCGATGAAACGACGAGCGTCGTCTGACCATTCGATAACATCAATCTTCTCACCTGAAAGTTCTTCAGTGATAGCTGATACACGAGCACCGCGCTGACCAACACATGCTCCGATTGGATCAATGCGTTCATCAGTTGAACGCACCGCAATCTTAGAACGTGACCCTGGCTCACGAGCAACCGCCACGATTTCTACAACACCTTGAGCGATTTCCTGACTTTCATTTTTGAAAAGTTCAATTAAGAATTTTGGATGTGAACGTGAAAGACGAATTGAAAGCCCGCGGAATCCTTCTTCAATAGAGAAGAGGTACGCACGAATACGCTCACCAGGACGAAGACGTTCTGACTGAATCTGTTCTTCAAAAGGTAGGATCGCAGTAGTACGACCAAGATCGATAAATGCAGTACCACGCTCAACACGCTGCACAACACCAGAAACAATAGTGTGTTCCTTGTCGGTAAATTCACCAACAATACTTTCACGCTCTGCTTCACGAAGCTTCTGTACAATCACTTGCTTTGCAGTTTGTGCAGCGATACGACCGAAGTCATCCTGATTATCAAGTGGGAAAACGATCTCTTCACCGAGTTCTGCATTCTTCTTAAGAAGCTTTGCAGATGAGAGGAGAATGTGACGCTCTTCATTGTAACGAGGAAGAAGCTCTTCTGCTTCCTGTAGCGCTTCTTCTTTTGGTGAAAGGATCACTTCCTCTTCACCTTCTACTGGCATACGAACTGTCGTTTCATCAACAACAATTTTTACTTGTTCAAAAGATGTTTCACCAGTATCAAAATTGATCTGACAACGCACGATCTGTCCACGCTTTCCGTATTCTTTCTGATATGCTGCTGCGAGAGACTTTTCTACTGCATCCACCACTTTTTCGTGAGGGATTTTCTTTTCTTCTTCGAGTTGAAGAAGGGCTGTTTTAAGGGCTTTGATGTCTAACATAATAGTTATTCGTAATTAGTTATTCGTAATTAGTTTTTATACACACAAATTTCATAAAAACTATACAAAATAAGGCTATTTTTATAATTTTTTAACAAAAGTGATTACACTTTTTTAAAAATGCGTTCGGACAATATGAAAATATTTCGCATTGTCACTCACTTTTTTCAATAAAAATGGCCGGACCACTGGTCCGACTCACAACTTCACACACATCCAAACTAACTATTTTAGTATACCATACACTCTAAAAAAAGCAAGTATATGTACTATCTCAAGTTTATGTGAATATACCT
>JACCDT011552158.1_pt1 | contig 10145 bp, 8 predicted proteins | sample 7446291 | NCBI WGS metagenome assembly JACCDT01 (sample SAMN15323446, study PRJNA562643) | freshwater metagenome | isolation source: river surface water | place: USA:Blue River Watershed | collected 2017-08-17 | reverse complement strand
GATCAAATACAAATAATCCCCGAATACCTCGAAAAAGTGTATCGCCACTGGATAGACAATCTCCACGACTGGTGTATTTCTCGGCAGATCTGGTACGGACACCGTATCCCTGTATGGTACAAGTCGTGTAGCGAGATATATTGTGGTATAGAGGCACCTACCGATGGTGGTGATTGGGTACAAGACGAAGATACGCTCGACACATGGTTCTCTTCTGGTATCTGGACATTCTCTACGCTCGGCTGGCCAGAAAATACTGAAGACTTCAAGATATACCACCCTACGAGTGTCCTTGAGACAGGCTATGATATTTTACCTTTTTGGGTGTCCCGTATGATCCTCATGACTACATACGCACTCGGTACCATCCCTTTCAAGACAGTGTATTTCAACGGCCTCGTACGCACAGAAAAAGGCGAAAAGATGAGTAAATCTCTCGGCAATGCTGCTATGGACCCACTCGATATCGCAAAAGAATTTGGTACCGATGCTGGCCGCATGGCACTCATCGTAGGATCTACTCCAGGAATAGATACAAAAATCTCAAAAGATAAAATAAAAGGCTACAAGCTTTTTGCAAATAAGATTTGGAATATCGCTCGTTTTATTTTGACCAACACTACTGCGCTCGACCTCACTACTCCATATACAGCACAAGACACTGCTCGCTACGATGCATGGCGCGAAATACTTGCAGATATCACAAAAGATCTAGATAGTTTCAAATTCCACACTGCAAGCGAGGCCATCTATCACTACATGTGGGATACGCTCGCATCAGAGATTATCGAAGAGAGTAAGCCAATACTTGCGGGTGCAGATAGTGCTGCAAAAGCATCTCGTGAAAAATTGCTCTATATACTTCTTTCTGAATCAATCAAAACACTCCACCCATTTATGCCATTTGTTACTGAAGCAATCTGGGAAGTATTACCAGAAAAAGAAACACCACTTTTGATGGTGGCGCCATGGCAGAAACAATCATAGACAACCAGCAGGTGCTTATTGCTATTGTCACTGGGCTCGCACCGAGCCTAATCTGGATGTATTTTTGGATGCGCCGCGGTAGAGGTAATGGGCTACCTACCGGGCTTATTATATTTTGTTTTATCCTCGGCGCGCTGGCAGTACTTGTTGCCGCCCCACTCCAAGCAGCCACAAAAGGCATGTTTGACCACAACATCACGCGCATCGTAGCATGGGCAAGTATCGAAGAGATCCTCAAACTCCTCGCCTGCTCGCTCATAGCGCTCCATGGGGCATATAGCGACGAGCCTGTAGAGCCTGCAATGTACCTCATCGCCACTGCGCTCGGCTTTGCAGCACTCGAAAATATTCTCTATATTCTGAACCCTACCTACGGGCTCAATATCACAGCGAGCCTCCTCACTGGCGGCCTTCGTTTCTTTGGCTCTACACTTCTCCATGCGATATCGAGTTGCTTCATTGGTATATCTATCGGTCTCGCACCAAAAAACATGCGGTGGTTTTTTATTATCTTCGGTCTTGGTGGTGCGATTTTCTTGCATAGTACCTTTAATTTTTTTATACTAAAGAATACAGCAGCGAGCTTCCTTCAGATATACGGATATTTATGGATTGCTGCAATTATCAGTCTCCTTATTGTAGAAAAACTACATCGTCTTTCAAAAAATACTCAATAAAAAATTATGGCAAAACAATCTTTTTTCAAACGACTTACTGGCAACCTGTCACTCGATGATCTCGATGAAGAAATCGTAGAAGTGGAACCACAAAAAAAAATTACTATCACTCCTACTACATACGCAGATGACACAGAAGATATAGAAGAAGAGATCGGCGAACTCGCTATCGATATGCACGAGACTCCAAAAGAAATAGTCGTCCAAGCATTTATCGCAGGAGTACCAAATGAGCACCTCGGGGTGACTATCTCTCGCGACAGCATCACTATATCTGGCAAGCGCGAGGAATCAAAAGTCCACCACACTGCGACTACACACATCAAAGAGCTCTACTGGGGCGCATTTGAGCGTACTATCGAGCTCCCAGACGAAGTAGATGTAGATGCATCAGAAGCCCTCGAAAAGCACGGCATGCTCATCATCAAAATGCCAAAGATAGATAAAGGCAGGAAGACAACACTCAAAGTAAAGCCGTTGTAAAATAAGAAAAAACCTTCGTTATGAAGGTTTTTTCTTTGTGTGCTCAGAGCCAGACTTGAACTGGCGACATCTCCCTCTTCAGGGGAGCGCTCTACCAACTGAGCTATCTGAGCGAGCAAGGATCAAATGAGAGACGTGCTTTCATTATGTCCGAGTGAAGCGAAGACAAGCTATGCTTATCTGAGCAACTTGGTTTTGTCTAAAAGACTTTTATATACTATCAAATTTCTTGATTTTGAGCAATATCAGCCCTAATTTACAGTGGCTCTATATTCGTCTAAAATAGCCTTTATATTACTGAGGTCGGTCCCCCCTCCTATACCATCATATACACCCCCCATCTGGCCCAAAAATGGCTTCACAAAATATAGTGCACCAAAACCGACGAGGAGTATCACCACCCAATAGAACGCCCGGAGCGCCATCGCAATACGCTGCGCACTACGCATACGGACAAGTATTGCAGTATTTTCTGCTATCGCTTTTTCGAGCGCCTCGAGGCGGGCTTCTATGTTTGTATTAGGTTGTTGCTGGTCCATATGAATTCAAGTATACCATACGTGGTATACTACAAAAAGCTCTAATAATAGAGCTTTTTGGCTTCCATAGTTAAATGGATATAACAGTTCCGTCCTAAGGAGTAGTTGTACGTTCGATTCGTACTGGAGGCACAATTTATGCGAGCATTTTTTTGATGACGTCTTCTTGGAAACCTACTGCTACCTGGTCGCCAATACGGATCACTGGTACGCCGAGCTGACCTGTCATTTCTACCATTTCTGCACGCTTTTCTGCGTTTTCACCTACATTGTATTCGGTATAGGCGAGATTATGTGCTTTAAAAAACTCCTTTGCAAGGTTACAAAAATGACATGTGCTAGTGCTGTAAATGATTATTTCTTTCATATATATTTAGTATAGCATAGGTGCCAAGCTAGTGAAAACCCCCACGATCATGTCCCAAAAGCGCACTATACGTGATTTTGGGGCTTGTACTGGTGCCTCTATAGGAGTGGTGATTATCACCATACCTTCATTGGGCTTTACCAGTCTGTATTTGTCGCGGAGTGCTATCTCTGTGCCGAGTGGGGTTGCGAGGAGGGCTGTTTCTGCTTGGAGTTTTGCTTTTTTTTCTTCAAGCTTTATTTGGGCTTCTTTACCATGCTTTATACTGCGGCGCACCCCAATGTATTTTTTGGTGAGCGAAAATACCGATCCACATAATACACAAAAAAGCCCTATCAATACCAAGGTCTTTATGAAGCTTTTGAGCGAGATATAGTCTCTATTTCCAGCACTTTCTGATTTCATATAGATATGATACCATAGGTACATGTTATTCAATCAAAATCCAAAAAAAGTAGGGATGGCTTGGAAAATCTTTTCTATAGTTATTATCGTTTGTATGATAGTAAGCTTCCTCCCTGGGCTTTTTAGCTAATTACTCCTAAAAAATATAGGACTTATTCTCCAGATCGCATTACCTTTATGAATACATCATGAGGGATATGTAGTCGTGCATGCTCTGCCATCTTTTTCTTACCCTTCTTTTGTTTGTCGAGGAGTTTGTTTTTGCGACTCACGTCTCCACCATAGAGGTGCCCTGTCACGTCCTTGCGGAATGCTTTTAGTGTGCGCGATGCCACGATGCGGCCAAAGGCCTTTGCTTGGATTTTCATTTCTACTTGCTGGCGTGGCATGAGCTTTTCGAGCTTGTCTACAAAATCATCTGCTTCTTCCTGCATGCGCTTGCGCGAAATGATGCGCGTAAATGCATGCTGCTCTTCGTCACCGATGATAATATCCATACGAATCACATCTGCATCGCGGGATTCTACTTGCTCGTATGCGATAGAGGCGTAGCCGCTGGTGATACTCTTGATCCCATCAAAAAATCCACGCATGAGCTCGCGAAGTGGCATGAGCGCAATCAATTTCATTCTCCCGTCTCCAAATTGCTCGAGCTCCTCTACTGTCGCCTCGTGGTCGTATAGAAATGGCATAAGCACGCCAGAGTATGACTCAGGGCTCAGTATAGATACACGTATCCACGGCTCACGTACGAGCGTGATGGTGCCATCATCAGGGAAAAGGTGGGGTGAGTATACAGAGATCATCTTGCCGCCTTTTACTGTCACTTCATACGTGATAGATGGGAGTGTCACGATAAGGTCGAGGTTGAATTCTCGGCGAAGTCGCTCGGTGATAATCTCCAAATGGAGCATACCGAGAAAGCCACATCTGTATCCGCGGCCGAGCGCGCCAGAGACCTCTTCTTCAAAAGAAAATGCACTATCAGAGAGGCGCAGTCTGCCGAGCGCCATACGAAGCTCATCAAAATTGTCTTGGCTTTCTGGATATATCGATGCCCATACCACTGGGCGAGGCTGTGTATACCCTGGGAGGGCTTCAGTCTTGCCTTTTTGGCTCACGATAGTGTCTCCTACAGAAGCAATACCAGGCTGCTTGATACCTGTCACAATGTAGCCAATAGTCCCCGATGGGAGTGCATCTTGCGGGGTCGGCTCTGGAGTAAATACACCGACTTCGAGCGCCTGGAAAGACTGCTCTGATGCTGCAAATTTGAGCGTGTCGCCTTTTTTAATACTACCATCAAACATACGCACAAAGACGATCACCCCTTTGTGGTTTGAATAGCTAAAATCAAATACGAGTGCTTGTGGTGCGGTCGCAAGAGAGACTTGTGGCGGCGGAATGCGCGCGATTATTTCTTCCAAAAGTTTTTCTACTCCCACGCCTGTTTTGCCAGATACTTGGATAATATCTTTTTCGTCCACATCGAGCAGGGTGCATATTTCAAATACAACCTCTTCTATCTTTGCATGTGGCGCGTCTACTTTGGTGATAACAGGGATTATTACGAGGCCACTTTCCTTTGCCATACCGAGCGTAGTGAGTGTCTGTGCTTGGACACCTTGCGTGCCGTCCACGAGGAGGAGTGAGCCCTCTACCGCTTTGAGTGCGCGCGATACTTCATATGAAAAGTCTATATGCCCAGGAGTGTCGATGAGGTTGAGCGTATACAGTTCTTTAGTGGCCCCATCCTGCTGGCTGGTGCCCGATTTGCCTACGTCGGCAAATCGCATCCTCACTGGCTGCATTTTAATAGTGATCCCCCGCTCTCGCTCGAGCTCCATAGAGTCCAGCACCTGGTCGCGCATTTTGCGGGCCTCTACGGTGCCTGTGACCTCCAAAAGACGGTCTGCAAGGGTGCTTTTACCGTGATCTATATGGGCTATAATGCTGAAATTACGTATTTTTGAGGGCTCCATCATACGTGGGCGATTATAGCACAAATTCTGACATTTTCTTCTTAAAAGCGATATAGAGCGACAATGCATTGATTATCTGCACGAGCGAGTATGCGGCAACGAGTGCAAAGACTTGGTTCTGCCCTTCAAAATTTCCAAAATGGAGAAATCCGTATATTACTGCCGGCATGAGAAAAAGTGCACATATATTTATTTTGAGAGGAATCTTTGTCTCGCCTATTGCATAAAATCCTCTCACGAGTACTAGTATCAAACTCTGTGCTGCAAATGATACAGAAAAAATAATGAGCGATATATATGTGATATGTATGTATTCTGGCGAGAAACGCCCACCACCGAGGAGTATTTTTATTGCGAGCTTACCGAGCACTATAGCACCCAGACATAGTGGAAGCGAGAGAAGTAGTATAGTACGCACGGTTTTATTGATTAACTGCTTGAATTCATCAAATCTCTTTTCTGCGAACATTGCAGAGAGTGTCGGGAAGCTTGCTACTGCGTATGAGATGCCAATGATCATCAGTGGTGTAGTCTGTATATTGTACGAGAGTTGAAAGAGCGACACCGTACCCACGGCAAGGAGTGATGCCCATGCGCTGATGATGAGAAATGATACAGCGTTTAGCGAGAGGCCAATAGTACGCGGGATAGAAAGCAATACTACGTCTTTTACAAGCTTTTTGTCTATTTTGTTTACAGACACAACCTGCGGCTCTACACCCATTTTTTTTAGTGGAGCATAGTGCGTGAGTAAATGTAGTATTGCACCTACTACTACACCAATTACTATTCCTAATACTCCAAATCTTGGTAGTAAAAATATAACACCAAAAAGTATACCGAGGTTATAAAATACTGGCGAGAGAGCAAAAGCAAAAAACTTTTTTTCTATCTGAGAAAATGTACCAAGCAGATTCGAAAGCCCAAGGAAAAATGGCGAGAGCAGCAATACTCGAGATACCTGCACAAAGAGTGCTGTATCGGAAACTCCAAAACCTGGCACGAGGAAATGTGCAAGATATGGCATAAGTACAAAACACAGTGCACACAACATAGCCATACCGTATAGATATACAGAAAGAATAGAACTCAAAAATGCATTGAGTCGCGCACTCTTTTCCCCATCTTCATTTTTTGAAAGTATCTTTGTGATAAATGGGATGAGTACCGTCATCGAAAAGAGTGACGCAAAAGATGCATAGAGAAAGTCTGGCAATTTGAACGCCGCATAGTACACATCGAGCGACGCAGATGGGCCCAAATTGCCTGCGAGCAATCTATCGCGAAGCAAACCCAAAAGCTGCGAGAGTAAAGAAAAAGCACCAAGAAGCAAGGCTGCTCGGTGCACGTTCTTTGTGTCCTTATTGAATATTGAGAATACTTTTGCGAACACGAATAGTTTTATTTTTTCTTAGTAGCGGGTTTTGGAGTTACAGGTGTTGCCGCAGGAGTTGCTGGTGCTTCTGCTGTTGCACCCATACCTGATTTCAATTTCTTGAGTACCTCATCGATACCCTGTGTCTGTGGTGCGAGACTTTTTACCTGAGTAAACGCTTCGATAGCACGCGGCATATCTTTGTTTCCTACATAGAAATTGCCAAGTACGATATATCCAGATGGATCAAAAGGCTCTACTTGTGTATACGCAAGGAGCGCATCGCGAGCACCATTTGAGTCCCCATTTGTTTGCTTGAGCTGCGCTTTGAGCACGTACGCGTCAAGGTAGTTTGCCTTGAGCGCTATAGCATCTGCAATATGACCATATGCAGCAGTCGTATCACCAGTAGCAATAGAGATCTGTGCCAGTGAGAGCAATGGAAGTGGATTTTTTGGTGAATATTTTACAGCCTGTTGTACTGCCTGTGTCGCACTTTGTGCAGTCTCTGGTTTTTCTTTGTTTATAACAAGCTGGTATACCTGCGAGAGTGATAGCCAGTTGCCAGAATCTGTACTATCCCACGCCACTGCTGCTTGTGCTGATTGCTCTGCACCAGAGAAATATGCCTGGAGTGCTGTCTTATCTGGATTTTCTTTACGAGCTTCTGTACCAAACTGATTTACAAATAGATTTGTACGAGCTTGGAAATACACATCATTTGGAGAAAGCGCGAGTGCTTTTTCTACTTTTGATATTGCACTTGGTGCATCTTTTGCAAAGAATGCTTTGTTGTAGTAGATAGTACTCGCAAATTTATTTAGTGAAAAATACACCGCAGAGAAGCTTGTCATGATGGCTACAACAAGCACAAGAATAGCAATGAAGCTCGTGCGTGGGTCTTTGAGATAGTTGAATGTAAGCACCTGCTTTTTATCAGAGAGACTTGGCACTCCAGCGAGAATCCCTATAAAGAGGAATGTAACAATAAGGATAGTAAGCCCTGGAGTTGTAGTGAGCGCAAGGAAGAAGAATGCAATTACAACAACGAGACTAGTCACTGAGATAAATCGTGAGAATTTATCTGGGAGTGCGAGACCAAACGCTTTGAAACCTTGGATGATTACAAACACAAAAAGTGCGAGAATAGCGAGTGTGGGAAGGATGCCATTTGTCGCAAGCATACTAGAGATATATGAGTACCCTGTTGCAAACTGATTGTTCCATACAGTAGTCTGATTTATTGCCACTGGGTGGTACATATTCCACGCATTAGCAAATCTGCCTGCACCAATACCAAATACTGGATTTACCGCAAGCGCATGTCTACTTACTTGGAGCGTAGAAGTGAGCGATGGGCGCACATCATTAAAGATAAGCCCTGCACTACGCGCGAGCGAGTAGCCCACAGATGCACTAGAGAGGAAGAAAAAGAGTCCAATAAGAAGTGAGCCAAATGCAAAAAATGGAAATACTGCGTTTTTGCCAGTATCTGATTGGAGGTCAATTTGTGCTTTTTTGAGAACCTTTATATCAGAGCGTTCTACAGAAGATTTGTAAACAAATACAATAAGCGCTGCAACTGTCGCAAATATCCATACAATACCGATATTGAGGAATGCCATCACGATGAGCGTGAGCACGAGCGCACCTACAGAGATAGCTTTTATAATTTTCTTTGGGCGAAATACTTCACACATGAGGAGCGCGAGGACAAATGTATATGCGACAAAGTATCCAAAATCGATCCAAGAACCTACGAGTGTGCCCTGATTTGCAACATGTCCAAAATACTTTGCAACAAATGAGAAGTTTTGTGATAGATATAGTACTACTTGGAGAAATACAGCAGCTACAGATCCGAGAAAGCCAGCCAAAAATACTTTTGCAAGGCGCCCCTGCTCCATAGAAGCAATCGAGATAATAAATGCAAAGAGCCCAAGGGTGAGCGTGGTCGCAAATGAATCAAGTACAGAACCACGACCCCAGAGTGATACACTCACATTTTTTGAAAATAGCGCAGCAATAAATGAAAGTACTACCCAACCAGCGAGGATGAGGAGAGTCTTGCTTTTTGGCACAGTGATACTCCCTGCAATAAACTGCCCTACAAACCACACAGACACTGCGAGGAATGTCCCTGTGTAGAATATTGCGCCTTTGAGAGCGAGTATCCCCCCCACATTTACTGGGAGAAATACAAGTGGCAATAGCGCCACCATGATACTGATAATTGAAAAGGAAATTTTGTTACATTTGTCTACTATATTTTGGTGCATATAGGTCTTAGTATACTACTAAGCAACAATATTGACTACTCGCCCTTCCACAACTATCACCTTTTTTGGAGCATTGCCAGCAAGGTAGTTTTGCACTTTTTCGCGAGCAAGCGCGAGCTTCTCTACTTCTTCTTTTGATGTCCCTGTAGGTACCTCTATAGTGTCTCGGACTTTGCCATTTATCTGGATTGCGAGCGTTACGTTTTCATCTATTATCTTTGCAGGGTCATAACTCGGCCAAGTTTCGAGATGTATTGATGAAGCATTTCCGAGTGTATGCCAAAGCTCTTCTGTCATGTGTGGAGCAAATGGTGCAAGGAGCTGGAGGAGATTTTTGTAATCTCCGAGTGATATAGCTTTTTCTTCTTCTATTTTGTTTACCAAAATCATAAGCGCAGATACTGCAGTATTGAATTTGAAGTTTTCTATATCTTCAGAAATCTTTTTTATGGTCTTGTGCAGCAGTGTGTGGAGCGCTGGAGAGCTCGTGCTCACTGCAAAATCAGTCTGCTGATATACACGCCATACTTTTTCCAAAAATCTACGTGTCCCTACGATACCATTGATAGACCATGGGAGATGCGCATCAAAAGGTCCCATAAAAGACTCATAGAGACGGAGCGTGTCTGCACCGAGCTGCGCGACTACATCGTCGGGATTGATCACATTACCCCAGCGTTTACTCATTTTGCGCCCATCTGGACCTGCGATCATTCCTTGATTGCGAAGCGCTTTAAAAGGCTCTGCATGTGGCACGTAGCCGAGGTCATAGAGCGCCATATTCCAAAATCGTGAGTAGAGAAGGTGCCCTGTTGCATGCTCTGCGCCACCGACATACATATCTACCTGCCCCCAGTACTCGAGTGCACTGCGTGATGCAAATGCATCAGCATTTTGTGGATCCATATATCGCAAAAAGTACCATGAAGACCCCGCCCATCCTGGCATAGTATTTGTTTCGTAGCCTTTTGCCATCCACTCTGGAGATTTTGAAAGCGCAGATCCGCCGTCGCCTGCTGGTGCAAAGTCTGTCAATTCTGGAAGCATGAGT
>JACCDT010510888.1_pt1 | contig 10145 bp, 8 predicted proteins | sample 7446291 | NCBI WGS metagenome assembly JACCDT01 (sample SAMN15323446, study PRJNA562643) | freshwater metagenome | isolation source: river surface water | place: USA:Blue River Watershed | collected 2017-08-17 | reverse complement strand
CGAGCGCGGCCAGCAACATCAGGTTGCCGAAGAGGCTCAGGCCCAGGGCCACGAACAGGAAGAGGGGAAGACAGCCGGATTTCTTCATGGGGAGACCAGCGTGTCGGAAGATGACCTCGCGCTCAAGGAGCGAAGTTGGGGATGGGGGATGGGTAAAAACCTAACAGCCTGTAGCCTTCAGCCTCATCCCCTGCCCGCTAAAGCGGGCTTGTGAATAACTTGCGAACAAGCGGGAAAAAGTTGTTTCCCGTGAGGTCTCGCCAGTGACGGTTCAAGCGTTTAGGAATCGTTCCATGTCCAAAGCCGAACTCCGCGCCCGTCTCGATGAGATCGGGGTGCGGCCGAGCAAGATGCTCGGGCAGAATTTTCTTCTCGATCCCAACCTCGCCAAGGCAATCGTCGCGGGGTTGGATCCCCAACCCGGCGACCATCTCGTCGAGGTCGGTCCCGGCATGGGGGCGCTCACCGTGCACATCCTGGAGTCGCCCGCCCGCCGCATCACCCTTGTCGAGCGGGATCATCGTCTGGCAGCCGAGTTGAGGGAACGCCATGCCGCCGAGATCGCTTCGGGTCGCCTTGAGATCCGTCAGGGGGACGGGGCAAAAACGGACCTTCCCTCCCTCTTCGGTCATGGTCCGGTCAAGATGGTGGGTAATCTTCCCTACAGTGCCTCCACCGCGATCATCTCGCACTTCACCGCACCCGTTTCCCCCGCATCCAGACTGGTTCTGATGGTGCAGCGTGAGGTGGCGGAGCGGCTTGCGGCCACTCCCGGACACAAGGATTATGCCGCACTCACCGTGCAGCTCGGGCGACGCTGGGCGGTGCGAAAACTCCGCATCGTTCCCCCCGATGTCTTCTGGCCCCGGCCTGCCGTCGAGTCGGCCGTGATCGAGGTCTCCCAGCGCCCCGTGAACGGCTTGCCCAATTGCGACCCCGAGCGTTTCTCCGCGTTGGTTCGCCAGGGGTTCTCGGCCCGGCGTAAGCAACTGCGCTCCCTCCTTGATCTGCCCAAAGGTGCCTGGGAGGAGTGGGCCGAGGCCAAGGGGCATCCCGTCACCGCGAGGGCTGAGGATCTGCCGGTGGATCACTGGGCGGAGCTGGCCTTGGTCGGCGGCGCCCCGCAGATCGACGAGCCCCTGGAGGTCTTCGATGTCGTTAATGACCGGGACCAGGTGATCGCCTCCAAGCGGCGCGACGAGGTCCATGTGAACAACCTCCTCCACCGGGCCGTCCACATCTGGATCTTCAACTCCCGCGGGGAGCTTTTCCTGCAAAAGCGCTCCCCGTGGAAGCAGAACCACCCCGACCTCTGGTGCTCCAGCACCGCGGGTCATGTCGACTCCGGCGAGAGCTACGAGCAGGCTGCCCACAGGGAGTTGGGGGAGGAGATCGGGATCGATTGCCGGCTCGTGAAGTTCTGGAAGGCGGGAGCCACCCCGGAGACGGGCCACGAGTTTATTGAATTCCATGTCGGGATCTCCGAGGGGCCTTTCCGCTTCGCTCCCGGCGAGGTCGAGACAGGGGCCTTCTTCCCCGTGTCGCAGATCAGGGAATGGCTCCAGCGGACACCCGGGGATTTCACTCCCGTTTTCAAGATGGTGGCGGGGGAATTCCTCCATGAGACAGAGAGACTCATTAAAATGGCCCATGTCTCATAATTGAGACATTGTGACCCATTTTCTTTGGGATTTGATTTGAATCTATCTAATGTAAATCCCTTTTAGTGAATGGGATAATAAAATAGAGAGATCTGGGCATGCCCTTTGCTTAAGTGAAAGGGCTATGTCAAAAATTCTAGGAATCGATTTGGGAACGACCAACTCCTGCATGTCCGTCATGGAAGGCGGGGAGCCGGTCGTTCTGGAAAACTCAGAGGGAGCCCGCACGACCCCTTCGGTCGTTGCTTTCGCCAAGAGCGGCGAGCGCCTCGTTGGCCAGGCCGCCAAGCGCCAGGCCATCACCAACCCGCAGAACACCGTTTTCTCGGTCAAGCGCTTCATGGGCCGCAAGTACGACGAGTGCCGCGGCGAGCAGGACCGCGTCCCGTACAAGCTGGTCAAGGCCGCCAACGGCGACGCCCACATCCAGGTCGAGATCGACGGCAAGCCCAAGAGCTTCAGCCCTCCCGAGATCTCCGCGATGATCCTCGCCAAGCTCAAGAGCGACGCCGAGGCCAAGCTCGGTGAGAAGATCACCCAGGCCGTCATCACCGTTCCCGCCTACTTCAACGACTCCCAGCGCAACGCCACCAAGGATGCCGGCAAGATCGCCGGACTCGAGGTCCTGCGCATCATCAACGAACCCACGGCGGCATCGCTCGCCTACGGCCTCGAGAAGGAGAAGGACGAGAAGATCGCCGTCTATGACCTCGGCGGCGGTACCTTCGACATCTCGGCCCTCGAGCTCGGGGACGGCGTCTTCGAGGTGCGCGGCACCAACGGCGACACCCACTTGGGTGGCGACGACTGGGACAACCGCATCATGGAGTGGATCATCGGCGAGTTCAAAACCGAGTCCGGCATCGACCTCACCAAGCAGCCCGACGCCGTCCAGCGCATCAAGGAAGAGGCCGAGAAGGCCAAGATCGCCCTCTCCTCCACCCAGGAGTACGAGATCAACCTCCCCTTCGTCACCGCCGACGCGAGCGGACCAAAGCACATCCAGAAGAAGCTTACCCGCGCCAAGCTCGAGCAGCTCACCGACGACCTCTTCCAGCGCACCGTCAAGCCCGTCGAGGATTGCTTGGCCGACGCCAAGTGGAAGAAGGGCGACGTCAACGAGCTCGTTCTCGTCGGCGGCATGACCCGCATGCCCAAGGTCGTCGAGACCGCCCGCAACATGATCGGCAAGGAGCCCCACAAGGGTGTCAATCCCGACGAGGTCGTGGCGATCGGCGCGGCCATCCAGGGCGGCGTCCTCCGCGGCGACGTCAAGGACGTGCTCCTGCTCGACGTCACCCCGCTCACCCTCGCGATCGAGACCGCCGGAGGCATCGCCACCCCGATGATCCCCCGCAACACCACGATCCCGACCAAGAAGAGCAACGTCTTCTCCACCTACAGCGACAACCAGCCCGGCGTGGAGATCAAGGTCCTCCAGGGAGAACGCCCGCTCGCCCGCGACAACAAGCAGCTCGGAGTGTTCCACCTAGACGGCATCCCGCCGGCCCCGCGCGGCACCCCGCAGATCGAGGTCACCTTCGACATCGACGCCAACGGCATCCTCAACGTCTCCGCCAAGGACCTCGGTTCGGGCAAGGAGCAGAAGATCTCCATCACCGGATCGAGCGGACTCAGCAAGGAAGACGTCGAGCGCATGCAGCGCGAGGCCGAGGCCCATGCCGACGAGGACCGCAAGGCCAAGGAAGGCATCGAGATCCGCAACAACGCCGACACGCTCGCCTACCAGTGCGAGAAGCAGCTCAAGGAGCTCGGTGACAAGATCGACGGAGCCAAGAAGGCCGAGGTCGAGAAGGAGATCGAGAACGTGCGCGAGGCCCTCAAGGGCACCGACGTCGAGGCGATCAAATCCTCCTACGAGTCCCTGCAGACCAAGTTCCAGGAGATCAGCGCCGAGCTCTACAAGAACGCGGCAGCCTCCGGAGCCGGAGCGGGACCCGAGGCGGGTGCCGGAACCGGTCCCGCCCCCGAGGCCAAGAAGGACGCGGACGTCGTCGACGCCGAGTTCGAGATGGTCGACGAGGACAAGGACAAGAAGAAGTAGGATTCCCTGATTTCATACTTTTTAACCTTCTAACCTTTTAACGTTTCACTTCATCAACCCTTTAACAACACGCCCTCCCGCGGGTGCGGGACCGGGCGACCGTTAAAACCCCAAACCAAGGAAAACACACACCATGGCAGTATCCATCCAACCTCTCGCCGACCGGGTGCTCGTTCAGCCGATCGAAGAGAAGGAAGTCAAGAAAGGCGGGATCATCATCCCCGACACCGCGAAAGAGAAGCCCCAGGAAGCCAAGGTCATCGCCCTCGGCACCGGCAAGCTCGACGACGAAGGCAAGAAGATCGCCTTCACCGTCAAGAAGGGCGACAAGGTCCTCATCTCCAAGTACGGAGGCACCGAGGTCAAGGTCGACGGCGAATCCTACCTGATCATGCGCGAGGACGACATCCTCGGCATCATCGCCTGATCATCCACTCTAACCCACCAACACACTTAGAACACTATGGCAGCTAAACAACTCCAGTTCGACGAGACCGCACGCCACGCCCTCCTGCGCGGCGTCGAGAAACTCGCCAAGGCAGTCAAGGCAACGCTCGGACCCTCGGGCCGCAACGTCATCCTCGACAAGAAATTCGGCAGCCCCACCATCACCAAGGACGGCGTCAGCGTCGCCAAGGAGATCGAGCTCGAGGACCCCTTCGAGAACATGGGCGCCCAGCTCGTCCGTGAGGTCGCTTCCAAGACCAGCGACATCGCCGGCGACGGAACCACCACCGCGACCGTCCTCGCCGAGGCCATCTACAAGGAAGGCCTCAAGAACGTCACCGCCGGTGCCAACCCCACCTCGCTCCAGCGCGGCATCAACAAGGCCGTCGAGGCCGTCGTCGCCGAGCTCGCCCGCATCTCCAAGAAGGTGAAGGACAGCTCCGAGATCGCGCAGGTCGCCACCGTCTCCGCTAACTGGGACAAGACAATCGGCCAGATCATCGCCGACGCGATGGAGAAGGTCGGCAAGGACGGCACCATCACGGTCGAGGAGGCCAAGACCATCGAGACCTCCCTGGACGTCGTCGAGGGAATGCAGTTCGACAAGGGCTACCTCTCCCCGTACTTCGCGACCAACGCGGAGGCCATGGAGGCATCCCTGGACAGCGCCTACATCCTCATCCATGAGAAGAAGATCAGCTCCCTCAAGGACCTGCTCCCGCGCCTCGAGAAGGTCGCCAAGAGCGGCAAGCCCCTGCTCATCATCGCTGAGGACGTCGAGGGCGAGGCCCTTGCCACCCTCGTGGTGAACAAGCTCCGCGGCACGCTCCAGATCTGCGCCGTCAAGGCCCCCGGATTCGGAGACCGCCGCAAGGCCATGCTCGAGGACATCGCCGTCCTCACCGGCGGACGCTGCATCACCGAGGATCTCGGCATCAAGCTCGAGAACATCACCCTCGAGGACCTCGGCCGCGCCAAGCACATCACCGTCGACAAGGAGAACACCACCATCGTCGAGGGATCCGGCAAGAGCGCCGACATCCAGGGCCGGGTCAACCAGATCCGCCGCCAGATCGAGGAGACCACCAGCGACTACGACCGCGAGAAGCTCCAGGAGCGCCTCGCCAAGCTCGCCGGCGGTGTCGCCGTCATCAACGTCGGTGCAGCCACCGAGACCGAGATGAAGGAGAAGAAGGCCCGCGTCGAGGACGCCCTCCACGCCACCCGTGCGGCGGTCGAGGAAGGCATCGTCCCCGGAGGCGGCGTCGCCCTCATCCGCGCCCAGAAGGCCCTCGACACGCTCAAGCTTCACGGCGACGAGCAGGTCGGCCTTGAGATCGTCCGTCGCGCGATCGAGGCACCCCTCCGCCAGTTGGCCACCAACGCCGGCAAGGAAGGAGCCCTCATCGTCCAGGAAGTCAAGAAGGGCAAGGGCAACGAAGGCTACAACGTGGCCACCGACGAGTACGTCGACCTCGTGAAGGCCGGCGTCGTCGACCCGACCAAGGTCACCCGCAGCGCCCTGCAGAACGCCGCTTCCATCAGCGGACTCCTGCTCACCACCGAGGTCACCATCTCGGATGTGCCCGAGAAGGAGAAGGCCCCTGCCATGCCTCCTGGTGGAGGAATGGGTGGGATGGGCGGCATGGACTACTAAGTCCGACTCCCAAGCTTCTCAAAGAAGTTACAGCAGCAGCCGGGTCCGAAAGGACCCGGCTGTTTTGCGTTTAGCGTGGGAGAGGGGTTTAGACTGAAGGCTGTTGGGCTGTAGGTCTGAAATTGCGACGCCGAGTGCTGGTGAGCACAGCCCCTAAGGAGCGATGCTGTCGGAAGACGGCAAGGCAATATGCTTCATGCAACTGCGCTTGGGCTCCTCGCTCTGCATCGAAAATCCTCGCGCCTTGGACTGATGAGATCGCTGCTCGTCCCAGGAAATCCGCACGACTTTATGAATCGCTAGACCAGAAGTGGGTGGATGACTCATCCTAGGGCATGGAAATCGAAGCTCCCATCCCCTTCGAGAAGCGCACGAGTCTGCGCCTCCCTCTGGTCTCAGCCTCGGTGGAGGCAGGCTTCCCCTCTCCGGCCGATGATCATCTGGAGCGGGGGATCGATCTAAACGAGGAACTGATCCGCAACCCCGCCGCGACCTTCCTGGTCCGGGTGAAGGGTGACTCGATGCGCGATGCCGGGATCCATTCCGGCGATGTCTTGATCGTCGACAAATCTCTCTCTCCGACCGATCGCAAGATCGTGGTCGCCATGATCGACGGGAACTTCACGGTGAAGCGCTTCCGCAAGCGGGGAGGACAGGTCTTCCTCGAGGCGGAGAATCCGGAATTCCCCCCGATCGAGGTGACGGAGGGGCAGGAACTCTCCATTTTCGGCGTGGTGAGTTACATCATCCATCAGGCGAGATGACAGTAGGCTGTTAGGCTGAAGACTATTAGACTGTTAGCGTCATGCTGAGGCTGCATTCATGTTACTGGCCCGGTATGGGAGTCTGGAAAAAAGGGCTAACTTGCCGTTTTTCTTTTTCAAGCTAGCTTTGTTGAATGACAACGCTTCTGGAGATCAAGGAGGCAATTTCTCATTTGCCCGCCCGCGATCGGGCGATTTTGACGGCGGAGCTTTTCGCCCAAGAGGAGCCGGTACCCTTCGAATTGGAAAACACGCTGAACAGAGGACTGAATGATGTGCGTGAGGGAAGGTTTTCTCAGCTTCAAGATTTGAAGGGTTCTGTTGCATCGTGGATTTCCAAGTCCTGATCACGGAGGCGGCTCTTGAAGATCTCAAGGGTATTGTTTCCTTCATAGCCGAAGATGATGCCGTAGTTGCAGTCCGTGTGGGCGAAGGTCTGATCGAACGAGCCCTCAGTCTTGGGACTTGGCCGACCAGATACCCGTACCATGATTCGGATCGAGGAATTCGCAAAATGACGGCTGCACCGTTCATTGTCTACTACAGCTGCGATGAGAAGGCGGGAGTCGTGCATATACTCCATTTCTGGCACGCCGCTAGATTCTCTCCGGAATTTTAGGACCAAGCGGTTGTTTTATTCGAAATCCTCTCGTCAGCCAACGAGTGGAAGGGTGAAGATTGACCATGGATCGTCTGGCCCTGGTCGACTGCAACAACTTCTTCTGCTCCTGCGAGCGGGTCTTTAATCCAGCGCTCCAGGGGAAGCCGGTCGTCGTGCTCTCCAACAACGACGGCTGCATCATTTCACGGAGTGAGGAGGCGAAGGCGCTCGGGATTCCGATGGGTGCTCCCCTGCATGAGCAGCAGGAAGTGATCCGGAAGCACGGGGTCCAGGTCTTTAGCTCCAACTACACCCTCTACGGGGACATGAGCGCGAGAGTGATGTCGATCCTCCGCGAGGAGGTACCGTCGATCGAGGTCTACTCGATCGATGAAGCCTTCCTGCAACTCCCCGCGAATTTTACCGAGGAGAATGCCCGGGCCCTCCGGGCCAAGGTAATGCAGTGGACCGGGATCCCGGTCTGTATCGGGATCGGGACCACCAAACTCCTCGCCAAGCTCGCCAACCGCCACGCCAAGAAGAACAGGGAAATCACCGGCGGGGTCTTTGATCTCGCAGGCTACTGGGATCCCGACGGGATCATGGCCGCAACACCCTCGGACGGTCTCTGGGGTGTCGGGAGGAACTTGGCCATCCGCCTCAAGGGAATGGGCATCACCACGGCCTTGGAATTCAAGCAGGCGGATCCTGCCGCGATCCGCAGAAGCATGGGAGTGATCGGCGAGAGGATGCTGAGGGAACTCACCGGGATTCCCTGCCTGGAGCTGGAGGAGATGCCTCCGGACAAGAAGGGGGTGATGGCCAGCAAATCCTTCGGAACTCTCGTGGAGTCGATCGAGGAACTCGAGGAGGCCCTCGCCAACCATGTGGCACGGGCCGCCGAGAAGATCCGCCGCCACGGCCTGCTCGCAACCCGGATGGAGGTCTTTCTCCGGACGAACCGCTTTCGCAAGGATGACCCGCAGTATTCTCCCGGCATCGGGATCACGCTGGATCGTCCGACCAATGCCACGGGAGAGCTGATGGCTAGCGCACGGGAGCTCCTGCATCGGATCTACCGTCCCGGATATCGCTACAAGAAAACGGGTGTGCAGCTTGCCAGCCTCGTCTCCGAGGAGGAATACCAGCCGGAGCTCTTCAACCGGCCCAAGGCCCGGATCGACGTCGACCGCATCGTCGATGAGATCAACCGCCGCATGGGTGACCCCAGGAACCCCGTCATCACCCGCGCCTCCCAGGGAACCGAACGCCCGGGCAAGGGGAACACAGGATGGAGGATGAAATCCGAGCGCCACTCACCCCACTACACGACCGACTGGAACCAGTTGCCTGAGGTGCGGGCTGGTTCCTGATCGCCGCAAAGAAAGGATCTTCCCCCCCTACAGTTAACAGCCTGCGTCCTTCGGACGCTATGCCTTGGCGTGGTGCTCCTGGAGCGACTTGACGGTCAGCGGAGACTTCGCGATCGACTTGATGGCCGCGACGCTGGCTGCCGCCGCGCGCAGGGTGGTCATGATCGGGATGCGGTTCGCAACGGCCATGCTGCGGATCACCACCTCGTCGGCGCGGGGTTGCTTGCCGCTCGGGGTGTTGATGATGAACTGCATCTCGCCGTTCTTGATCATGTCGACGACATTGGGGCGTCCCTGGGCCAGTTTGTTCAGTCGGGTGACGGCGATGCCGTTTTCCTGAAGGAGGGCCGCGGTGCCGTCGGTGGCGTGGATCCTGAAGCCGAGATCGGCGAAATCCTTCGCAATCGCAATGACGCCCTTCTTGTCGGCATCCTTGACGCTGACGAAGATGTTTCCGCCCGAGGGGAGGGAAGGGGCGGCCGCCATCTGGGCCTTCGCGTAGGCGCGCGGGAAGTCGGTATCGATGCCCATGACCTCGCCGGTGGAGCGCATCTCGGGTCCGAGGGTGATGTCGATACCCGGGAACTTGATGAAGGGGAAGACGGCTTCCTTGACGCTGTAGTGCTTGGGAATGACCTCCTCGGTGAAGCCGAGTTCCCTGAGGGTCTTGCCGGCCATGATCTTGGCGGCGAGCTTGGCAAGGGGGACGCCGATCGCCTTGCTGACGAAGGGGGACGTCCTCGACGCGCGGGGATTGACCTCGAGAACAAAAACCTCCTCGTCCTTGACCGCGTACTGGACGTTCATCAGGCCGCGGACGTCGAGCTCCAGCGCCATGGCCTTGGTGGCGTGGCGGATGGTTTCCAGGCCCTTGGGCGAGAGGGAAACCGAGGGGAGCACGCAGGCGCTGTCGCCGCTGTGGATGCCGGCCTCCTCGATGTGCTCCATGATGCCGCCGATGACGCACTCCTTGCCGTCGGCAAGGCAGTCGACGTCGACTTCGGTTGCATCCTCCAGAAAGCGGTCGACGAGGATCGGGCGCTCGGGGCTAACCTCCACGGCGGTGCGGATGTAGCGGCGGAGATCCTCCTCGGTGTAGACGATCTCCATGGCGCGTCCCCCGAGGACGAAGGAGGGACGGACCAGAACGGGATAGCCGACCTTGTTGGCGACGGCGACGGCCTCTGCCTCCTCCGTGGCGGTCCCGCCGGAGGTCTGGCGGAGCTGGAGTTTGTCGATCATCGCGGCGAAGTGCTTGCGATCCTCGGCCATCTCGATGCTCTTGGGCTGGGTGCCGATGATGGTGACGCCGCGTGCCTGAAGCTGGGCGGCGAGGTTGAGCGGGGTCTGTCCGCCGAACTGGACGACGGCCGCGTCGCACTGCTCGCGCTCGTAGATGTTGAGCACGTCCTCGAGGGTGAGGGGCTCGAAGAAGAGCTTGTCGCTGGTGTCGTAATCGGTCGAGACGGTCTCGGGATTCGAGTTCACCATGATGGTCTCGGACCCCTCTTCTTTCAATGCGAAGGCGGCATGGCCGCAGCAGTAGTCGAACTCGATGCCCTGGCCGATGCGGCTGG
>JACCDT010133337.1_pt1 | contig 10145 bp, 9 predicted proteins | sample 7446291 | NCBI WGS metagenome assembly JACCDT01 (sample SAMN15323446, study PRJNA562643) | freshwater metagenome | isolation source: river surface water | place: USA:Blue River Watershed | collected 2017-08-17 | reverse complement strand
TTCAAAGGACTCGGGGCCGTGCTCAATCCGAAAACGCTTCACATCAAAGCGATTAAAGTGCGCGAGTTTTCGGTCGTGATAGGACTTGGCATCCCGCTTTGCGGAATCCAGACTTGTTTTAGCAACTTCATATACAACAGGCTTGTCGCCACGTTTTACGTAGTACTTTTCGCCTTGGTGGCCCACCAACAGTAAAGTCTTTCCTGTTTTGTGGGTGAACGTAAATGTCCATTCTGCTGGAGAAAGACCAAATTTCCCCAGTGTGGCGGTCCCGTTCTCCGATGCAAATCCGACCGCTTGCAGGTCGGTAAGACCATTTACGAGCTTGTTCACTTCGGACTCGGATGCGGGTACGCCTTCTCGGCTCAGCATCCAGCCATTTTTCTCAGAGCGTCGCAAAATGAATGAGTGCTTCGAGGATTTGATCTCGACCTCATCCACATCGTTGCGCGTAAAGGGAAGGACTTTCTTGTTTCTATACTCACTCGCTTCTTTGTCGAAGCTCGTCCGAATCGCAATTGCTCCTCGGTAAACCGTTTCCTTGCCGGCAATCTTAACGTATACGCCCGAACCAACAGGGACGTTGTTTCCGACCAAAACTAGCTCGGCAGGAGAACTTCCGTCTTTTTTAATATGAATTTTTAGAAATGGATTTTCTAATCCATAAGGCTTTAGGGTGGCGGGTTTTTCGTCAACAACGCGCTCGTGCTTTGCAAAAGCAGCCGCGTTTATCATGCCATTTACGACCGAAGTATCGGCAGCGTCTTCAACTGGCGCAATCAAGGTCCAATCGGACCCGGTCTTTTTCAAGTGGACGGTGGAATACTTCGTGGAGTTTTCGTCACCCTGACGCTTCTCCAGAATAAGTTCCTGAATAGCTTCCCTCGGGGTGGAAATGAGGATCTTTGAACTCTCTTCTTTTTTCTCCGCTGCGGGCCGGTAGCTGCGCTCGTAGATCAGGTACCAACCTAATAGGACGGCCAAAAGACCAAGCAGGGCAAACGTACTATTGAACGATTTTTTCATGGGGCGCGGACTAGATGACCGGCACGCCGTTTTCTTCTTCAGTCTGCTTCTTGATCAGACCCCCTGCAATTTCACGCAGGGCCAATACGGCGGGGTTATTTTGAAAACCATCGACCAATGGCTTTGCGCCCTTAGCCATTTGTTTCACGCGCTTCGCAGCAATATGGATGAGCTCAAAGCGATTGGGGATTTTTTCCAAGCAATCTTCAACGGTTACTCTTGCCACCTGGTCACTCCTCTTTGTGCATTTTCTGAAAGTGCCCCATACTATGGAATTAATGGGCTAAGTCAAGCGTTGCAACCTCGAAGGCGCTAAGTCAAGCGCTGCAACCTCGAATGCGCTAAGTCAAGCGCCGCCACCTCGAAAACAGGGGTTTTTGAAGCTTCCAGACCTTGCTCGCAAGGGCCTGGGTGTCGGGGTTGGGTTGTGGCGGGGGTGAAAAAGCACTCATTTCTCTCAACAGGAAGATTGTTTGGATGTCCTCAGCGAGGGGGCCAGGGAGATTTTTTCTGGCAAATAGCATGGCTTGTCTGCGCGTTTGTAACTCAAAACCGGTCCGGGCATTCAGGGTTTCAAAGACCAAACTATCTGCTCGCCTGAGCCAGTCCGGTGAGCCTGGGGAAAGCGTTCGAAACTCTTTCCAGCGTTTTTTGAGAAGCGCGCGTGGGTGGTGGTTTTGGTAACGCAACCACTTCAAATAAAGAGAGTGAATGCACAGTCCAGCCCAGATCATTGCCAGCAGAACTTGGCATGCCCAGAAAATCGGCGAAGCAAACCACGGCCGTGTCGAATGCCACTGGGTTTCGGGCGGGCCGAGGTCGATAGCTTCCTTCGTCAGCATTTCCTTTGGTTTCGGCAGTGGGGCAAGCTGGAATGCACTCGTGGTAAGTTTTTCAAAACGAGAAGTAAACGGATTGAAAGCGAGCATCGCAATCGCGGGAATTTCCACAGGGCGTTCTGCCTCAGCGACGATCACAAACTCAAAAACTTTCGTGGGATAAGCAGCATTTCCGCCTAGCACACTCTTTTGGGAAACCAGCTTGATTTCCGGAGGGAGTCGGAGGGGAAGTGTGTTGATGTCGGGTAAGTTTCCCCTGCCCGAAAGAGAAACTCGAAAAGAGGTCGGTTCTCCTGGGTAAAATGGGACGTTTCTGCTTTCGGATACGAGGTCAAACTTTCCCACGGCCCCTTGGAATAGTTCTGCAAGACCGGCCGGCGCCGAAGGTAGAGGCAGCACTTTTAGCTCAACCGGCTCACTCGAAAATGCGCGATCCGCCTGTCCTGCGATTTGCCCAGGGGAGCGTACGACTATTTTCATAGGCGTCATTTGGGGTGTGCCTTGGCCAAGAATGGGCGTCAGCGTATAAGCACCGATGACCCCTTTCCGAAGGCGCTCATTGGAACTGCTGGCGGGAAGGAAAAAAGCCCCTTGCTGGAGCACGTGATTATCGCTCCACAATCGACGAAACTCCGGAAATTTTACGACTTCGACTTCCAGGCGGTCTTCCAAGGAATACAAGACATACTCGCATCGGATCGTTTCGCCCTGGTAGAGGGTGGTCTTGTTACACTCCGTCAAAAAACGCTCCGACGTGTTCCATTCGCCGTGCGCCAGCACGCCTGCGCCCAAGAGCACCATCGGGATGCACGAACGCATGGTCACCAGGGGTTCCCCCCTGCATCTGAGGATGTTTTTTTGTTGCGTCCTTTTTGGAGTTTCTGAAGGACTTGTTGGTCTTCGCTAGATACCATATCGAACATTTTCTTTTTCTGCGCTTCGCTAAACGACTGCGCCGTAAACTGTTTTGCTTTGCCGGGATCAGGCGGGGTTTTATCGGTGTTGCCCTCGCCTTCATCACCTTCGTTTTGTTGTTGCTGTTGCTGCTGTTCCATTTTCATTCGGCTCGCGAAAACAAGATTCTGTGAGATGAGGCGATTGAGTTCTTTTTCTTCGCTACTGGAGGAGGAGTGGGAGTCATAGGCTCTTTGGTAGGCACTAATGGCCTGGACAGGATCTTGCATTTTGACCAGGCTGTTTCCTAAATTATAAAGGGCCCTCTTTCGCAAGTTTTCGTCCCGCGAACCGCTGGCCTCGAGGAAAAATTCGGCTGCTTCCGACACTCGTCCCTGCGCCGAAAACTCCACGCCCTTATTGTAGGCGTCATACGCGTCGCTGTGCCTCTGCTCTTCCCCATGCACACTAATGGACGACGCGAAAGCCAAGAAAATCGAAGCACGAATGTAATAATGCCAGCGCCCCGCAAAAAATTCTAAAGCGAACAGGAGCAGTGCGATTAAGAAACAAAACGGGTAGTACTCTTTTTCTAGCTTGAACGATGTTTGAAGTTTTCCGAACTCCGCCGCGCGTCGCAAAGCCGCGGCCAAAGGCACGGCTTCATCGAAGCGCGGTCCATAGTAAACCCCACCTGTCGCTTCTGCCATTTCACGCAGTGGCTTGACATGGAGTTTGGTGCGTACGGGGGCGCCGCTAGAATCTCGCAGCACTTCATTGCCAAATCCCAGTCGGCCTTCCATGGGAATAGTTCCGCCGTTTTCTGTTCCCACTCCAAGGGTGTCAATCGCGATTGAGCTGGAAGCGAACTTTTTCAGAATAGCTCGACTGAGCGGTTGATGGGATTCCCCATCAGATATCAGCAGAACTCGCGCGGGAGCTGGGGCATCGTTTGAAAGCGTATTTTGCTTTTGAATGGCTTCGAGCAAGGTGGTCAAAGACGCATCAAAGCAGGTTCCCTGATCTGTTGTTACGGTGGGGTTCAGGGAGGCGATGAGATCTTTTGCGGCGTCAATGTCGCTGGAAAGAGGCAGCTGTAAGTACCCATCTGCTGCAAAGGGAAACACAGCAACCCTTATTCCGGGGATTTGGTCGATTACCCTGAGTGTAAACGCCGTTGCAAAATCCAACCGAGAAGGGTTGATGTCTTGGGATCTCATGCTGTTTGATATATCCATAGCGATGTAAAGATCCCCGCGGGTGCCGCGCTGAACTGTGGAATAGTGACCTGCCTGAGGGCGAGAAAATCCCACCACACAAGCCGAAAATCCCAGGATAAAAATGGTGAATCGGCGCCAGGAAAAGCCTCCTTTTCGCAGACCCAACCAGAAAATAAAACCGCCGATGGCACAAACGGCCAGCAAAAACCAAAGGGCGTGCGGGTTTTCAAAACGCAGCAACATATCGACGATTTCCCCTTCGAAAGCGCGTTTCTAACAGCAAAAACAAAACCAGCAGAATGAGAGTAGCTGCAAGGGCGAAGGCAAAAAAACGTTCCTCCTGTTTTTGGCGTGGGAGCATCTTGAGGCGTGTCTTTTCGAGTGTGTTGATCTCCTGCAAAATGCGATTGAGCATACCGGAGTCTCGTGCCGTGTACGACTTTCCTCCTGTAATGGACGCGATTTCTTTGAGCAAGGCTGGGTTAATGTAGGAGGGGATGCGGGTGAGCAAGGGGCCCCGTCTACCTTGGTCATCGTATTGGTAAATGGGAATGACTACTCGATTTTGTTGACCCATCCCAATAGGGTAGATCTTGATCCCTTGCTGTCGAGCAAGCTGGCTTGCAGTAATGGGGTTTATTGCGCCGACATTGCTGTCCCCATCTGTGAGTAAAATGATGATTTTGGTTTTGGCTTGGGAGTCTTTTAATCGCAATATCGCATTGGAAAGCCCCATTCCAATAGCCGTCCCCTGTTTGAGCTGCCGAAGCTCAATTTGCTCTACCTGCCGGATCAAAAACTCATAGTCACGGGTGAGGGGGCTTTTGGTAACGGCTTCACCTCCAAAAATATTCAAGCCGATGCGGTCATATTGGCGTTTGCGGATAAAGTCTGTGATCACCTGTTTTGCAACGGCGATTCGCGAAGGGTGAAAGTCATCTGCGTCCATGCTGATGGACACGTCCAGAGAGAGGATAATATCGATGCCTTCTGTCGTCTTTTCGCTCCAAGTTTGACGAACTACAGGACGGGCAATCACTAGGCACAGCAGCCCCAAACTTAGAACAAAGAGCCCAAAAAGTCCCCGGTAGACCCACCTGAGACGGCGGGTTTTTTCTCGCATGAAACTCACAGGACCACTGAACGGGAGTACCGTGGAACGTTTTGGACGCCGCTTTCTGAGCCAGAAGAAAAACACGCCCACCAGTGGCAGCGTGATCCAGTACAAACCATTGGGCTCGAGCAGTTCCCACGTCGTCATAGAAAGAGGCGCTCACTTTCTGCAATCCAACGTAAGGTGAGCTGTACCTCTTCAGAGGATTCAGGTCGTTGTTGGGGAGATTGAAATTTGGCTTTATCGCACTCCCTCATCATTTCCGCTATGCGAACGGACTTTGGATCGGGATACAGCCGTTCAGCCAACTGGCTTGAGGTCCAAGCCATGGCTGGGTGTCCGGTCTGCTTGTCTAGGTACTCTCTCAGCAGGGCGCTCCAGGCCAATGCTGGGGAAAACGTTGCAGGGCCGGTTTCCACTCGAGCCCGTAAAATCAGGAGCTGTTTGCGCAGCCACTCCGCAGGCGACTCCGAGGGAGCTTTCGGTAGGTTGGGTTCCTTTGGTTCCGATTTGATGAAGCGAAATCGATTTTGGTACCGGTAGAGCAGGGCCGCAAGAGCAGGTGCGCCGATTAAGAAAATCCAGAACCATTTGCTCCACGGACGGGAGAGGGGGCCCGCATCGGGTCGAAGCTCGCCGTCATTATCGGCTCGGTCAGTTACCACGGTAAGGGTTGCAGCCTCTGTAGAAAAGCTTTGGGGTCCGAGCGAAACCGATACCGGGGGAATTTGGATTACGCCCGGGTTATAGGCTGTGAACTGGTAGCGCCAAACATATCGATTTTTTTCTTTGCGGTAGTCCTGGTCTAAAAGTTCGAGCTGACGCGTTTGGATAAGCCACTGATCTTGTGCTTCAGGGAAAATCTCCTCAGAGTTGTGGGTGGGGGAGAGATCTTTCTCATCCAGGCTCATAGTCAGAACGGCTCGTTGACCCGGCTGAATTAGCGATGGTTCTAACGAAAACCGAAAGTCCGTCCAGCCGGATCTAGCGACGAGAGTGGCGGCGACGAAAGAAAGTGACCAAGCTCTTAAGGTAATCATCTTGAGTGCGCAAAGGCACGTAATCTGCCCCGCATTGCCTTCCCAGTTCCTTTAGCGATCTTACGAGACCGGCTTGGAATTCGGCCAATCCCGCGCAGACTCGATAGCTGTTTCCGTCCAAGAGAAAATATTCTCCCGATTCCGGGTCATACACGGGGTAGACTCCATCAATATTCTCGCCTGCCTCGGCATCATCGAACCCATGGAGCAATATTACTTCATGGCGAGTGGTCAGCGCCAACAGTTCCGCTGGAAAGGGAGGCATCATAAAATCGGACAACACCAGCACCAACGAGCGGGATTTGAGCACGGACTTGGCATAGGCGATAGCAGGCCTCAGGTCGCTTTTTGCCTGGCCTTGAGGATTCTCTAAGATGTGCAACATCGCTCTGCGCACATGGTCTTGGGAACGCCTTGGGGGGAGGTAGTGTAGGACCGTGTCAGAGAACAGGATTGTGGCAAAAGGATCTCCGGACTTAATCGCGCCCAGCCCGATCAGCGCTGCGATTTCGGCATACATGTCAATTTTTCGGCGGTGATTATCTCCGAGAAGCGTGCTTGAACTGACGTCTACCAACAGAACGACGTTCAGTTCACGTTCTTCTTCGTAAATTTTTACTGTGGGTTTCCCGGTACGGGCGGTAACGGGCCAGCTCATGTGCCGGATATCATCCCCCGGTTCGTATTGGCGGAACTCCTTGAACTGCATGCCACTACCGCGGAACGGGCTGCGATAATCTCCGGTCAGTAGCGAGGCGATGTTTCGGCGCGACCGGATTTCTAGTTGCGCGACAGCCTGGAGCACATTTTTTCCAAAAGCAATCATGTCACCCTTTTGTCGGGTTTAAGGAACGGTCACAGTTTCGAGCAGCCAGTCGACCACGTGGTCAGTGGTAACTTCGCGAGCCTGTGCATCAAAGGTCAACAGCAGTCGGTGGCGTAGTACATCGGCCGCAATGGATTTGATGTCATCCGGGACGACATGGTTTCGCCCATCTAAAAGAGCAGAGGCTTTAGCGGCGGCGGTCAAAAAGAGAGTGGCACGGGGAGACGCTCCAACGCGAAGGCTCTGTCGGATGTCAGCGAGTTTTTCCCCGGTATATTCCCCTTTGTGGAGCTCTCCTTGCGGTCGGGTTGCGAGAACTAGGCGCAAAATATAGTCTTTGATTTTATCGTCGACATAAACTTCATGAACGCGGTTGCGTATTTCTAGAATTTGGAGGGTGGAACAAACGGGTTTGGTTTCCGGTATTGCGGGTAGGGACATTCTTTCCAGGATAGCTTTTTCTTCAGCCCGACTAGGGTACTGCACGCGCAACTTAAACATGAAACGATCGAGCTGGGCTTCGGGTAGCGGGTACGTGCCTTCTTGCTCAATGGGGTTTTGTGTGGCGAGCACGAGAAAGGGTTCAGCCATTGGGTAAGTCGTTTCGCCAATAGTGACCTGTTTCTCGGCCATGGCCTCAAGCAAAGCGCTTTGGACTTTGGCAGGTGCCCGGTTGATCTCGTCAGCAAGTAAGATGTGACAAAAAATCGGACCTTTTTTAGCAACAAAGTCCCCCGTCTGTTCACGATAAATCATGGTTCCGATGAGATCGCTGGGCAAGAGATCGGGAGTGAACTGCACTCGTTGGAACTTGGCGTCCAGACTTTTTGCTAAGGTTTTTACAGCCAGAGTCTTTGCCAGCCCCGGAAGTCCCTCAAGTAGGACGTGGCCTCCGGTGAGGAGGCTAATGACGAGAGATCGCGTCATATGTTCCTGCCCTACAATGGTTTTTGAAACTTCAGTTAAAAGAGCATTTAAGGGTTGGATTTCCTGGTGCGTTGCGTTGATGTCTGACAAAACTGCTCCTTGGTATCACTCACATTAACGAGCTAAATTGTTCTGATGCCAAGAGTATACTTTATTCCTAGTGGAAAGTTTGCGGAAGTAAAACCAGGGTCCACTCTCTACCAGGCAGCTCTACAAGCAGGCCTGCCGGTTGCTGCTTCGTGCGATGCAGAGTTTATTTGCGGCAAGTGCAATATGCGTGTTGTAGACGGGGCGTCCAACCTTTCAAAACAGACACACAAAGAACAAGAACTACTTCAACGTGAATCCAGGCCGGTGACTGATCGCGTGAGCTGCCGCACCGCCGTGTTTGGCGACTGCACCGTAACAACGACTTATTGGTGATTGTTTAAAGTGCCGACTCCAAAAGCTGGATAGAACGCTCCGGTCCGATGGCCAAAAGAAAAGACGCAAGTTTCGGTCCATTGGGTTTGCCAATGAGCGCTCGGTAGACTTCGGGGAAAAAGCGTTTCGCATCCAAGCCATTGGATTTCATGATTTCATAAATGCTATTTGCGAGCACATCCTCGGCCACCTTCGAAATGCCTGGCTGTTTGAGCAGGTCGATCACTCCCCTCAGGGCAGCTGGGTGCGCAGTCTTAGGCGCCGGCTGGTTTAAGTTGCGGACCTGGAAGCGGAACTCTTCGGGTGCAAATTCTGTAATCCACTTCCACGCGCGGACAGCTCGTTGCTGAAAACGGGCCTCATCGACAGCGGTATGAATCGCATAGTGCACGCGCGTTTTTTCGATGCTTCCTTCGTTGATCTGCAGTTGATTGCAAAGGTGGCGAAATCCAAACTGCTGAGGCATTTGAGTCCAGCTGGTTGGGGCTTCTACGCATGCGAGCTCATAGATACGTTTTTCATAACTCACTTTTCGGGGTTCGCCCGGCTCCTGTGCGTATGCATATCGCTCACAGCGATCAAAGTCGTCATAAGTACGGATGACATCCAGATCAAATGCGATGGTAAAGTCCAAGTTCGGCTTTCGGCTGGCGAAGATCCAGCGAATAACGGCGGGCTCGTAAATACTTTGTGCTTCGCCCAAAGTAATCAGATTGCCTGACGAGGACGAAAGTTTGGCGCCCAGCCCTTTGGCCAAGACGAAATCGTATTGGACATAAAACGGCGGCTCCTTTTTCCAGACGGCGCGTACTATTTTCGCGCCAGTTTCGTAGGAGCCCCCCATCGAAGAGTGGTCTTTCCCGCCGGGCTCGAAGTCTACGCCTTCAAATGCCCAGCGCATGGGCCAATCGACGCGCCAAAGAAGCTTCGCTCCGGCCTGTTTGTCAAACTGGATGGAGTCCTGCTTTTTGCAAATTTTGCAGCTGTATTCAATCGTGTAGGGTGATTTGTAAGCTTGGACTGTGGTGGCGTCTTTGCCACAGGTAGAGCAGAACACACTCACACACGACCAGTCGGCGGGTAGGGGCTCCGTGCGTGCGGCATTGAGGATCTCTACAATCTTGGGTTGGTTTTCCAGTGCGGTGCGGATTCCCTCAGCATAACGACAGGCCTTGTAAGCTTGGTTTTGGTAAAGGTATCCCGGCTGTATCCCCATCGGGGCCAGTTCCGACTCAAATTGTTTTTCGAAATAAGCAGCGTAAGAGACTTCTTTGCCGAAAACGTCGGGGACATCCGAAATGGGGCGGCGCAGATTTTTCTCTAGTAACTCTTTATTTGGCAGGTTGGCAGGAACCTTTCGAAAGGCGTCGTAATCGTCCCAGCTATACAGAAAACGCGTTTTCTTTCCACGGGATTTCAAAGCGCGCACGACAAAATCGACCGTGATGACTTCGCGGAAGTTGCCGATATGGACCATGCCGCTGGGGGAGATGCCGCTCGCGCACACGAACGTATCTTGGTCGGGTTTTTTTTGGATTAACTCGTCGGCGGCATTATCTGCCCAGTGGTGGTTTGGGATTTCTTCAGCAACGGGCTTCATAATGACGCTACCTATAACACTGCTGGAGTCGTTTCACAAAACTCCATTCGGGACTCGCATCGTCTTTGTTTTTGCGATAGTTTGGGTCCTAAGACCATGGAAAAGAAATGGATTTGGCTACTATTATTCGGTTTGGTTGCAGCGGCGAGCGCCTACCTTTGGTTTGCCGGAACTGCTGCTGCTCCGCCATCGGATTCCTTGACGGCTCCCTCGGGGGCGGGCGCTGATTCCCCAAC
>JACCDT011857145.1_pt1 | contig 10149 bp, 7 predicted proteins | sample 7446291 | NCBI WGS metagenome assembly JACCDT01 (sample SAMN15323446, study PRJNA562643) | freshwater metagenome | isolation source: river surface water | place: USA:Blue River Watershed | collected 2017-08-17 | reverse complement strand
TCCATTGAAGTTTGCAACGTCTTGTTCACATTGCTCAGCGAGCCTTGTGCTGCAAGAGCCTTTACGTTGGTGTTGATCACTGACATGATGTTTCTCCTAAAAAGTCATCACTGAGGGGTTATTGCCAGAGAAACACGAATTTGTTTCCCTGATGGCTGGTGAATCGTCACTCTAAGAAATTACTTGAGTGCTTTGATTAAATTTTTAAGTTAATTTGTTATGCAAGAGTCCTTTGAACTCTTCAATGTTGTGCGCAATACGCACCACCACCTCATTAGGCAACTGACGAACCACTTCCCCTGTATCAGCATTCTTCACCGTGACCACGGGCGCACCCACTGCTTCATCCATATGGAAATTTAAATTACGTCCGCCGTCACGCATGGCCTGATTGAGATGCTGAATAGACTCCATGAGCTTTTCTTTCAAAGCTTGTGTGTCTACTTTGATATCCACAGGTTTAGGCGCCTGCACTTTAGGCGCATCTTCTGGCGTGGGTGGAACGGCAGTCGCCACAGGCGCAGCTGCTTTGCTACGCACAGGTGCGGGCATGGGAGCGGGATTACCGCTGGTCAATTCAGAGAGCATAAGAACCATCCTTTCACAGCGGCAAAAACTTGCCGCTAGGTCGTGTACAGCTGATTCGGCAGCACGCGCAACAACTTTAGCCATTGCGCAAAATAAATTGCACAACGGCTAAAAGTAATGAAAGGGGATTAGTTAATTAGCCTGATTTACCCGTAAGGTTGGCCATCATGCCCTCAAACGTAGATTTGAGGCTGGTCTTCTGAGCATTGACACCGCCCACCAAACTATCCATGGCAGAGAACTGCTTTTGGTAGCGAAGGAGCAAGTTGTCCATGCGAGTTTGTAGTTTGGTCAAGTCTTCGCTGTACTTGGTATTTTGCGTGGTGGCCGAGTTACTTTGCGTTTGCAAAATACCTGTGGGGCCCAACAGCTTAGAAATTTTCTTCACGGCATCGCCAGCCACGCCCGCGTTGGCTGTGCTGTAGACAGACAAACCGTTTTGATTACCAGTGAATGCTTTAACCACGTCCGCGTAATTGCTAGACAACACGCTCTCGAGTTTGGTGTTGTCCAAGGTCATCGTGCCTTGCATGTCGATGCTCACGCCCATTTGCCACAGCGCACCCACGGTTGTTCCAGGGGTGGATGATTGGCCCATGACCATCTCACGCAACTGCTGCTTGATAGAGCGCACGGATGAATCACCCAACAAGGTGGCGCCATAAGTTTCTAAAGAGGACTTAGGGTCTGACACTTCTTTGAAAATGGTCTGCGCATCGTTATAGGCCGTGACCAAAGCAGCCATTTTTTCTTTCACGCCCGTGTTGTCGCGGGCGAGGTCAATCGTGGCAACGCTGCTGGTGGTGGCTTTGAGGTTCAAGGTCAAACCTGGCACAACATCTGTCAGGGTATTCGAGGTTCGGGTGTAGCTGATGCCATCGACCTTGACCGACGCGTCAGTGGCAGTTTGGTTAGCGGGGTTGACATTTGAAAAGCTCAAGCCGGGCGAACCTGCACCCGCCAAATAATTGGGTGTGAGGCTAAACGCACCGGCTGCACCCATGGCGCCAGACAGCACAATTTGATAGGGTGTAGCGCTGCCATCACCTGTGTTGACCAACTGTGCAGTGACACCATTTTTGGCATCGTTGATGGCATTGACAATGTCTTGTGGCGTGTCTTTGCCCGCAGCCAGTTGAATGGTGGATACAACAGGCGAAGGGCTACCAACGTTCATCGTCAAGCTCATGGCCAAGCCGCCGTTGAGCGATGTGGAACCCGTTGCCACACCATCGCTCACAGTGCGCTGTGATTTGGCTAGGCGCAAAACTTCAATTTCATGGCTTCCGGCAGTGCCGGTGGCACTGGTGGTGACTGAAAAAGCAGCAGCGTTGCTGTTAGCAACGTTGAGTGCGTTGAAACTATTTTGATCTTTGAGTGCGGTCAGCGCGGTTTGTACACCTGACAAGACGAATGACATGGCTGCATAGCCAGAGATACGCGATTCGTTTTTGGTGATCTTTGCATTGATCGCGTTTTCTTTAGGAACGCGCTCGGCATCCACCAAGTTTTGCGCCAAGGCGCTGACATCCACACCAGAGCCTGCCCCAAGAGATGTGACCAATTTTTGTGCAGCGGCCTTGTTAGCAGCAGCCACAGCCGCGGTGGAGGACGCCAAAGCAGAACTCGTAGCGGAACTCAACGAAGAGGTAGAAGTAGTTGTGGCCATAAAAATCAGTTCACCAGGTAGGTCGACACTTTATTGAAAAGCTTGAGCAGATCAATTCAAGAATTTGAACAAACTCATTTGTGAAATCTTTGAAAAACTGCTTTGGGCAGCTTCCAAAGCTAACTGGTCTTTGTTCATGCGGGTGATTGCTTCGGTGTAATCTAGGTCTTCAATGTCAGAGCGGGTGGTTTGCAAACGCAGGACCACTTGATCCAGCACCGTGGTTTGCATGTCCACCACGGACAAGTCAGCACCAATTTGACCCAAGCCCTCACTGACACCAATTTGCAAGGTGTCAATCTCGCCAATGCCGCGTTGAATTTTTGTCCGGTCAGCCGTTTTGACGGCTTGTGTGAGGTCATCGAGAGCTTGGAAAAAGTCGACACCGACCTTGCCGCCCTTGCCATCATCGCGCACCACGCGTGTGAAGATGTCTGAGCCGGGCAAGTTCAGGTTCATGCGGCGGTTGTCACCCACGTTGACTTTCATGCGTGAATGGTCACCTTGATAAATGATGCGACCGCTGCTGTCTTTGCTGAACGCTTCTTCACCCGCGCGACTGCCAGAGAACAAATAATTTCCATTGCTGTCTTGGCTGTTGGCCAAACTCAAAATTTGTTCCCGCAAGGACCCCAGCTCTAAAGCAATGCTTTGACGGTCTTGAGGGCCCAAGGTGTCGTTAGCAGCTTGCACAGACAACTCTTTGATGCGAAACATCACATCGCTGGTGTTTTTAAGCGCAGTCTCTTCGGCCGTCAAACGCACGTTGACCGCTTTGAGTGTGTCTTGGTAACCCGATTGACGAGCCAGTTCAGACTCAAGTCGTGTGACCAACGATGCTTTGTCTGGCGCATCACTGGGTTTGACAATTTGCAGGCCCGTGGACAGTTGCTCTTGCACCTTGGTCAATCGCGATTGAACCCCACCCAGCTGCTGTGTCGCACGATCAAAGTAAAGGCTAGTAGAAATTTTCATAATGATTTACCTAGATCAACGAATTTGAACAATCGAGTCAAACAACTCACCCGAAATTTGAAGGGCTTTGGCACATGCCTGATAAGCCTGTTGATATCGAATCAGGGCAGCGGCCTCGTCATCGAGGTTGACGCCAGACACTTTGTCACGCGCTGACACGGCTTGCTCATTCACCACCGTCAACGCTTCTTGCGTGATGATGGCTTGCTGAGCCAAGTTACCCACGTTATTGATTTGGTCAATGTAGGTGTTGGCAATGGTTTTGCCATTGGCGGTGGGCTTTTTGTTCAGGTCCACCATGTCAAGCATGTTGACGTTGTTGCCTAGGCCATCGAAGTTGCCATCAACTTTGTAGCTATCACCCACGGCAGGCGCGTGGCTGAGTTTGATTTGCAGACCTTGAAACTCAACCACAGGCTCAAGCACGGTGGGGTCGTAGAAACGGTCGGCCAATTCAGTACCCGTGGCAGCATCGGTGATGGTGTAACGGTTTTCAGCCGTGAACTTGATATTCAGTGACTGAGCGCGCAAACTGTCACGCACGTTGTCGGGTGCGCCTTGATAGCCTGCGGCAACTTTGGCTGCGCCTTTACCTGTGATGAACAACAGCAATTCGTCGGGTGAACCCTGTTCGATGTAAGCGCCAGTGCGCAGACCCATCTTGGAAAGATCCGCTGGATCACCAAAGGTTGCAGGGTCGCCATAACTGCCAAACGACACACGAATATCGCTGATGAAATCAGGGTCTTGCAACTTACGTTTGAGACGCTCGGTGACATCAAAGTCCATCGGGTCCAGACCCAAAGCATTAGGCGCTTGATTGCCCAAAGCATCTTTGCCAGGACCGATTGAAATAGCACGCGTGCCTTTTTCATCGGTGGTGCTGAGTTTCAAGTCGCCATAAAGATCCAACTCCGCCACCACACCAGTGAGGGCATTCTTTGCATTGATGCGATCAACAAAGGCACTGAGGGTTTTGATTTCAGTTTGGGGGGATAAAAAGACACTATCAGACTTGACGACAAATGTGTTGTCCAAGTCTGCATCGCTGACGTCACCCGCCATGGGCGTGATCACCAAACGATCGCCCGTGACCTTGGCCTCATAAGAGGCGGCAAATAAAGTATTGGCATTCAATGCCGTCTCTAAAGCTGAAGGTGTTGCTGCCGATACAGATTGCAGCGGAGAGCCGAACTTGATTTCATAGTCGGCCAAATGAACTGCGGGTAAATCGTAGGCCACCTCACCAATGTTCACGCCATTGATTTGCAGGGGCTTTTTAAAGTCAACATCAGTGGCAGGAATGCGCATATCGCGAATCACCTGCACCATACGCACTTGCGCGTTGTAGGTGGTGGGCTGAATGTCTAAGGCGTTGCCATCTGGTGTTGCATTGATGCGAATGGGACTGCCCAACGGATCGGTCAATACAAATTCACCGTTGGTTTCAATCGCAGCAGTGACGCCCGCATTGGATGCGTTGATTTGATCAACCAGCTCATTCACACTCTTATAGCCACTGATCACCTGACCATTGATCGTCAATGGTTTTGCAACATTCAACTGCGCCACGGGGACGCGCACTTGCGAAAACACCTCAGCACGCACATTGGTTTGTGACACGTTGCTATTGGTTATCTCGACCTTGCCGCCCGTCGCCAACGAGTCTTGATCAGCAGGAATGAGTGCAAAGTTTTTAAAGGCACGACCACGCGTGTCGGTGATTTGTAGATGCGAGCCATCCACCACCACACTGATGTCGGTGGATTGATCTTGAGTTCGGAACTGTTGTTGCAACTCAGCAGCAAGGCCACTGAGGTTGGTGGCAGAAGTGGGGGTCAAATCAAATGACACGCCGCCCAAGGTCGCTTGGAATTTTGAAAACCCGGGGTTCAGACCCATGCCAAACATGGGATTGAGCACCGTCGCTTGCGAACTGCCATTGATCCAATTTGCGACTTGAACCGCCGCTGAATACACCTCAACATGACCAGCAGATGCGCCGTTTTCCGTCGAGACAGGGAGCAATGACACGCCGCTGACATCTCGGCCTTTACCGTCGGTGATGCGAATGTCTGTGTTGTTATTGATGGCAGTTGCCACCAAGCCCTGCGCTTGCAAACTGGTGCTCAAGGCTGTCGCTAATTGACTGATACTGCTCGTGTTTACCGATGCAATCGTGGCGCCAATCACTTGCCCGCCCACGACTGCTTGAAAGTTGAATGCGGTTGGAACCGAACCAACGCTGGCACCAGAAATGATGATTTCCGAATCGGAATTGGCATTGAACGCAGGCAATGCAAGCCCGTTCACAGTGATGGCCCCCGCTGGAATTGTTGCATCGCTGGATGAGATGCGAGATGTTTCCATCGACGCCGCCAATGGCAAAGACGCTCCTGCAGCCCCGTATTGGTCAAAGTTTTGGCCGAACAGAACTTCGGCTTTGGCACCGTAGAACAGGTCTAAGCCACGGTAGGCTTTGTCGCCCGTTTGATTCAAATATTCAGCGCTGTAGTTGGCATTTTCAGCAAAGCCATTTTCAGGCGTGAACAGCTGGTATTTTTCTGTCTCACTCAGCGCCTGACCTAAGAGTTGACGACCATCGCGGGTCATCACTTGCAGTTGCTGGCCGGGCTCGGCCTCATCCAGATAAAAAGCCGCTTTGACACCTGCCGACAAAGAGGTGACGGGGGTGTACACGCGTGCGCCGTCGACCTTGAAGGTCACCCCGGCGGACGCATTGGGGTTATTGACGAGCTGTGGATTGCTCAGCTGAGTGGCCGGCGTAACCCCAGTGAACTTCACTGTGGCACGTGTGGTGGTGATGTTGGTATTGCCCTCGCCCACTCGGAACTGAGCGGCTGTAGCCACGCGCATACCGTCATTGACGGCAAGACTAATGCCTGCTGCGGGTGAACTGGCCTTGGTATCAAAGGCAAACAAGTCTGCCCCCATTTGACCGTAGCCATCGATACCGTTCTTCTGAATCGTATTGGTTTCAAGCACAAATGTTTGTGCCAAGGCGGACAAGTTCTTTTGAGCAGGCTCCAAGACTTGACTGATGAAACTTTGGTAGCCGCCCAACTGACCGCCGCTGGCACTGGCCAGTGATTCGGTCTTGCCATACGGATCAAGCACGAGTTCGATTTTTCCTTGAACAGCGCTGTCAATACCAATGGGGCGAGCTTTATTACCGCTCACCACCAGTCCTTGTGTCATGGTGGCGCCCAAACTGACGTTGACTGTGCCGTTGGCGGTGAATGTGGTTTTGATACGGACCAGATCTGAGAGCTGACGCAAGGTCAAATCGCGACGGTCGAGCAATTCAGCGGGCTGACTCTCCAGCGTGGGTGACTTGGTCAGACTCTGGTTGACCAAGGCCAACTGGCTGGTGAGGGTGTTGATTTGAGCGGCCACACTTTCCACGCCTTGACGCGTTTCTGTCGCAATCAAGTCAAGCTGTGTGTTGAGTTCACCAAAGCGAGAGGCCACGCCTTCTGCACTACGCAAAAAACTGGTGCGCTGGACGGTGGAAGCTGGATCGGCCGACAACGCGCCGGCTGCAGCAAAGAAATTGTCAAACGCCGAGCTCAAGCCAATGCTCTTGTCGCCCATGATATCCATCACGCGTTTGGCGTAATCGACCATGGGCTTTTGGCTGGCCAAGTCACTGGTACTGTTGCGCAAGTTTGATTCTGCAAACGCGTCATATTGACGCTTGATGTTTTGCAAAATCGTGCCCGTACCTACATACATGCTGGCCAGTTTTTTAGGCGCAGAGTCTTTGAGCACCACGTCTTGGCGTGAATAGCCTTCGGTGTTGACGTTGGAAATGTTGTTGGCCACCGTGCTCAGGGCACGTTGATAAGCACCAATGGCATTGCTGCTGATACCGAGCATGTCACTCATTTACGGCCTCCAGTCAGCGGTGATTTAAATTCATTCAAGCTCTTGAGCGGCAAGGCTTTTTCTAAGGCAAAGCCTTTGCTCAAATCGGCGGCTGTAGGCAGAGGAATTGGCTGCTGCTTGGGATTCAACTCGATTCCCTTTCCACGTGACTTCAGCAATGCATCGGTGCTGGGCGCCGGCGCTTGCTGTTGCTTGACCGCGCGTTCCATGAAATCTGCGACGCCCAAGGCACCGCGTTTGGACATTTGCAAAGAAACTTCTTTGTCAAACATACCTTCAAAGGTTTCTAGCGCGTGTGACTTGTTGTCTTCGTCCTTCATGGGCTCGTTGGCCTCACGCATGGACTTCAACATCATTTGAATGAAGAGGCCTTCAAACTGTTGCGCCGATTCTTTCAACGCACTGTTTTGGTCTTTCTGCGCTTTGCCACGCAGCTCTCCCAGACCCGAAAAGTCTGTGTAAGACCGGGCTGCAGAGGTGTCGACGGGGCTGCTCATGTCTGTGCTCGCTTAGATGATGACCAGTTCGGCGCGCAAGCTGCCAGAACTTTTCAGGGCTTCAAGAATGGCAATCAATGCAGAAGGCGTCGCGCCCACTTGGTTGACCGCATCCACAATTTGACGCAGCTCGACACCGGGCTGGAACAAGAACATGGGTTTGTTGGGCTCAGCCACTTTGATGTCAGCGTTTTGCACCTCTGTGGTTTGACCACCGGCGAGCATGTTGGGTTGAGACACTTCGTTGGTCGCCGTGATGGCCACCGAGATGGTGCCGTGTGACACCGCTGCTGCCGTAACACGCACTGAGCGGTTGATGACCACGGTGCCTGTGCGCGAATTGATGACCACGCGCGCAGGTGGCTCGCCTGGCGTGACCTCTAAGGCCTCGACCATGCTCATGAATGACACACGTTGATTCAAGTTCTTTGGGGCTCGTACCGATACCGATACACCATCAATGGCTTGTGCCACATCGCCGCCAAATTTTTTATTGATCGCATTGACGATGGCAGTTGTGGTGGAGAAATCGTTTTCACGGATGTTGTAAATCACGTTCTCTGCCGATTCAAACGGTGTATCCACAATGCGTTCCACAATCGCGCCGCCAGGAATGCGAGCCGAGGTGGGCACGCCAATTTGCACTTTCGATCCAGCAGCGCTGGCGTCAATACCAGTGGCAGTCAATGCACCTTGTGCCAAGGCATAAATTTCGCCATCGACACCGCGCATGGCCGTCATGATCAAACTACCGCCACGCAAGTTAGAGGCTTTGCCGATGGCAGACACATTGATGTCAATGCGCTGACCAGGCTTGGCAAAGCCCGGCAACTCTGCGGTCACCAGCACAGCAGCTGTGTTTTTGATGTCCACACGTGCGGCAGTGGCTGCAGTTTCAAAGTCGGTCAAGGGGCCGTCAATACGCACACCCATCTGCGACAGCATGGCTTTCATGCTCTGCGTGGTGAACGGCACTGAGGCATCGTCACCCGTGCCTTGCAAACCCACAACCAAGCCGTAACCAATCAATTGGTTAGGGCGTTGGGCAGCGAGCGTGGCCAAGTCTTTGACTCGGTCAGCATGCGCTGCTCCCGCAGCCAAGACACACAGGCTGGTCAGGCAAACGCGAACAAAAATAGAAAGGCGATTCATGTGGGGCTCGTTCGATCAGAGAGGCAATTTAGAAAGGCCAGTATTTGTGCATGAAGGTGGTACCCCAGCCCGCTTTGTTTGCGTTGGCTAGGTCACCTGAACCTCGGTAAGCAATTTGTGCATTGGCCAAACGGCGTGACTGCACGGTGCTGTTGGGGCCCACGTCTTCGGGGCGAATGACGCCTGAGACTTGAATGACTTCGGTGCCTTCAGACAGCCCAAGCTTTTTCTCGCCGCGGATCATCAAGTTACCGTTGGCCAAAATTTCAATCACCGTCACAGCCACAGAACCAGACAAAGAGGCTTGTTGGTCTGCCTTACCTGCCCCCTTAGAGCCATTGCTGCTGCTGTTCAGATCAAGGCCCGCCAAAAAGGGAGACTTTCCAGCAAGGACTGAACTAAAACCTGAGGGCAATGAGTTTTTAGATTCACGGCTCACATCGCTGTTTTGGGTACGGGCAGCTTGTGTCGATTCATTCAACAGCACGGTGATGATGTCGCCCACTTGGTAATTACGGCCACGGCCAAACCAGGCATCACTTTGCCGGTTGCTGTAGATGCCGCCGGTGGCAACTTTTTGCCGGTCAGAGGCAAGCGGGTACACCGGTTGAAATTCGGGCGAGGGTCGCATGACCATGTCGACGGGCTCTTTGGCGCAGCCTTGCAACAAGTAAACGATGGCAAACAGAGCGAGGAATCGAAGGGCAATCATGATGAACCTCTATCAGATGTTTTGGTTCAAGAACTTGAGCATGCCGTCCACGGCTGAGACAGCCTTGGAGTTGATCTCGTAAGCGCGTTGGGTTTCGATCATGTTGACCATTTCTTCCACCACGTTCACGTTAGAGGCTTCCAGTGAGCCTTGCTTCAAAGCGCCTGCGCCGTTCAAACCGGGTGTCAGTACCTGTGCCACACCGCTGGCCTGAGAGGCTTCAAACAAGTTGTTGCCAATTGGCTTCAAGCCGCTTGGATTGACGAAGCGTGCAATTTGAATTTGGCCAATGTTTTGTGAGCCACCGCCAGCCACGATTTCGGCAGACACGGTACCGTCTTGACCAAAAGTCACGCTGGCTGCGTTTTCTGGAATGGTGATGGCAGGAATGAGCGGAAAGCCAGACGCTGTCACAACTTGGCCGGTGTTGCTGATCTTGAAGTTGCCATCGCGGCTATACGACGTGGTGCCGTCTGGCATTTGAATTTGGAACATGCCACCGCCCATGATCGCCAAATCGAGCGGCGATTGGGTGTTGATCAAGTTGCCCTGCAAGTGCAGCTTTTCAGTGGCATTGATCTTCACACCGGTACCGAGCATCAAGCCCGTGGGTGACAAGGTGTTGTTGGTGGTTTGACCACCGGGCT
>JACCDT010905789.1_pt1 | contig 10149 bp, 11 predicted proteins | sample 7446291 | NCBI WGS metagenome assembly JACCDT01 (sample SAMN15323446, study PRJNA562643) | freshwater metagenome | isolation source: river surface water | place: USA:Blue River Watershed | collected 2017-08-17 | reverse complement strand
GATCTCTATCAGATTATTTGGAAATAGATTCGGTCAATTCTTAGTACCGCTCGGGGCCGGTACACTAGCGGCACCCTTTGGTAGCGGAGCAGTGTTTGCTGGATTGGCGGCCTTGATTGCCTCAGCTGGAGTGGTAGCGCTTACCAAACTTGATAAAGACAACTAATTTCTAGTTGAGTAGCCCCAAGCTAAAGTACTGGCGATGATTACCCAGATTTGATAGGGAACCAACAATAATCCGATTAACAATGAAGCTTTGAAGGTTAAGTACAAAACAGGAAGCGTTAGCAACGCCGCCACCACAAGTGCGACTGCAGCTAGTGACAAATTGTGTGGCACATAAAACTGGTAAGCCCAGGTTAAGGCGGCTGCAACACTGGCGGCAAAGAATCCCAACCAGATTATGGTCTGATTTCGATTTAGTGATTGTGCAACATTGAAAGCCGCAATACCCAGCATCACGAAGTTGTAAGGCCAGATGATGCCAAAGACAAAATCAGGTGGTTGCCAAGGTGGACGAACCAGCGTGGAGTACCAGCCTGGTGAAGTCGAGACCCAAACCCCTGAGCCGATAGCGTAGATAAATACCAAGGAAATCCCGATTCCCGCCAATAAGTACTTGGTTTCCATAGGCAAAGGTTACTAGGGTTAGGCATCATGACTGAGAGCCAAAAAGAGAACCTAGGTCAACTCAATACTGAAACTATCGATCCGCGATATTCACAGATTGATTTCTTAACCACCTCCGAGTTGTTGAAGTTAATGAATGAGAATGACCAAGGTGTCTCACTTTCTGTGGCAAAGGTTTTACCCCAGATAGAACAGGCAATTCTCGAGATTACAAAGAGGATGTCCCAAGGCGGCAGATTAATTTATGTAGGAGCAGGAACTTCAGGAAGACTTGGTGTGCTAGATGCCTCCGAATGTATTCCAACATTTTCTATTCCTGATGGTGTGGTCATTGGTTTGATTGCTGGAGGAGATGCTGCTCTAAGAAAAGGCATTGAAGGTGCGGAAGACAACAGAGATGGCGCAATTCCAGAGTTACAGAATTTGAAACTTGCAAAATTAGACACAGTCGTAGGAATTGCTGCAAGTGGAAGAACCCCATATGCAATTGGTGCTATGGATTTTGCTAGAAGCGTCGGTGCATTATCGGTTGCACTGACTTGTAATCCAAACTCAGAGATGTCTAGGTATGCTGATATAGCAATTGAGATTGACTCAGGTCCCGAAATTCTTGCCGGTTCCACCCGCATGAAAGCTGGAACAGCTCAGAAATTAGTTCTAAACATGATTTCAACTGTAACCATGATTAACCTCGGCAAAACCTTTGGAAACCTAATGGTTGATTTACAAGTCACCAATGTAAAGTTAAAAGATCGGGCGATCCGGATTATTCAAGCGGCCACTCAGGTCGATGCAAAACGGGCCGAAGCAGCCTTGTCAGCTGCCAATAACCAGGTGAAGGTTGCAATTGTTATGTTGTTGTTACAAGTCTCAGCGCCCGAGGCTCAAACTGCGCTGGAATCGGCTAACTCTAGAGTTAGAGAGGCGCTAAAAGCACAGCAGTGAGTCTTGACCTTAGGCTTGTAAGGCGATAATTTTCACCAAGTTCAGCATTTGCTGAAAGGATTTTTCACGGGGGAGATTATGGCTAAGCAACTTTCCGTTGTTCCGCATAACTCTCACTCCAATGTTCTAGAGCTAATACAAAGTCAGTTGGCCACATTTCACGCGAGTGAAACCGCAATCGCTAACTCAATTCTGAAGAATCCACAGCGCACATCGACCATGAACATCACTCAACTTGCTTCTCATAGCAAGACCTCAGTGTCATCTGTAGTGCGTTTCAGCAAAGCTCTCGGATTTAGAGGTTATCCCGAGTTCAAAATGGCTCTGGTTGGAGATCTTTCATGGAAGAGTGCAAAACAATTTGATACTGAGTTTCTAGATGGTGGAATCACTCCAACAGATTCTTTAAGTGACATCATCGAAAAGGTTACCTACTCTGATGCACGAGCAATCGAGTCAACTGCGAAAAAAATAGATATTGCCACATTTAAAAAAGTTATAGAAGTATTTGAAAAAGCTAAGACAATTGGATTGTTTGGTCTAGTGTCCAGCGGTTTTGTTGCTATGGATTTCCAATCAAAACTCAATCGCCTTTCTAAAACAGCCATTGCTTGGACAGATTTTCACTCCGCGATGACATCAATTGCGGTCTTGGAGAAAGGTGATGTCTTTGTTGCTATCACCCATTCTGGAACTACAGTCGACACGGTTGATGCTATGCGGGAGTTTAAGGATCGGGGCGTAACAATCGTTTTGATTACTAATGCCATGAGAAGTCCAGCTGTTTCATTAGCGGATTATGTAATTAATACCGCCGCGCGGGAAACCACCTTCCGCAGCGGTGCCACAGCGTCGCGTATCGCGCAATTAACGGTGGTTGACTGTCTCTGTGTCGCATTGGCGCAGAGAAACTGGAGTGGTACAAAGTCCGCTCTAGATCTTTCAAGAGCAGCTGTATCAATCCGCTCCGGAAAGAACCACACCTACCGCCCTCGAGGAGGAAATTAAGTGAATATCAAACGTTTCCGCGGTCTCGTCGCAGCACTTTTTGCGGCAGCTACCGTGGTTGCACCTGGAGCTTCTGTAGCTTCAGCTAACACAGAGCTAACGTTCTGGAGTTGGCGCACCGAAGATAAGGCGTTCTACGAGAGCCAAATCAAGCTTTTCGAAGCGAGAAACCCTGGCATCTCTGTGAAGTTCACTCCTTATCTAAACACTGAGTACAACGCGATTGTTTCAACCGCGTTGACCGCAGGAAAAGGACCAGACATCATTCAGATGCGTCCTTATGGCGGAATGGCCAACCTTTCCGACGCCGGCTACTTCATGCCGCTAACCCCATCTGATGTCCCAGCGCTAAGAAAACTGCCTGTAGGAATTCTTGCTGGCGCACAGGGGTATAAAGATAAGAAACAGTTCGGACTTCCTTATGCTGTTTCAGCATTAGGTGTTATGTATAACCCAGAGATTTTGGAGAAGGCAGGAATTCGTGCTCTTCCTCAGACCTGGTCACAACTTCTATCTGCTTTCGACAAAGTAAAGAAAGCTGGTTTCTTGCCAATCGGTAACGCTGGTGGAAATGGTCCTGCGCTTGAGCAGTTGCATGCCACCATCGGCCCAACCTTCTATGGTGGAACCGCATTCTTCAATGATGTCGTTTCTGGAAAGAAGACATTTACTGATCGTGGTTATGTAGCCAGCCTTAAGGCTGTAGCGGATATCGCTAAGTACATGCCTGCGAACTATCAGGGCATTGACTACAACACCGCTCGTGGTCTTTTTGCAAACGAAAAAGCTGCGTTCTACATTGGTGGAAACTATGAAATGGGATATTTCCGTTCCTTGAATCCATCAATCAATATCGGCTGGTTCCCAGCTCCTAAAGCAAACGCCGGCGCAAAGCGCTTTGTTGGTACATGGGCAGATGGCGCATACGCAATCAATGCCAAGACCGCAAACAAGGCTGCTGCGCTTAAGTTCCTGAACTTCCTTGGCACTAAGTAGTTCGGACAGGCATTGGTAGATGAAATCGCATTCATCCCAACTGCACCGTTTGTGAAAATCAATGATCCAGCTGTTAAGGAGATCAACCGTTGGCGTACAACTTTAGGAACACCGTTCCTAAATGTTGTGGGCTTCCGCTTTGAGAACCCAACCAGCTCATCAATCCTTCAGCCTGGTTTCCAGAAGCTGATCGTCGGCAGTACAACTCCTGAGCAGCTTGCAAAGGATGTTCAAACCGCCGTCTCCTCTTGGTACGGACCTCAAAAGGGTAAGTCCTAAGAAATCGAGGGAGTGTCTGGGTGCGGCTTATGCCGCACCCAGATTTCTTAATTAAGGAGCATTAATGTCCTCTGCGTTGCGTCGGGAACAGAACCGCACTACAGGTGCGCTATTAATTCCCGCGTTATTGGTGATAATTGTTTTTACAACAATTCCAGCTTTGACGACGTTGAGTTATGCCTTTTTTGCCTGGGATGGTTTTCAGCGCGGTGGCTTTAATGGATTAGAAAACTTTCAAAAGTTATTTGCTTATCCTTACTCGGATCAGTTGTTTGCAGCTCTAAAGCACAACACGATTGCCTTTGTTGTGATTATGACCTTCCAAACATCACTAGGTTTGCTCTTTGCGTACGCGATGTTTCGGGTAAAACGTGGATTGCGATTTTATCGAGTAGTTGTATTTTTACCAGTTATTTTCTCGCTGGTTGTTGTTGGTTACCTATGGCAGGCGTTGCTAGATCCTTTTTATGGTCCGGTTAATCAAATCATCACAGCAATTGGCTTACCAGAGTTTGCCAAGCCGTGGCTGGGTGACACCTCAACAGCTCTTCCAACTTTGATGTTTATCAACTTGTGGCGCTGGGTTGGATTTCCAGCGATCGTATTTCTCGCTGGACTAAACGCGATAAATACTGAATATATTGAGGCAGCCCGCATTGATGGTGCCTCCGAAGGTCAAATCTTCCGGAAGATTATCTTCCCGTTGCTCGCCCCTTCTCTGACAATCATCACTGTTTTAACCTTTATCGGAGCTTATGAGTGGTTTGACCTGCCTTTTGTACTTGGTGGATCAAATGGAAGTCCGGCTGGTTCGACGGACACCTTAGCTTTGATGTTCTATCGCCTTTCCTTTGGTTCGATTGATTCAGGCGCCAACAATGTTGGCGTTGGCTCGGCTCTAGGTGTCTTGATCTTTACTTTGGTTGGCCTAGGAGCCGCCTTTGGATCCAAGATGTTGAGAAAGCGTGAGGTTGAGCAGTAATGAAACTTATGCGTTCGAAGCTCTTTTTCCAGAGCGTTTTGATAATTAACTCAATCATGGTTTTGTTGCCGGTCTTTTTCCTACTTAATTCATCTTTGAGAGAATCAAATGATTTTGCCAGCACTCCATTTGCACTAGCCCGAGATCCTTATTGGGAGAACTACTCAAGGGTTTGGAGTGAGGGATCTTTTGGTTCATACTTCTTTAACTCCTTGATTATTACGGGTGGTTCACTAATCCTGATCTTAACTTTGGCGCTCGGCGCTGGATTCGTGCTCGGTCGCTATCAATTTAAAGGCAACAATTTAATCTTTGGATTTATCTTGACCGGCATGTTGGTTCCTGCAAAGTTGGCGATTCTGCCGCTCTTTATTCAACTAAAGTGGATGGGATTGCTCGATTCCCGTATAGGTTTGATTTTGGTTTACACCTCGGCTGCATTACCTGCCGCAGTATTTATCATGAGCGGTTTCTTTAGATCTTTACCTACCGATTTAGATAATGCCGCCCGAATTGATGGAGCTAGTGAGTTTGTATTGCTCCGCAGAGTCCTAGTTCCCCTAGTACGCCCGGGAATGGCTATTGTCGCGATTTACTCTGCAATTCCAATTTGGAATGACTTCTTCCTGCCGCTGGTATTTCTACAAAGTCCGGAGAAGAAGACTTTGATGCAGGGTTTAACTGTGTTCTTTGGACAGTACGCATCACAATGGGGAGTTCTATTTGCCGGTCTATGTTTAGCAGCGCTACCTCTGGTTGTTCTATATCTTGTGCTCTCAGAGCAGTTCATTAAGGGACTCACAGCTGGTGCTGTGAAAGGCTAGTCCCATGCTAAGTCTGGGAGTTGATGGCGGAGCCTCCTCAGCTAAATGGTGTTTAGTAAATGAAACAGGAGAGGTACTAAAACGCGGTGCTTTGCCGCCGGTGGATGGACATCTCTACCGAAGTGAATCCCTTGAAAAGTTTCGCAACTTCACCGCAGCTTTGAAGAAAGAGCTCGGCGAGCAAACCCCCGATGTAATTTCTCTAGGAATCACCGGTTTTGGTGCACCACAAGTGATTGAATCTGAATTGAAGGCGGTCTTTCCATCCGCAAAACTTAATCTGAGTTCGGACATTGCACTCGCCTACTACTCCGTCTTTGCTCCTGGCCAAGGCATATTTCTCTATGCAGGTACCGGTTCTATAGCAATACATATAACTAAAGAAGGCAAAGAGATTACTGTTGGAGGTTGGGGCTACTTGCTAGGTGATGAAGGAGCGGGATACTGGATTGGTAGAGAAGCTATAAGACATCTCATGCTTCAGGTAGAAGGGTCACAGGAGTTAGATGATCTTTCAAAAAGAATTGAAGAAGCTATTGGCGGCGCTGATTGGGGGTCGATTCGCAAGTTTGTGTATGGCGAAGATCGCTCTGCAATAGCCGCCCTTACCCCTTTGGTTTCGCAAGTAGCGAAGACAGGCGTTGTAAGTGCTAAAACTATCTTGGAGAGGGCAGCACGACACTTGGTCGAGTTAGTAGAAAGAGCGCAAAAAACCTTGAAAACAGGGGATATCCCGCTGGCGTTCGGCGGCGGTATATCTGAAGAAAGTGTTGGAGTTTACGAATTAGTAGAGAGTTATTTAGGACAGAAAGTTCTAGTTGGTAAGGGAGATTATGCATTGAGCGCTGCCAAGTTTGGTCTAAATTCATGAACATCCTTGACCAAAAGCAAATAAAAGAGAAGGATTAACTCAACCCTCGTTTGAAAGGAAGGCAAGTGAAACTACGTAAATTATGGACCGGTGTTGCGATTGCCGCCATGTTCGGTGGCGTTCTCGTAACCCAACCAGCGAAGGCTGCTGATTCCAGCCTGGTAATTGGTAGCGTTCTAGATATTGATAGAACAGATCCACATACAGCAACAAACTTTGCAACAGTGCGTGGCCTCGGATTGGTTTATGGCAGCTTGATTGAAATTGGCGCCAAAAACGCGATTAAGGGAGGACTTGCAACATCTTGGATTTTCTCGCGAGATGGAAAGACTCTGACGCTTAATCTCCGTGAGGGAGTTAAGTTCCATGATGGTTCAACATTTGATGCCGAAGATGCCAAAGCATCTCTTGAGCGCATTCTTGACACCAAGACTGGTGCAGCTGCCCGTGCAAATATCGCCACCATTACCTCAATCAAGGCTGATGGTCGCAAGTTGATTTTGACCATGTCGATTCCAAACGCACCAATTCTTGCTGCTCTGGAAGGCGTTAACATGGCGATGCTATCTAAGACCGATATTGATGCTGGAAAAATTGGTGGCAGCAATAAGCCAAATGGAACCGGTCCTTACAAGTTCGTATCATGGGAGCCGACTCAATCTTTGAAGCTTTCGGCTAATGCTGATTACTTTATGGGCGAACCTAAGATTAAGGATGTAACTATCCGGGTAATCCCTAATGAAGCTTCAATTCTCTCAGCGCTAAACGCTGGAACTATTGGCATGGGAATCGTCACCGATCCTCTAATTGCGCGTCAGGTTAAGAACAATCTGAAGATGTTCAAGACCCCTGCTCTGGGTTATTACGCATTGCAGTTCAACACCAAGGTTGCTCCACTAAATGACAAGAATGTGCGTCTAGCGATTCAATGCGCCATTGATCGTCAGGAGCTAATCAACACAGCGCTCCTAGGACAGGGACAGGTAACGGGCCCAATCACGAGTCCGGCATTCCGCTCTGATCCATCAGCGCGTCCATGTCCAAAACAAGATCTAGCAAAGGCTAGAGAGTATTTGGCAGCTGCCGGTAAATCCTCCGGTATTACCTTCAAGACTTTGGTAACCAGCACTGGCTGGGCAACTTCAGTAGCTATGGCGCAAAACTTGAAGGCGCAATTAGCAAAGGTAAATATCACTATGGATCTAGACATTGTTGAGCAGTCAACTTATGTTCCTCGTTGGCTAGCTGCTGACTTTGTTGCCACTTTGGCTAACAACGGTGGTCGCATCGATCCAGACACTATGTATACCCGCTACTTCACATCAACTGGAAACCTAAACAAGGTTGCTACCTACTCATCCGCAACGCTTGATGCAAACTTCATCAAGGGCAAGGCGAGTGGAAAGGTTGCTGAACGTCGAGGTGCTTATACGGCTATCTCAAAGGAATTGGAAGACAACGCAATTTGGGTTTGGCTTGCAACTCCATTTGAGTATCGAGTAGCAACCAAGAAACTTCGTGGATTCTCAGCTCTAGCAAATGGATCTTTGCTGCAGCTACGTTCTGCGACACTTGGGTAGTAAGTAATTAGGTAAGGCGTGTGGAGGAAGCTCCACACGCCTTATATTTTCAAGGAAGATTGAAAGCTCTAGATTTAATAGGAAAAGGTGAATGGGATTTCTTAAGCGTATAGCTTCAGTACTGACCACACTTTTCGGAATTTCCGTATTTGTTTTTGTTGTATTGCGGGTCATCCCAGGCGATACCATCACCAGCTCTCTCGGTATTGAAACCGGGGTACTTACCCCCGAGCAGATTGATTCTTTACGGGCTTATTACGGTATAGATAAACCGCTTATCGGGCAGTACCTCTCCTGGATGGCAAGCTTTCTATCGGGAGATCTTGGATTTTCTTATTCAACCGGGGCTCCGGTTTGGGACTTAACGAAATCGGCATTGCTGGTAACTATGCAATTGGCGTTATTTGGCACGCTCCTAGGTGTATTGATTGGCATTTCAATTGGCATGTTTAGCGCCCGTAAGCCAGGCAGCGCCCGTGATTTTCTAGGCCAATTCTTTGGCTTGCTCGCACTTGCAATTCCGGGCTTTGTATTAAGCACAACAATTGTGACGGTAATGGCAAACAAGTTTCAATACTTTCCAAATGGCTATGAATATATGACGCCATTTGAAGATCTTTCTATGAATTTACAGCAGATGCTTTTTCCTAGCTTAGTACTGGGAATAGCTGTAGCAGCACCAGTTATGCGAACAACTAGATCTGCTTTATTGGAGACAGTAGATAAGGATTTTGTTCGAACCGCTTACGGTAAAGGAGTAAAGCCAAGAATTGTCAGATTGCGTCATGTTCTTAGAAATTCATTGATTCCGATTGTGACTATGACGGGAATCCAATTTGGCTATCTATTGGGTGGAGCTGTAATTGTAGAGAAGATTTTTGCTTTGCCTGGCATGGGCCGCCAAATCCTTGATGCGATTAACAAACGTGAGTACGCAACTGTTCAAAGCAGCATCATGGTATTTGCAATTCTCTTTGTAACCATAAACCTAATTACTGATTGGGTCTATCGAAAGGTGGATCCAAGAATAAAATGAAAACCACTAAAGGTAGACGAGATTGGGTGCATTACTACTTTAAGAGCACCTCTGGGGTTATTGGCTTGTTTTTAGTTTTGGTAATGGTATTTCTCTCTCTAATCTCGGCATTCAATCTGGCACCTATTGACCCACTTGAGCAAAACCCGGTTGATGCCTTGAAGGGACCAAGTGGTACCTATTGGTTCGGTACCGATCAATTTGGTCGAGATATTTTCTCTCGTTCAATTGACGGTATGAGCCGCTCACTTTCTGTTGCCCTGCTTTCAGTAGGAATTGCAGCTGTAGTAGGGGTATTTCTAGGTGTTGTGGGTGGATTCTTCGGTGGATGGCTAGACAATCTCGTGGTCAGGGCCAGCGATGTGATCTTCGCATTCCCTGCAATTTTGTTGGCTCTTGCGATTGTAAACAGCTTAGGAAACTCTTGGATTGATACCTCAATCGCAATTGCAATTGTCTATACCCCTATTTTTATTCGAGTTGCTCGAGGCCCTGTTCTTACCGTTAAAGAGATGGATTACGTTAAATCGGTACGGGTATTGGGTTTTTCTACGCCACGAATCTTGCTTCGACATGTAATGCCAAATGTCTTGGCTCCAATTGTCGTGCAGATTGCACTTTCATTATCCTGGGCGATTCTGACCGAGTCAGGTCTTTCCTTCTTAGGTTTAGGAACTCAACCACCAGATGCCTCTCTTGGTTTAATGGTTTCTGAAGCCCAAGCTCTGGCTTCCTTTGCCTGGTGGACATTGGCTTTCCCATCTCTCTTTATTACCGTTGTAGTTGTTGGTTTGAATTTGGTTGGAGATGGCCTACGAGACGCCCTAGATCCAGCACGTAGGAGTAGCGGATGAGCAACCTACTTGAGATAAAAAACCTATCTGTCGTAATTTCAGAGGATAAAAGAGTTTTAGTTAATGATGTCAGCTTTGATATCAAGCCGGGTGAGGCTGTTGGAGTTGTTGGCGAGAGCGGCTCTGGAAAAACTTTGTCCGCCT
>JACCDT011525997.1_pt1 | contig 10150 bp, 9 predicted proteins | sample 7446291 | NCBI WGS metagenome assembly JACCDT01 (sample SAMN15323446, study PRJNA562643) | freshwater metagenome | isolation source: river surface water | place: USA:Blue River Watershed | collected 2017-08-17 | reverse complement strand
GCGCTGGCCTCGTTCCTGGCCGGCTTCTCCGGCGTCCTGGGCGGAGCCTTCCTCACCGTCTATCCGGGCGCCGAGTGGGAGATCCTGGTGTTCGCCCTGGTCGTGGTGATCGTGGGCGGCCTGGGCAGCCTGGAGGGCGCCATGATCGGCGCGCTCATCGTGGGGCTGCTGGATGCCTACGGGCGCTGGCTGCTGCCCGAGATGTCGTACTTCGTCCTCTTCGGGCCCATGGCCATCCTGCTGCTTTTCCGTCCGCGCGGGCTGTTCGGCACCGCCAACATGACATGAACCACAAACTCCGCATCGCGCTGGCCCTGTTGCTGCTGGCAGCCGTGCTGCTGCCCCACGTGGCGGGCGCCTACTGGGTCGCCCTGAGCACCCAGATCCTGATCTTCGGCATGCTGGCCCTCTCGGCCGACCTGCTGCTGGGCCATGCCGGCCTCTTCTCCCTGTGCCACGCGGCCTTCTTCGCCGTCTCGGCCTACACCACGGCCATCCTGCAGGTGCGCTACGGCGTGTCTGGCGGCTGGGCGGTGATGGCGGGCGTGACCGCCGGCACCCTGCTGGGCACCGTGTTCGGCCTGTCCGTGCGCACGCGCGGCGTCTACTTCATCCTGGTCACACTGGCCATGGGCTACATCATCTGGGGCGTGGGCTACCGCTGGACCGCGCTCACGGGCGGCGACAGTGGCATCACCAACGTGCCCGCGCCCTCGGTGGGCGGGCTCAAGGTCGCCAACGCCAACCAGTTCTACTACCTGGTGCTCACGGTGGTCGTGATCATGATCGCGGTCTACCAGCGGCTGGTCAGCTCGCCCTTCGGCCTGGCGCTGCGCGGCATCAAGACCGGCGAACCCCGCATGCGCAGCCTGGGCTTCCGGCCCGCGGCCCAGCTGTACGCGGCCTTCGTGATCTCGTCCTTCATGGCCAGCGTAGCGGGCGTGCTCTACGTCTACCTGAACCGCTTCGTCAACCCGGTCACGGCCTCCTTGCACAACAACGTCGAGGCCGTGCTGATGGCCATCGTCGGCGGCTCGGGCACCCTGTTCGGGCCCTTCATCGGCGCCGGCCTGGTGCTGGGGCTGCGCAACTGGGTCAGTACCTTCTTCGAGCTGCATCTGGTGGTGATGGGCCTGGTCTTCATCGCCGTCACGATCTGGGCGCCCGGTGGCGTGATCGGCCTGCTGCGCCGCATGGTGAGCCGCACCGGCAAGGAGGGGCAGTCATGAGCGCATCTGCACTGAGCCTGCGCGGGGTCACCAAGGACTTCGGCGGCCTGCGCGCGGTCAGCGAGGTCAGCCTGGACGTGGCGCCGGGTGAGCGCCGCGTCATCATCGGACCCAACGGCGCGGGCAAGACCTCGCTGTTCCACTGCATCAGCGGCGTGCTCACGCCCTCCAGCGGCACGATCACGTGCTTCGGCGAGGACATCACCCGCCTGGCCGAAGCCGACCGGACGCAAAAGGGCGTGGGCCGCACCTTCCAGATCTCCAGCGTCTTCGCGGACCTCACCGTGCTGGAGAACGTGGCCCTGGCCATGCTGGGGATCCGCGGTGCCAAGTGGGGCATGTGGCGCAGCGTCACCCGCATGAAGGACGTCCGCGAACGCGCCGAAGAGCAACTGGTCACCGTGGGCCTGCCCGGCAAGGCCGACGTGATGGTCAAGAGCCTGTCCTACGGCGAGCGGCGCCAGCTCGAGCTGGTCCTCGCGCTGGTCAACAGCCCGCGCCTGCTGCTGCTGGACGAGCCCTGCGCCGGCCTCTCGCCCGCCGAACGCCAGCGGCTGTCGGCCATCATCCGCGAGCTGCCGCGCTCGGTGACCATGCTGATGATCGAGCACGACATGGACATCGCCCTGGGCCTGGCCGACCGCGTGACGGTCCTGCACCGGGGTGCCAATATTCTCGAAGGCAGCGCGCAGGAAGTGCGCATGAACCCGCAGGTCCGGGAGGTGTACTTTGGACAAGTCTGAAACCCTGCTCTCGGTGCGCGACCTGCACACCTACTACGGCGACAGCTACGTGCTGCAGGGCGTGAGCCTGGAGGTGCCCGCCGGGCGCATCGTGGCCATCCTGGGGCGCAACGGCATGGGCAAGACCACGCTGATCCGCTCCATCTTCGGCCTCACGCCGCCGCGCCAGGGCAGCGTCGAGTACCGCGGCCAGGCGATCACGGGCCTGGCGCCCTTTCGCATCGCGCAGCACGGGCTGGCGCTCGTGCCCCAGGGCCGGCGCATCTTCAAGAACCTGTCCGTGCTGGAGAACCTGCAGCTGCCCACCAGCTCACTGGCCGGCTCGGGCAAGCAGGGCGGCGCCAGCGGCAGCTCGAACTGGACCCTGGACTCCGTGCTCGACGAATTCCCGCAGCTGCGTGACCGCCTGGGTAACGGCGGCAACGAGCTCAGTGGCGGCGAGCAGCAGATGCTGGCCATCGGCCGGGCCCTCATCGCCAACCCCGACCTGGTCCTGATGGACGAACCCTCCGAGGGCCTGTCGCCGCGCTTCGTGCTGCACGTGGGCGAGATCATGAAGCGCATGCGCGAGCGCGGCCACGCCATCCTGCTGGTGGAACAGAACCTGGCGCTGGCGCTGTCGGTGGCCGACCACGTGCACATCATCGCGTCCGGGCGCATCGTGTTCTCGGGCACGCCCGACGAACTGCGCGGGAAACCCGACGTGCTGGACGAGCACCTGGGCGTCTCCGGCGCCAAGTCACTGGACGACGTCGGGGCGCACGCTTGAGCCGTACGCACACGCTGGATCCCACGCCGCAGACCGTCCACTGGGGGCACTTCGATGCGGCCATCCCGGCGGTGCTCGAGGTGGACTCCGGCGACACGGTGGTCATCGACACCTACTCCGGCGGAAGGCAGGAGCTGGGCGACCTCTCCCACCTGCGGCCGGCGCATCGCCTCATCGCCGAGACCGTGCCCCAGCTCATGGGGCCGCACATCCTGACCGGCCCGGTGCACGTGCGCGGCGCCCGGCCGGGTGACACGCTGGAAGTGCGCATCCTGGACATCGAGCTCACGACCGACTGGGGCTGGAACATCATCCGGCCGCTGCGCGGCGCGCTGCCCGAGGACTTCCCCTACCTGAGCCGGCGCATCATCCCCATCGACCGGCAGGCCGGCGTGGCGCGACTGCCCTGGGGTGTGGACGTGCCGCTGCAGCCCTTCTTCGGCATCGTCGGCGTGGCGCCGCCGCCAGCCTACGGGCGCGTCTCGTCGATCGAGCCACGCGAGTACGGCGGCAACATCGACTGCAAGGAGTTCGTGCCCGGCACCTCGCTGTTCCTGCCGGTGTTCGTGCCCGGCGCCAACCTCTCGGTGGGTGACGGCCATGCGGTACAGGGCGACGGCGAGGTCTGCCTCACCGCGCTGGAGACCTGCCTGAAGGGGCGCTTCCAGCTGGTGCTGCACAAGCAGCCGCTGGACTTTCCGCGGGCCATCACGCCCACGCACTACATCACCCTGGGCATGGACGTGGACCTGGACGACGCCGCCAAGCAGGCGCTGCGCCACATGATCCGCTGGCTCACCACCCTCAAGGGCTGGAGCGCGGAAGAGGCCTACGTGTTCTGCAGCCTGGCCTGCGACCTGCACGTCACGCAGCTGGTCGACGGCAACAAGGGGATCCACGCCATGGTGAACCGGCGCGTCATCGGGCTGTGAGAGCGGGCCCTTCTGCGGGCGCGCGAACTGAAAACGCGAACTGAGAGACCCTGCGCGGGCCGCAGGCGCGCTCAGCGACCGCCGGAGACGTCCATCAGCGCCCCGTGCACGTAGCTGGACTCGTCCGAGCACAGGAAGGCCACCACGTCACCCACCTCCTCGGGCCGGCCGGCGCGGCCGATCGGCACGGTGGGCCCGACGCGGGCCAGCATCTCCTGGCCGCCGTGCGCCTCATGGATGTCGGTCAGGATCAGGCCCGGGCGGATCGCGTTCACGCGGATGCCGTGGGGCGGCAGCTCCTTGCCCAGTGCGACGGTGAAGCTGTCGATCGCGCCCTTGGACGCGGCGTAATGCGACTCCAGCGGCAGCCCGCCATGGCGCGCGGCCGCCGACGAGATGTTCACGATCACGCCGCCCGCGCCGCCCTTTTGCGTAGACATGCGCCGGGCCGCCTCCTGCGTGCACATGAAGGCGCCGACCACGTTGGCGTCGAACACCTTGCGCAGCACGGACACGTCCAGGTCCAGGATGGAATGCTGCCCGCCCACGATGCCGGCGTTGTTCACCAGGGCATCGATGCGCCCAAAGGTGCGGTCGATCTGCGCGAACAGGTCGCGCACCTGCGCGGCGTCGGCCACGTCGGACTTCACCGCCAGGGCGCGGCGCCCCTGCGCCTGCACCAGGGCCGCCGTCTCACGCGCGGCCGCGTCGTTGGAGACATAGCTGAAGCACACATCCCAGCCCCGGCGGGCGAGCGATTCGCAGATGGCGCGGCCGATGCCGCGGCTGGCGCCGGTCACCAGAGCGAGGGGGGTACCGGCGGGTCGGGAAGAGGTCATGTCGGAAGAATTCAGAAGCGGACCCGGTCCGGGCCCTTGAGTTTCAGGATCTGGCGGGCTTCGTCCGGTGTCGCCACCTGCAGTCCCAGCCCTTCGATGATGCTGCGCACGCGCTTGACCTGCTCGGCGTTGCTCTTGGCCAGCGTGCCCGCTCCCAGCCACAGGCTGTCCTCCAGGCCGACGCGCACGTTGCCGCCCATGGCCGCCGACATCGCCGCGATGCGCAGCTGGTGCTTGCCGGCGCCCAGCACCGACCACTGGTAGTCCTTGCCGAAGAGGCGGTCGGCCGTGCGCCGCATGTGCTGCACGTCCTCCGCATGGGTACCGATGCCGCCCAGGATGCCGAACACCGACTGCACGAAGAAGGGCGGCTTGACCAGCCCCTTGTCCACGAAGTGGGCCAGGTTGTACAGGTGGCCGATGTCGTAGCACTCGAACTCGAAGCGGGTGTCGTTCTGGGCGCACTGGGACAGCGCGTACTCGATGTCCTTGAAGGTGTTGCGGAAGATCAGGTCGCGGCTGTTCTCCAGGTGCTGGCGCTCCCAGTCGTGCTTGAACTCCTTGAACCGGTCCAGCATCGGAAACAGCGCGAAGTTGAACGACCCCATGTTCAGGGACGCCACCTCCGGCGCGAACTTCATGGACGGCTGGATGCGCTCCTCGATCGTCATGAAGGGCGAGCCGCCGCTGGTGAGGTTCAGGGCCGCATTCGTGCGCGCCTTGATCTGCGGCAGGAACTTGGCGAAGGCCTCGGGCGACTGGTCCGGCTTGCCGGTGACCGGGTCACGTGCATGCAGGTGGATGATGGCCGCGCCCGCCTCGGCCGCGCCGACGGCCGCCTCGATGATCTCCTCGGGGGTGACCGGGAGGTAGGGGGACATCGAGGGGGTATGGATCGCGCCCGTGACTGCGCACGTGATGATGACTTTGCTCATGCCGCTGGGGGGAGTGGAAGGACTGCCGGCCCAGTGTAAGGAGCCCTGCGCGCGCACGCGCGATGGTTTTCCCCTAGCCTGCCGCGCGCTGCGTGTCACGCTGCGTGCTGCGGGCCTTCGACAGCGCAGTCCACACCCGGTCCGGCGTGAACGGCATGTCCATCGCCTGCACGCCCTGGAAGGACAGCGCGTGCAGGATCGCGTTCACGCTGGAGGGCAGCGAACCCGCCACGCCCGACTCGCCCGCGCCCTTCACCCCCAGGGGGTTGTTGCGGCACGGCGCCACGTGGTGGCCCAGCGTGACGGGCGGCATCATGCTGGCCCGCGGCATGGGGTAGTCCATGAAGGACGCGCTCACCAGCTGTCCCTGCTCGTCGTAGTGCAGACGTTCGCCCAGCACCTGGCCCAGGCCCTGCGCCACGCCACCGAGCACCTGGCCCTCCACCACCGCCGGGTTCAGGATCACGCCCACGTCGTCCACCGCCGTGTGCCGCACCACGGTGACCACGCCCGTGGCCGGGTCCACCTCCACCTCGCAGACATGGCAGCCGTTGGGAAAGCTCATGGTGGGCGACACGAACTTCGCCACGTTGTCCAGGGTGCCCGGCACGTCGGCGGGCGGCTTAGGCGCCCGCGCCAGCTGGGCGGGCAGGTCCAGCAGGCCGATCGCGTGGTCGGTGCCCACCACACGGAACTCCCCGCGCGAGAACTCGATGTCGGCCGCCGGCGCCTCCAGCAGGTGCGCGGCGACCTGCTTGCCGCGGCTGATCGCCTCGTCGCAGGCCATCGCGGTCGCACTGCCGGCCATCATGGTCGAACGCGAAGCCACCGTGGCCACCAGGCCCGGGGTCTGGTCGCTGTCACCGGCCAGCAGGCGTACGCGCCCGACATCGATCCCCAGGCGCTGTGCGACCAGGGCCGGATAGGTCGAGAGATGCCCCTGCCCGATGTCCTGCGCGCCCAGGCAGAGGGTCACCGTGCCGTCCAGGCCGAAGCGCAGGTCGGCAGGCTCCTCCAGGATGCCGCCGGCCACCTCCAAGAAGCAGCACATGCCGATGCCGCGCAGCTTGCCCGCGCGCGCGCTGGCCTGGCGGCGCGCCTCGAAGGTGGACCATTCGGACAGGGCCAGGGCCTGGTCCATCACGGCCTCGAATTCGCCGCTGTCGTACACCTGCCCGTTGGGCGCGGCATAGGGCATGGCGTCGGCGGGGATCAGGTTGCGCCGGCGCAGCTCCACCCGGTCGATGCCCAGGGCCGCTGCCGCCCGGTCCATCAGCCGCTCGAGCATGTAGATGGCCCCGGGGCGGCCGGCGCCGCGGTAGGGGCCGTGCGGCATCATGTGCGTGAAGGCCAGCCGCGAGCGCATGTGGATGGAGGGAATGCGGTAGACGCTGGACAGGCAGTTCTTCAGGTTGTTGGTGGCGATGATCCCGATGTAGGTGGAGGTGTAGGCGCCGATGCCCACCACCACGTCGGTCTGTATCCCCAGCACCCGGCCCTGTGCGTCGAAGGCCATGCGCGCGCGCAGCGCGGTGTTGCGGCTGTGGGTGTCGCCCAGGAAGCACTCCAGCCGCGAGGCCGTCCACTTCACCGGGCGGCGCAGCTGGCGGCTGGCGTACAGGAGGGCCGCGTACTCGGGATAGGCCTGCACCTTCGCGCCGAAGCCCCCGCCCACGTGGGGCGTGAGCACGCGCAGCTGCGCGGGCGGAATCTTGAACACGTGTTCGGCCAGCAGCTTGCGCACCACCATCACGCCCTGGGTGCCGGCCACCAGCGTAAAGCGCTCGCTGGCCGCATCCCACTGCGCCAGCGCGGCGCGCGGCTCCATGGCGCAGGCCGTCATCGGCGGGTCCGCCAGGTCCACCGACTCGACGTGGTGCGCGTTGGCGAAGGCGGCCTCGCTGGCCGCGCGGTCACCGTCCTCCCAGTCCAGCGCGATGTTGGAGGCGCTCTCGCGGTGCACCTTGGGCGCGGAGGGATCGATCGCCTGCAGCGGATCGGTCACGCAGTCCAGCGCGTCCCACTCCACCTCGACCCGTTCGGCCGCCTCCTGCGCGGTGGCCGCGTCACGGGCCACCACCAGCGCCACGGCCTGGCCCACGTGATGGACCTCGGGGTAGGCCAGCACCGGGATGCCCGCCTGCACCATGGGCTTGCCGTCGCGCCCGTTGAAGACCGCCAGCGGCATGATCTTCCCGATGCCGGCCTGCTCCAGTTCGTGCCCGGTGATCACCGCGTGCACGCCCTCCACCGCCAGGGCGGCAGACGTGTCCAGGCGCACGATGCGCGCCGCCGCGAAGGGGCTGCGCACGAAGCACGCGTGCAGCTGGCCCGCCACCTCGATGTCGGACGTGTACGCGCCGCGGCCCCGCACGAAATCATCCCGCTCGTCGTGGTCCCCCCGTTTGCCCGAACCGAAACGCAAGCCCTCGTACTCCATGGAATCACCCTCTCGATACTTGTCGCATCCGCACCGGCCGCCCGTGTGCCGGTGACTCGGTTCAGGCCAGTGCCTTCGCCACGGCCCGCTGGGCCATCACACTGACCAGGTTGGCCCGGTATTCGGCGCTGGCATGCAGGTCGCCGCTCAGGTTGTCGGTGGTCACCTGCACTGCGGCGGCGGCGTCTGGCGTGAAGCTGCGCGTCAGCGCCTCTTCCAGGCCCGCGTGCCGGAACACGCCATGCCCGCCGCCGGTGACGGCCACCCGCACCGCGTTGCCGTACTGGGCCACAAAGACGCCGATCAGCGGGAAGTGGCTGGCCGCCTGCCGCAGCTTCGCGTAGGCGGCGCGGCGCGGCACGGGGAAGCGGACCGCGGTGATCAGCTCGCCCTCGTCCAGCGCCGTCATGAACATGCCCTGGAAGTAGTCGTCGGCGGCGATCTCGCGCCGGTGCGTGATCACGGTGGCCCCGCAGGCCAGCACCGCGCTGGGGTAGCAGGCGGCAGGGTCGTTGTTGGCGACCGAGCCGCCGATCGTGCCCAGCGCCCGCACCTGCCGGTCGCCGATGCCGCCGGCCAGGTCGGCCAGGGCGGGAAAGCAGGCACGAAGCGGCGCGTCCCGGGCTACGTCCTGGTGCCGGGTCATGGCGCCGATCACGACGCTGCCCTCCTCCAGGCGCACGCCGGACAGGCCGGGCACGCGCGCCAGGTCGACCAGCCGCTCGGGCTGGGCCAGGCGCAGCTTCATGGAGGCGATCAGGGTCTGCCCGCCGGCCAGGGGCTTGGCGCCCGAGGCGGCCAGGCGGGCCGCGTCGGAGAGCGTGGCGGGTCGTTCGTAGGTAAAGCCGTACATCGCGGGGCTCCCGGGCTTCAGGCGCGCGCACGGCCTGCGGCCATGGCCTGGCCGCCCTGGCGCACCGCCTGCACGATGTTCTGGTAGCCGGTGCAGCGGCACAGGTTGCCATCCAGGTGCTCGCGGATTTCCTCGTCGCTGGCGCCCGGGTGCTGGGTGCACAGATCGACGGCGCTCATCACCATGCCCGGGGTGCAGAAACCGCACTGCAGGCCGTGGCAGGCCTTGAAGGCCGCCTGCATCGGGTGCAGGGTGCCGTCCGCCGCCGCCAGCCCCTCGATGGTGGTGACCTGCGCGCCGTCATGCTGCACGGCCAGCGTATTGCAGGACTTGACCGCCCGGCCATCGACCAGGACCGTGCAGGCACCGCACTGGGCGGTGTCGCAGCCCACGTGGGTGCCGGTGAGCTTGAGGTGTTCGCGCAGGGCCTGCGCCAGCAGCGTGTGGGGGGCCGCCTCCAGGGTGACCGCCTGACCATTCACCTTCAGCTGGACCTGCATGCCTGTGTCTCCTGGTTTTTATGTCGATTGTTGGGCCCGCGCCGACGCGCAGCCCTCGGGCATAACCCTAGTTCATGCGGAACCGGCTCGCGATTGACGGCTTCGCTCAGACGTCGATGTTCGCCGCGCGCAGCGCGTTCGTCTCGATGAAGTCCCGCCGCGGCTCCACTTCGTCCCCCATCAGCATGGTGAATACGCGGTCCGCCTCGATCGCGTCGTCGATCTGCACACGCAGCAGGCGGCGCACCGTTGGGTCCATGGTGGTCTCCCACAGCTGCTCGGGGTTCATCTCGCGCAGGCCCTTGTAACGCTGGCGCGCGGTGGCGCGTTCGGCCTCCCCGATCAGCCACTGCATCGCGCTGCGGAAGTCCGAGACCTTTTCTTCCTTCTGGCGCTCGCCCTCGCCGCGGCGCACGGTGGCGCCCTCGTGCAGCAACCCGCGGAAGGTGTCGGCGGCCTCGGCCAGCGCCAGGTAGTCGGCACCATGCACGAAGTCCTGGGTGATCACGCTGCTCTTGACGTTGCCGTGGTGGCGGCGGCTGATACGCAGGATCGGCTTGTCGGAGCGCGCATCGAACTCGCCCGCCACTTCTGCCGGCGCCGCATTCGTCAGGCGGTCGATCTCCTGCAGGCGCGCCTGCAGCGCCAGCGCCGAGGCTTCGGCCTCGGGCACCGTGTCCAGGTTCAGGCGCACGCCGTCCGCGATCGCGCGCAGCGCCTCGGCGTCCATGAAGCCGGAGAGACGGTGGATCACCTGCTGCGCCACCTGGTGCTTGCGCGCCAGTTCGGCCAGGGTCTCGCCCGAGAGCACGGTGGGCGTTGCGCCCCCGGTGTTCACGCTGGCGCCGTTCAGGGCCACGCGCAGCAGGAAGGTGTCCAGCTCGCTGCCGTCCTTGAGGTAAAGCTCCTC
>JACCDT010687643.1_pt1 | contig 10151 bp, 8 predicted proteins | sample 7446291 | NCBI WGS metagenome assembly JACCDT01 (sample SAMN15323446, study PRJNA562643) | freshwater metagenome | isolation source: river surface water | place: USA:Blue River Watershed | collected 2017-08-17 | reverse complement strand
GCGAAATGACGACCTCGTTGCGTAAACTCTCCTCGGGTTTGCGTGTTGAATCGGCTCGCGACGACGCCGCTTCCATGGCTATCGGTTCTCGCTTGAAAGCAGAATTGTCCGCCCTGAAAACAGTTTCCACCAACGCCCAGCAAGGTATCGCCGTTTTCCAAATCGCGGAAGGCGGTTACGCCCGTATTTATGACATTCTGGTCCGTTTGAAAGCGCTGGCTTCCCAAGCCGGTTCTTCCCAGTTGTCGGCAACGGAGCGGGGGATGTTGGATACCGAATACCAAGCCATGGTCGACGAAATCGACCGTCTGGCCGCCAACACCACCTTTAACGGCAACCAAATCATCAACGCCAGCGTCAACCGGACCTTAGGCAACTATCTAGCCGGCACCAGCGTTATCGATTTCGGCCATGGCGGCATGGAAGGCGCGAACATGACCTTCGGTCAACAGTCCGACGCCAACAGCAACATGGTGTTTTCGATCAACAACGGAACTAAAACCTTAACCGGCAGCTTGGCATCGAATTTGCTGACCAGCACCGGCACCTTGGTTTCCGGCACTGCCGTACGCTTGTACAGCGCGACTTCTGGCGACAACGCCTATGCCATCATCTCTTTGGCTGCGACGACCAACATGGTTGCCGCTTCGCAATCGGGTACGGTCGGCGTTCAATCCAGCACGCTCAGCTATTCGACCTTTGCCTTCAAAGTTGGTACGTCGGGCATTTCCGCCAACGACGAAATCAGCCTTGGCGTGCGCGGCATGAACAGCCGTTCGCTGGGTATCAATTCGAGCAACATCACAACGGTTGTCCGCGCTGACGCAGCTTCGGCTGGCGTTACCGAGGCGATCAACGTGCTGTTGAACGCAAGATCCGAAGTCGGCGCGGTACAAAACCGTCTCGAAACGGCTCAAAGCAATATCGCCACCATCTTGGAAAACATTGAAGCTGCGCGTTCTGCCCAGTTAGACCTGGATATCGCCGCCGAAATGTCTTACTTCACCAGCAAACAGATCCTTGTTCAAGCCGGTGTTTCGATGTTGGCCCAAGCGAACCAAGCGCCGCAAAACTTGTTACGCTTGTTCCAGAACTAAGCTTTACGACGGGGAAGGAAGAGTTTTCTTCCTTCCCCCAATAAAACTAAGACGGATAAAATCCGCAGGTTTTAGAAGGAGGAGTAGACATGGACTTAAACTTGAACACATTGGGGCCAGCCCCCGGTGCGGAACGCCTGGAAACGCCCTTGGACAAGAAAATCCAAAGCGCAGGTGGATTTTCCGGCGTTGAAAAAACCGCCGACAAGCAATTGCAACGCGCCCTGGGCCAAGCCGAGCAAAAAGGCGACGCCCGCTTTGAAAGGCAAGACCGGCGCGGCGAGCTTATTATCGACGAAAAAACGCGCCGCGTATATTTGCAGACCAAAGACCCGGTCACAGGCGAAGTGCAAAAATTTCCCAGCGAAGCCCAGCTAAGGCTCGCTGCGCAGCTTAAGGAAGAATACGAAAGAAAGGCCACGGCGGTTAAAACCGAAGAAACCGTGGTCACAGGCGAGCTGCTGGACGCGAAGGCTTAAATGCCATTTTCAGTAATAAAATTACTGAAAATTTGAAATATTTTGCGCCGCTTTAGAAAAAATTAATACACCTAAGACTAGGATGGTAGCATGCCGTCAGTAGATACCAGTCGCCTTGTCGTAAGCAGCACAGGCCGGACCTCGTTTTCCGGGCTTGGTTCCGGCATTGACTTTGAAGGCGCCGTCGAGGCGATGGTCAACGCCAAGCGCATTCCCATAGACCGCCTGGAACTCGATATCGAAAAAAACAACGGCAAAGTACAGGCCTATACCGATCTTACATCCCGCATGACCGCGCTGCGCGAAAGCTTGAACAAGCTGCGCGGCGTCATCAGCGCCGATAAAAGCAGCAATATATTCCTGGCCAAGGAAACATTCGCTTCCAGCAGCCGCGGCAACTCGCTGCTTTATAATCCGAATAAGACGACGGCATCCTCGGCCGGCGCGCTTTTGGGCGTTTCCGTCACCAATGCCGCCGATGTCGGCAGCCACACCATAGAAATTCTGCGCACCGCCAAGGCGCACAAGGTCAGCAGCGGGGCTTTCAGTTCGTCTTCGACTGCCCTAAACACCCTGAACGGCGCTTTTGCCGGCGGCGACATCGAAATCAACGATGTCGTCATCAGCGTCGAAGCCAGCAACACGCTGGGCGACGTGCGCGACAGAATCAACAATGCCGGAGCCGGCGTAACCGCCAGCATCGTCAGCGCCAGCCCAACCGAGCATTATCTTGTTATCACCAATGACGAAACCGGCGTGGACATCACCTTTGATGCCACTTTGTCTAACGTTCTGGAAGACTTGGGCGTTACCAACGCCGCATCGGTCCCAAGCAACGTATTGCAGGCAGCGCAAACCGCGCTGTTTACCGCAGACGGGCTGCGTGACCAGACTCGCAAGCAATCGGATATTATTTACAATCCCGGCGCGACCTTGGCAACTTTGGCGCCCGGCCTGATTACGGATGGTGGCTTTTTGATCAGCGACGGAGTCATTGGAGTCGCCGTCAGCTACACGACCGGCATGACCATCAACGAGTTGGTCCAAGAAATCAACGATCAAGCTTTGGGAGCGGGCTCGAATATCACCGCAAGCCTCGAAGCAGTCGAAGGCGGCAATGGCGGGTTCCGCCTTGTGATCGAAAGCGGCTCTGGCGACAACATTACCCTTCTTGACGACGACGGCGAAACATTTGTCAGCACCTTTGCCTTCACCGATCCCAAAATCCTGGAGCGCACCAGCAACACCGTCAGCGACCTAATCCCAGGCGTAACGCTGAACCTTTTCGCATCCGAAGGCGGCACGACGATCAAAATCGACGTCGAAAAGAACTTGACCGAGGTCAAAACCCAGATCGCGGCCTTTGTCGAAGCTTATAACGAAATGGTGCGGTTTACCAACGAGCAAACCGCAGTCGATCCCGTCACAGGCCAGCCCACCGAAGAAACCGGATTGCTGTTCGGATCGCAAGTCTTGGCCGACGTCAAGGCTAGGATCGGCAATATTTTCGCAAGCGGCGCTTCCGGCGTCAGCAGCGACTTCACGCAGCTTGCCGCCATCGGCATCAAATTCGTCAGCAACAACGAAGTTTCCGATCCCTTGGATTACAACACGCTAAAGATCGACGAAGCTAAGCTCGATGAAAAGCTTTTGAACAACGCCGAAGACGTGCGCCGGATGTTCACCTTTAACGGCAGCACCAACGATTCCCGCTTTACTATCACTAGCTTTAGCGGATCACAGGAGTATACATCATCCGGCGTCACGGTCGACTTTGTCCATGACGGAACGACCTTTACCAGCGCCAGCATCGGCGGCGATTCTTCGGCGGTCGAAGTGCTGAACGGCAACACCCTGAAAATCCTGACCGGCCCGGGCGCAGGCATGATTTTATTCTATAACGGCGGCGCGTCCGCCGGTTCGGTGACGTCCAGCTACACCATGGGATTCGCCGCAAAAATGTTCAGCGAGTTGGACGATTTGCTGACTTTGGACACCGGCGCCGTGGATCTTGAAATCGACACGCTAAAAAAGATCAACGAGACCAAGCAGGATGACATTGATCTTAAGCTGGAAAGGCTGGAAACCTTCCGCCAGCAGCAGCTGGAAAAGTTTTACCGCATGGAACAGGCAATGTCCCGCGCAAAAAGCATACTCGACAGCCTTACCCAAACGGTCGAGGCCCAAAACAAAAATTCTTAAGGGCGGTTAGGCAAGTAGTCTGACTATAAGGAGATAAAGTTGGTACAAAATAAAGCCCACAAGCTGTATGCGCAACAGCAAATCATGACCGCATCCCCTGCGAAACTGGTCTGGATGTTATATGACCATGCCATCGCCGCGCTGCGCGACGCCATCAAAGCCATCGAAGAAAATGACATCGAAAAGCGCTGGAAAGCCAATAACAAAGCTTGTGAAATAATCGGCCATCTGTGGGCCACGCTGGACGTCGACGGCGGCGGAGTCATCGCGCAAAACCTCGATCAATTATTCGGCTTTATGATGACCAAACTTCCCGAAGTCGATTTTCGCAACAATCCGCAACCGGCGCTGGACGTGATCAAATTGCTGGAGCCTCTGCGCGAGGCCTGGAAAGAGCTTGCGATGAAAAGCGAAAGCGAATTGGCGCAAGCCAGCCATGAGGCGCGGCAAAGCGCGGCCGCGACCGCCGCAAGCAGCTTAAACGCCACGGAAACCGGCCTTGCCGCATCCCCTGCTCCGGCGCAATCGCCGCCACCTTCCCCTTATGGTAAAAGCAAATCGGGCAACGCCATTTCGCCGGCAGCCGATTTAGGCAAACAGTCGCTTTCGGTCAGCGCGTAAGCCTTTTACGATTTTCCTTTAAAGAATATTTTGCAATGCTCCGCATAAAGCGCGCGCTGGCGCATGCGCGTTTTTTTTGCGTGCGCTAGGCACAAAATTCCCATCGCGACTTGTTTAAACCTGCGCCTCCTCTACCCATCATCCCAAAGTTTCGATTTAAGCGTGAAAAAACAAGCATTTACCTTGTGCCAAAAACTTGGCCCGGGATTTGCTTAATCCATTCACAGCATATCCTGCCAGCTAAGAGGCCAGGTAAGCCCGCAAAACAGTTTTTGATTCTATTTAGGTAAAAGGAGATTTTAAGATGGCACTCAATGTGATTACAAACCAAACAGCGAGCATTGCGCACCGCAATTTGATGCAAGCTGACATGGATATGACCAAATCGCTGTCCAAGCTTTCTTCGGGTCAGCGCGTAGTATCCGCCAAGGACGACGCCGCCTCGATGGCGATCGGCTCGCGCATCAAAGCCGACGTCGCCTCGTTAAGGCAGATCCAAGTCAACAGCACCCAAGCCATTTCTTTGCTGCAAGTCGCCGAAGGCGCCCAAGCCCGCGTGTATGACATGCTGGTTCGCTTGAAGTCGCTCGCCTCGCAAGCAGGATCTTCGCAATTGTCAAACACCGAGCGCAACATGCTCGACACCGAATACCAACAGCTTTTGGACGAAATCGACCGCGTATCGGCCGGCACGACATTCAACGGCAGCAGCCTTGTCAACGCGAACATGAGCAATGCCGTCGGCACCGGCGCTTCGACCGGCTATTTCGGCGCTGCCAACAGTTCCAACATTTATGATATCGCTTTCGGCGGCTTGAACACCAATGCCGGCGCGACCGTAAACTTCAGCTTGGCCGGCGCGACCAACACCGGTTTCAGCATCTCCGCAACGCACGGTTCCGGCGCGAACTCCAAGGTTATGACCGGAAGCTTGGGCAGCGGCTTGATCAACAGCAGCACCGGTACTTTGATTTCCGGCGCGGCAGTCCGCTTGTCCACCACCACATCGGGCGACAATGCGTATGTCAGCTTGTCCTTGGCGCAAGGCGCGTTCATCACCGCCGCTTCTTCGAGCAGCATGACCGGCGCTTATACCGTCGGCAACCCAAGCTCGAGCACTTTCAGCTTCAAGGTCGGCATCGCAGCCAACCCAACCGACAACGAAATCAGCCTCGACCTGCGCGGCATCAATACCCGGGCTTTGGGATTGAACCTCGCTACCATCAATACGCAAGCCCGCGCGGACGCCGCTTATGCAGCCGCCAGCATCGCCATCGACTTGCTGTTGACGTTCCGTTCCGAAGTCGGCGCAGGCCAAAGCCGGATGGAATCGACCGCAGCCAACGTCGCTATCGTCATCGAGAACATGGAAGCGGCAAGATCTGCCTATCTTGATCTCGACGTCGCCGCGGAAATGGCCAACTTCACCAACAAGCAGATTCTGCAACAAGCCGGCGTCGCCATGATCGCCCAAGCCAACCAGTTGCCGCAGAACTTGTTGCGTCTGTTCCAACAGTAATTCAAGGGTTTTCAACCTACGGAGAATGATTATGAATATTTTTAAACTAAGCAACGCCGAGGCCGAAGCAGTCGTATTGTCCGCTTCCCCAACCCGGCTTATCGTCATCACCTATGACGCCGCGATCAGCAGCCTGGAATCGGCCATGGAAATGATCGACAATGGCGACATCGAAGGCCGCTGGAAAGCCGTAGAATGCGCCACCGAAATGGTTTCCGAGCTGTATTTGTCTTTGGACCATGATCAAGGCGGCGAAATTGCGCAAAACTTGGGAGCTCTTTATGCTTTCATCCTATCCCGTTTGCCGCGCATCAATTTTTACAATGACAAGCAAACCGCAGCCGACGCCATTTCCTGGCTGAAGAACCTGCGCGATTCTTGGCACCAGCTGGACATCAGCCTGGAACAAGCGCCGCCAGCAGCCAATACCGAAACCGCTTCGGAAGAAGCCGCGATGAAAGCCTAGTTGCGATAATTGGAAAAAATTACCGCCCATGCCCCTGCAAAAAATACCCGGCTGGGCGGAGTTTTCCAAAAGCGCAAAAGTAAAAACACCGATTCTTCCGAGGCTTAGGCCAAAAGTCGCATTGGTATGATTATTGCAAATAACTTTGACGGAATATTTTTTATTTAGGCAAAAAAGAAAATGAATTTGGGTACGAACCATAGCCTGATCGCAGGCAACACGGATAAAGCGGCTTCAAGCCTGCTGAATCTGCGCACCCAAATCGCCGCGGAAGCAAGCTTTGGAAAAGACAAGCAGAAATTCGAGCTGCCGCCCGTCGAAGAAAAGCAAGAAATCGCGGAAACCGCACCTGTCGAAACAGACGCCGCCGAAATCAAGGCAGAGCCGGAAGAAAATTCGGACAAGACAGAGCAAGCCAGCACTACGCCATTGGCCACAAAAAACGACTGGCTTATCAATACGATGCTTGGCAACGTGCAAGTTCCGGATGCAGCTGCATCGCCCGAAGTCAAAGCCGTCGCCTTGGCCTTACAAAACTTTATCGTCAATGAAAATTCCACAGCGCATAGCGGCGCTTTCGCCGCAACCGCCGATGCCGCCAACACCGTTTCGATTTTCGGCCTGAACGCCGCCAGCAAATCCGCGCTTACGACCAATAATGGCGGCCAACCTGCGCAAGCCGGACAGCAAGCCGCAGCCGGATTGCAAATAGGCGTTGAAGGCTTGGAAAACGCAACCGCAACAGAACAAAATATCATCGCCAACCTTGTACAAAAAGGTTCGGCCAAACAAATTTCTCTGCAAGGAGAAGCAAAGTCCCCCGCTCCTGCCGCCGACGCCCTACCCCTCACGTCCCCCCTAGCGGCAGGAGCACCCCCTATCGAAGACCGTTCGATTCGCTTGATGCGCCAAATAGACACTGGCGCGAAACCCGCAACCGATGCCGCCCTTGGCGTCAAGGCGGAAAGCCCGCAAGCCAATCAAACGCAAATTTTGCCGCAGCTGATACAGCAAGCGCAGCAACCGGCCCCGGCCAATTTCAGCGAAGCCGCAGCGCAGATCAATTTGACGCCAGCAGCGACAGCCCCTGCCGCAGAGCAAGTCGCTTTTCATATCGGCAAATCGGCCAAATCCGGCACCGACCGCATCCGCATCAACTTGACCCCGGAAGATTTAGGCCGGGTGGAAATCAAGCTGGACATGCATAAAGACGGCCAGATCAAGGCGGTTATCGCCGCCGACAAGCCGGAAACTATGGAATGGCTGATGCGCGACGCCAAGCAATTGGAACGCGCGCTGCAAGACGCCGGATTCAAGACCGACAGCAACAGCCTGCAATTCCAGCAGCGCGACGCTTCGGCAGGGCAGCAAAACAGCTTCGCCCAGCTTGCGCAAGAACGCCAGGATCAAAACAACCATTACCGCGCGCAGAGCAAGCCACTTTACAACGACGCCAATACCATTATGGCGGATCAAGTGATTGTCAAAAACATAAGCCACAATAGTGGCGTAAACATATTGGTCTAGGAGAAGAAAATGAATATTCCAGGCATCACATCGGGCACGTCGCAAACCAGAAATACCGGAATTGCGAAAGATTTCGATCAATTCTTGTACTTGCTGACCACCCAATTGCAGAACCAAGACCCGTTGGAGCCGATAGAAACCAGCGAATTCACCAATCAATTGGTGCAATTCGCCAATGTCGAACAAAGCATCAAGCTGAACGACAATGTCAGCACATTGATCGGCTTGCAACACGCCAACAGCAACGTCACCATGCTGGGCTATATCGGCAAGGAAGTCGAAGCCGCAGGCGAAAATCTTCCCCTGGTCGACGGCAAGGCGAAATTCAAATACGCCGTAACCGAAAAGGCCGATGTGCTTACCATAACGATCAAGGATAAAAGCGGCAGCGTTATCCGCGATCTGACCGGTTCCGCCGAAGCAGGCCCGCATGAAATCGCCTGGGACGGCAAGGACAATAACGGCAATCTGGTAGACGACGACACGTATGTGATCGATGTCAAGGCCATTAAGAACAACGGCGGCACGCCGAAGAACTTGGATGTTTACACCGCGATCATCGGACGCGTGAATGCGATCAACACAGATCAGGGCCTTGCCAGCGTAGTCATCGGCAAAGTCGCGATACCGGTCGGAAATATTTTAAGCGTCCGCGAAGCGAAGCTATAGAAAAACCCCAGGCGCAGCATGCAGCGCGCCTTTTTCCACCAAGTAGGAAAACACGATAAAAGGAGTTCAAGATGAGTGTCTTTAACGCGCTTGTCACCGGTGTTTCCGGTTTAACCGCCCAATCCCAAGCCTTGGCGACGATTTCCGACAACATCGCTAACGTCAACACCGTGGGTTATAAAAGGGTTTCCACAAGATTTTCGACGCTGGTTACGCAGTCGAACGAGCAAGTCCACTCCCCCGGCGGCGTGCGTTCCAATCCTTTCCATTCGGTCGACGTGCAAGGCTTGCTGCAAAGCACCGGCGGCGCCACCGATATCGGCATCGAAGGCAAAGGCTTTTTCATCGTCAACGCGTCTTCTGTTCCCGCAGCCGGCGACGAATATGTTTACACCCGCGCGGGCGCTTTTACGCCGGACAACCAAGGCTATTTGAAAAACACCGCAGGATATTACCTGCAAGGCTGGCCGCTGGACGCCAACGGCGACATTCCGACCAACAGCTCGTCGCTGACTTCGGTCGAAACCATCAACCTGTCCAACGTGACCGGATCGCCGCGCGCGACTAGCGAAATATCCTTAGGCTTAAACCTTCCGCCGACGGACGCGACCGGCACTATCCGCACCACCCAGGTGACGATGTATGACACCTTGGGGATCGGACAAAACGTGACCATGAACTGGCGCAAGAACGCCGCCGCAAACACCTGGGAATTGTATTTTTCCGGCATGACCGCCCCTAACGCCGCCGCCGGTTACTACAGCGCCGCAACAGCCCCCCCAGGCGCGGCGGGCTTTACGGCATCGGTCTTGGACGGAACGGCGGGCAACTTTTTAACCGTTACCTTCAACACCGACGGAACGCTGGCCGACATGCAAATCGGCGGCACTTCGATCATCAACGACACATCGGGCCTTGTGAATATGCGATTCAACTTCGCTGGTTCCGGCGCTTCTGCAACGCAGAATATCGGATTCAATTTCGGTTTGGCTTCGGCGGAAACCACGACAGGTTTCGTCAACCAGCTAGGCCAGGTCGGCGGCGATTACAGCTTGAATTTCGTCAACCAGGACGGCGTCGCGCCCGGCACCTATATCGGCGTCAACATAACGTCGGAAGGCATCGTTACCGCGCTGTTCGATAACGGCGAAACCCGCCCGATTTACAAAATCCCGCTTGCCGACTTCCCATCCACCAACAGTTTGCAGGCGAAAAACGGCAACACATATTCGCAAACCGTGAATTCCGGTAACCTTATCTTACGCGAAGCCCAAACATCGGGTGCAGGCCGTATCGCGCCGAACAGCTTGGAATTCTCGACCGTGGATATCGCCAAGGAATTTTCGGACATCATTCTGACCCAAAGAGCCTATTCGGCGAACACCAAGGTTATCAGCACCGCCGACGACATGCTGGAAGAAATGCTCCGCACGGTCGGCTAGGCAAAGTTTTAGTAAATAAATTACTAATCGAGTTCTACTCCCCCCTAGATCCCGGCCGAAAGGTCGGGATTTTTTTTGACAGGGAACAACCGAACAAGGCTGCTTTTGGCAGTGATAAAAAAAACACAG
>JACCDT010751188.1_pt1 | contig 10152 bp, 9 predicted proteins | sample 7446291 | NCBI WGS metagenome assembly JACCDT01 (sample SAMN15323446, study PRJNA562643) | freshwater metagenome | isolation source: river surface water | place: USA:Blue River Watershed | collected 2017-08-17 | reverse complement strand
ATGCAAAATTGTGTCGGGAATGGGAATCACCAAAAACAGTTGGGAGCTTGGATACAAAAATTATCAACGAATCATCTGGAATTGTTATTTCTTATAACTTGAATAATAAATTTTATCATATCAACGATTCTGGTGACGGACCTTTTTTTTACTCTACCAACTTAGAAGGAAGGGAAACAAAAAAAGTAAAGATATCAACATTTAACCCCGTAGATGTTGAAGATTTATCTTACGGAAAATGTGGAGAAAAATACTGCGTATTTATAGGTGATATCGGCGATAATTTTCTTTCAAGGAAAACGATACAAATAATAGGAGTTGAGGAAGAGAAGGCATTTTCAGATACTGCAACTCCTGTAATAAATTTAAGCCTGAGGTACCCCGATAGGGCCTATAATGCCGAGGCCATGGCCCTACACCCTTCGGGAGATTTATTTATCATCACCAAAATTCAAGGTCGTAATGAGGAGAGCAAGATCTTCAAGCTTTCAAAAAATATTCTAAATGATAAATCAAAAAACACCAAAGAATTGGAATTATTAGGAACTTTAAAGCTTGAAAAAATTTTAAAAAACAATCGGAAGATAACCGGAATGAGTATTTCACCTGATGGGGAAAGATTTGCAATTCTAACCTATAAGACGGCCATAGAATTTAATATAAATTTAAGTTCTAAAATTGATTTTAGCTCTCTAGTTTTAAAAGAAGGGGAGAATTTCAATTTAATTAAATTGGATGTACTAAACCAGCAAGAGGCCATAACTTATTCAAAAGATGGCCTTAAGCTGTTTTATACAACCGAGGTCAGCAATAGATGGGAAGTCGCTCCTATTGTAGAAGTGGCGTGTAAAAAATAAGTCTAACCAATTTGAACACACTTATTTTGAAGAGAAATTGGAAAGTTATCCGCTTCAATTTTTACAATATCATCATTAATCAAACCAAATTTTGGGGGATAGGGGATTCCGCAACCTAAAAATAAAAATCCTCCACCGGGATTAAGTTCAGATTTCATCAGTTGTGAAACAAGATCAGGGACAGAACGATTAAAATTGGCGCTGTTATAAGTTGTTTCCACAATACAGCTACCACTTCTAATAACAGAGCACTTTAAATTCGCATAAGGTATTTCGCCTCCAAGCTTTATCAAAGGTAAAAGGGCCACACTACCTTTGTAAAATTTTGCCATGCCCTGATACATGGGGTTTTGTTTTTCAAGATCAAGCGCCGTAACATCATTCCCAATGGTATAACCAATGATTTCTCCCAAATGATTAAATACGGCCACTAATTCGGCTTCAGGAATGGTAATTTGGGCGTCTTTTCGAATTCCGATGGATCCAAAATTTTTCGCCAGATTTGAAATATTTCCTTTATAAAAAAACATGGACCTTTCTGAAAGATAGAGCATTTTATAGACATCATTATCCATTGTGGAGTCAAGCTGTTCTTTAGACCACTGATAAGTGCATCCGGTAGCAAAGATATGTTGATCTTCAATAAGATCTAAAAACTTTAAATTGGAAGGTAATTTGTTTTTTAAATCACTTTCCACGATTTTAATTTCTAAAGGGCCAAGGCCTAGAAAATTAGAAAAGCTTTTTACTTTAGGAAAAAATTGATTCACAAGAGAATAATTATTTCCGTTGGTAAAAATGAAATTCTCTTTATTATTAAGCAAAATTTTAGCTAAAAATATGTCATTCATAATTGTGGGAGAATATATACTAAAGGAAAGAAATTTTGAATTATAAACTACTAGGAATCTCGCTTATCGAGCTATCACCAGTGTAAACAGTTCCAGGAGGTATCCAATATTTAGTTAATCCACTAAAAAATTCTCCAACACCATTTTTGGGGCCAAAATCTTGAATTAGGGAGCCTAAATTAATCCCTGCACCGTAAGAGATCCATTGGGAGCGGGTTGGCGATGCATTAATTTTATCAAAGCCCTTAGTATAAAAGCCAACGTCTAACGTGAGGTATTTGGTAAACCAATTTTTTGCGAGGAATGGCACCCCTTTAGCTTTAACCGAGAAAAAAAACTTCTGGCCACTATGATCGCTCATAAAATCTACTCTATTTGCGTTTTCTTTCTTCATCCAGTTTTGGCTCGGCCAATACTCCCATCTAAGTCCCACTAATTCGTCAAGTTGAGGATATTCATCCAGAAAATAGGCCAAAGTGATACCTAATGTGTCAGCGATTAAATCTTCAGGGCAGAATTGATATCTTGAGAATCCATCGCCAATTTCAATCATGAGCCCAGTAAGGCCTGCGGCCAATACTCCATGAAGTTGGGAAGTGGATTTATCATGTCCAAGTTTAGCAGAAAGCCAACTGTAAAATCTTTTTTGAATATAATGGCTAAACATATGCCCGGTTTTGTCGGAGCCCCCGGAATATGAGTTTTTATCAAACCAACCCTCTGACTTAAAGCCAAATTTTTTTCCATCCTGTCCCCAATTCCAAGAAACCACCCCTTGAAGAAGAGCAAGTGTAGGAACGGCAAGGCCTCCGACTATAGTAAAAGTATTTCTTTGGGATTCAGTTAAATTCCATGGTTTAAATTGATTGTCCTCATTAAAAATTTCTCCTTGGCTTTGTTGAGGAGGTAGGGTTGTAACCACAGGAAGCATGGGTCCCATAAAATCAGCTGATATTTCCTGGGAATGGGCAAAGGTTGAGATAAGAACCAAAAAAAACCAAAAAAAACTCTTCAATCAAGTCCTCGATTTTAAGCTTATCCATAAATTATAGGTTTTGGTTTTGCCGGTAACAGTCTGGAAATATGTTCCATTTTTTGTTCACGAGGGGGAAATCTTTGCCATAAGAGATTGGACTCTTTCGGGGCATCCTGCTATAAAGAGTTGGTTCCATATTATATTGTTCGGGCAAACCTATGAAAAACGCTGAGTTTAGAGAAAAATTTAGAAAGGAAAATATTCCATTTTATTATTGGGGTATTGGGCACGCGGTCGTCAATTTTATATTACTGTCCCTCCCGCTAATGGCATTTTTTTTAAAAATTACTGCCCCAAGTATTGGAGAGCTTCTCCTTGTTCCCCTTACGATGATTCTAGGAAATCTCGCTGTTTTTTTAATCCATAAGTATCCCCTGCACCGGAAAATAAAACCTCTGGGATTTGCCTATAAAATACACTCCCAATGGCATCACCGGTTTTACACCGACAAAAATATAGAATTTGATTCAACCCGAGATTTGTTTATTATATTTTTTCCTATCGATGTGGTTTTGGGTTTTATTATTTTGGTCTTGCCCCTAATCTATTTTGCTTTAACGCCCATCTTTTCGGCCAATGGAGTATTTTTGGTCCTGGCGACCAGCTGCTTTTATTTTATTAGTTATGAAGTGATTCATTTGAGTTCCCATCTTTCTGAGAAAAATTTTTTAATGAAGGTTCCTTATTTTAGATTTATGAGAAAATATCATAGAATTCATCACGATCCTGCCTTGATGAATGATTACAATTTTAATATTGTATTCCCATTCTTTGATCTAATCTTTAATACTGCTTATAAGGGAAATAAAAATGTTAGTGGTTCTGTCACCAGCAAAAAGGCTTGATTTCTCAAACCAGGGCCCAACCTCCCATTTTTCTAAACCGGTATTTCTAAAAGAAGCGAAAATCCTTGTGGATAACCTTAAGGAAAAAACTCCTCAAGATTTGTCCGATTTAATGGGAATCAGCGAGAAACTGGCGCAGGAAAACGCGCTGAGATATGGTCAAGTAAAGTTTCCACTTAATTTAAAAAATTCAAAACAGGCCATTTTTGCTTTCAAGGGAGATACCTACCTTGGACTTTCTGCGGATAAGTTTTCAGAAGATGATTTGCTTTTTGCCCAATTAAAACTTCGGATATTGTCTGGTCTTTTTGGGATATTATCCCCTCTAGATTTAATTTTTCCCTATCGACTTGAGATGGGGACTAAATTGGAAATTGGAGATAAGAGAAATCTTTACTCTTTTTGGAAGGATAAAGTGACTTCTTATTTAAATGAAATAGAGAGTTCCTATTTAATAAATTGCGCCTCCGAGGAATATTTTTCAGTAATCGATCCTAAGAAATTAAAGGCAGAGGTCATTACCCCGGTCTTTTTAGATCGAGAGAAGGGAACGAAGGATAAATTCAAAAATATTGGTCTTTTTGCCAAAACTGCCAGAGGGATGATGGCCAATTTTATCATAAAAGAAAGAATTAAAGATCCGGATAAAATAAAGGATTTTGATTTAGCGGGATACGCTTTTGATCCTAAAGAATCCACGAATTCAAAAATTATTTTTAAAAGAGAATATAAAAGGAAAATTTAAATGAAAAAATATCATGTTTTTGGCATAGGCAATGCTTTGGTGGATATGGAGTTTCTTGTAAATGATGAATGGTTGAGCAGGATGAAAGTAGAAAAAGGGGTGATGACCCTAGTTGATGAGAAACGCCAACATGAACTTATGAATGAGCTAGATCCATTTGAGGCAAAGAAATTCTGTGGAGGTTCCGCGGCCAATACCATGATTGCGGTTTCTCAGTATGGGGGGCGTGCTTTTTACACCTGTAGAGTCTCAGGAGATGATTTAGGCGAGTTTTATTTTGGGGATTTGGTTAATGAGGGGGTTTCCACGAATCTTACCTCAAGAAGACCTGAAGGCATAACCGGAAAATGCATGGTATTTATCACTCCCGATGCAGAGAGGACTATGAATACCTATCTTGGTATTTCACAAGAGCTTTCCATAAATGATTTGATAGAAAAAGAAATAAAAGACTCGGAATATATTTATTTAGAAGGGTATCTCGCTAGTTCTAAAACTGCCAAGGAAGCGGCCATAATGGCCAGAGTTTTGGCCGAAAAAAACGGCGTAAAAGTTGCTCTAACCCTTTCAGATTTGGCCATGGTTCGCCATTTTAGAACTGAGATGGAAGAAATAATCGGGGAGAAAGTAGATCTTTTATTTTGTAATTTTGATGAAGCCGCAGAATTTGCCGGAAGTTCAAATCTAGAAGAAGTTATCGATAAAATAAGAAAAATTGCCACTTGTTTTGCCATTACCAGAGGCTCAAGGGGGGCTTTGATTTTTGATGGAGAACACTACCATCACGTAGAGGCACCAAAAGTTGTTCCAATCGATTCAACTGGCGCAGGTGATTTGTTTGCCGGAACCTTCCTTTATTCTATTACTCATGGTAAAAATTTTCATCAAGCAGGCACTTTGGCATGCAGGGCAGCTTCTAAGTTGGTTACTCAGTTTGGAGCGCGGCTTACCAAAGAACAAATTAAAGAGTTGGCATCAAATTAAGGGGAGCTTATGGCCAAATGTTTATCTTTAAAGGAAATCTTTTCTTTAGGTGAAAAATTAATCGATCAGGAGGTCTTGGTAAAGGGCTGGATTAGATCAGTTAGGAAATCCAAAACCTTTTCATTCCTGGTTTTAAATGATGGATCAACTCAAAATAACCTCCAAATAATCGCAGATTCGGGCCTTCCGAATTACGAGGCCGTTGCTTCTATGCTTTCGGGAACAGCGGTAATAATCACAGGAATAATTAAGCAGTCTGGTGGAAAAGGGCAATCCATTGAAATGCATGGAAAAGCCGTCACCATAGTAGGTCCCGTCGATGAGGAATTCCCCTTGCAAAAAAAGGCCCACTCTTTGGAATTTCTCCGTGAAGTGGCCCACCTTCGTGCTAGGACCCAAACCTTTGGGGCCATCTGGCGAGTTAGGAATGCTCTGCAATTTGCCACCCATAAATTTTTTAATGAAAGAGGTTTTATTAATATCCATACTCCCATTATTACCGGCCTTGATGCTGAAGGGGCAGGGGAGATGTTTAAGGTAACCACTTTGCATCTTGATCACCTTCCTAAAGATAAGGGCCAAGTGGATTATTCCCAGGATTATTTTGGCCAGGAAACCTCTCTTTCCGTTTCTGGACAGCTCCAAGCAGAGGCCATGGCGATAGGGCTTGGCAAGGTTTATACCTTTGGTCCAACTTTTCGATCCGAAAACTCCAATACCAAAAGGCATTTAAGTGAATTTTGGATGGTCGAGCCGGAAGTTGCCTTTTTTGAGCTTGAGCAGGTTGCGGAACTAGCAGTTGATTATATTAAATATTTGATCACCTATGCATTGGATAACTGCATGGATGAACTTCTATTTCTAAATCATCGCCCGATGGAAAAGGGTAGTGTTTTAGGCACCTCAATAAATGAAAAAGAGAATTATATAGAAGAAATCAGAAAGGTGGCCCAAGCGACCTTTACCCAAATATCTTATACCGATGCCATGGAAATTTGTTCTAAGTCTGGCAAAAAATTCGAGTTCCCTACTCATTGGGGAGCTGAGATGCAAACCGAACATGAAAGATATTTGGCCGAAGAGCATTTTAAGGGGCCGGTTATTGTCACCGATTATCCCAAAGATTTTAAGGCCTTCTATATGAAGCAAAACCCTGATGGAAAAACTGTCCGTGCCATGGATATTTTAGTTCCAGGAGTAGGGGAGATAGTTGGAGGTTCTCAAAGGGAAGATAATTTGGAAAAACTCCAAAATGCCATTAAAGAAAAAAAGATGAATGATAAAGATTTATGGTGGTACTTAGAGCTTCGTAAGTGGGGTTCGGTTCCACACGGAGGATTTGGCCTTGGATTTGAAAGGGCACTTCTCTATATCACGGGTATGACCAACGTAAGAGATATCATTCCCTTTCCTCGAACTCCCAAAAACGCTACTTTTTAATTAGGGCCTTAGCGATCAAATCCGCAAGATCAATTTCATTGGAAGAGTGGCCTATAGTATTACAGGTTACGATTTTTGCAATATTTGAATTTTTAAGTCGCTGAAAGGAATCCCCACCAAAAATTGCATGAACTGCTAAGCATACAGGAGGATGCATTCCTTTTTCTTTTAAGCTTTTGGCCGCTTCCATCATGGTGGCCCCAGAGGAAATGATATCATCAATCAAAACAGGAGTGCAGTTTTTATAGATTGATAGGTCCGGAAAAGTTATCCGAACTTCATGATCACCTTGGCGTGTCTTTTTCAAAATTACATAAGGGGCTTTGGCATATTTGGCCACTTCTTCGGTCCATTGTCTTGATTCTTCATCAGGGCCAATCAAAAGCGGGGATAAAATATTGGATTTTATCCAATCTGATATAGGTTTGGTGGCATGCAGAACCTGGTTTTTAACGGAATATATTTCTGAAAGTGATTTTATCCTATGCAGGTGAGGATCAATAGTGATTAAGGCATCAATATGATTGGAGAGAAATTTGGCAAAGTGGGAGGAGGTAATGGTTTCTCCTTCTTTGAAAATTTTATCTTGTCTAAGATACCCTAAATAGGGCGCTATAAGGGTTAGATTTTTGGCCCCCTTTTCTTTTATCAGGGCAGAAAAAAACAAAATTGGCATAGATTTTAAATCAGGGTTATCTAGCCCTGCCACCAAATAAACATCTTTGCCGGAAACATTGGAAATTAGCCTTAAATAGGTTTCTCCATCGGGAAAATTTCGAATAATAACTTCACCCATCTCAAAGCCGCAGATCTTATTGATGAATTTTGCCGTGGTGGCGTATTCAGGAAAGAAGAAAATTATAGAATTATTTTCCATTTAAGATTCCTTAATGGAGAGAATTTCATTTCGTTCATGTAAGTAGCTTAAAGCGTAATTTAGCTCCCCTTTAGAACCTCCATGAACGGTAAATAGTGGGGTTCCTACTTCAACCTTGGTGCCAATCGGGGCATGAAGGTCCACCCCCGCCACTTTATCTAGGGGGGCGCCAGCTAGTTTTGCAAGTCTTGAAATACGGCGGTTATCTATAGCGACGATTACGCCAGCTTTTTTTGCCAAATGAGGCCTTTGATATTTTGACAAGGGAATTTCTCGCATACCTCCTTGGGCCTCACAAATTGCTTCAAATTTTTTTAAGGCCCTTCCGCTATCTAGAATTTCTTTGGCCAATTTTAATCCTTCCCCTTTTTTTACAGTGGGGGAAAATTCCAAAATTTTAGCTGCCAATGCAAGGGAGTGGTTTCTAAGGTCTAAGGGAGCATCCTTCTTAAGGGAAAGCACGGCCAAGAGGTCTCTGGCCTCTAACGCTGGCCCAATTCCCCTTCCGACAGGCTGTTCTCCATCGCTAAAATATACTTCGGATTTGATTCCTAGCTCCTCGCTCACTTTTTCAAAAAAAAGCTTTAATAAATTACCCTTCTTCTTATTCCTTACCTTGGCCGAAGAACCGATGGGTATGTCTATTAAGACGTGAGAGGATCCCGCTGCGATTTTTTTAGAAAGCACAGAGGCCACCAACTGGCCTTCGCTATCGAGGTCTAAAACTCTTTCAACTCTAATTAAAATATCATCAGCAGGGCTTAAGGCCACAGCACCACCCCAGACGATACAGCCGTTTTCTTTTCCGACCACTTTTTTCATTTGGGCAACAGATAAATTAACTGGGGCCAAAACCTCCATGGTATCCGCAGTGCCAGCGGGGGAGGTTATTGCTCGAGAAGATGTTTTGGGCATAACCAGGCCAAACGCGGAAACAATGGAAACGACAATGGGTGTGGTTCTGTTGCCGGCCAAACCTCCGACACAATGTTTATCGACAATAAAATCCGAGTGCCATTTTATTTTTTCTCCTACCTTGACCATTTCTTTGGTGAGATCCATTACCTCGAGATAATTCATCCTGTTGGCGGTGCAGGCGGTTAAAAACGATGAAATTTGAATATCGGAATACCTGCCGTTTACAATATCTTCTAGAATTTCTCCTAACTCGGATTTATTAAGGGCATTTCCATAAATTTTAGAGCGAACAAAACTCATCGAATTAACGGGGCGGGGATGGGTAACCGTAACTAAATCCCCCTCTTTTGCTCCAAGCAAATTCCAGGCATAATCTGAGAGTCCAACTTCCCCGGGGTCTAGTAAATCTGAGGTAACCTTGTTTAAGGTGGCAATTATTGATCTATTTAAATAATTTATTTGAACTCTGGCCTGGGTTTCAAAACCCTCTGAAATACAGACCGGACAATCGGTTCTCATATAAATAACCGCTTCGCGATAAGTATCAATCCCAGTTCTGCGCAATATAAGATTTTCACTCATTAAAAGTGATTATAAACAATTAATCCGAAAGACTAAAGGGATTTAATTTATTTGTGTTCGTTTTGAAAAGGATTTTTTTGTGGTCAAAAAGTCCATATCCTCAAATAGGGCATCAAGCAATTCCTCGGAAAGTATCGTTTTTAAGCAGGTGGCAAAAATTCCTTTTAGGTAGTTTCCCCCAGGATTAGGAGATGGAGATTGCAGAACTAAAAGTGCTGATGAGAAGGTAAAAAGGTTTCTAATAGAACATTCCTCAACCGCCCCAACTACCGTCTTATAAATTATAATTTTGGAAAACAGTTGAGGGTTTTTCACATAGAAGCGCATAAAGGCCATATAGTTGCCGACCCCTAACCAAAGTTTGTTTGATTCAGTTACTGTCTCACGAAGGGAAACTTCGGCCAAAACACAGTCCAAATAAACGCTGTTATTTGGGCCAGTTTTACTGGTGCAGTCTGGAAGAGATGGAATGGTGGCCGCTTGGATTGCTGGGAAAAACAAAATTAAAAATAAATATTTCATTTCCTATTTTCGAACTATTTTATCGTGCGCTTTAGGGCCGTCAAATAATTAGACACCTCGATAATTTGTTTACACTTTACGCTCTCTATTTAGCTGATATTAGGATGTAAATTATGGCCTGTTTTTTGCATCTAAAGAGGCATGAAACACTTAATACTGGCCATACTAATTTTATTTAGCTTCAGCACTTTCGCTGATGAGAAATTTAGCGGTTGGGGACTGGTTTCTATAAACCTTCCTGCTAAGTTGATTTCAAACGATGAAGTTACGGTTGCCGTATTGGACACCGGGATCGATAGCACCCATGAATTTCTATCTAAAAACGTTGTCGATTCTTATGACTTTTCAAAAACAGGTAATGGCGATGCCCATGGCCATGGAACCCACGTTGCTGGGATTATTAAATCTGTATTCCCTAAAGTTAAATTAATTTCTTTAAAATATTTTAACCCAAAAGCTTCTGGTAAAGAGTCGCTAGATGCCACGTTGGCCGGT
>JACCDT011200621.1_pt1 | contig 10155 bp, 7 predicted proteins | sample 7446291 | NCBI WGS metagenome assembly JACCDT01 (sample SAMN15323446, study PRJNA562643) | freshwater metagenome | isolation source: river surface water | place: USA:Blue River Watershed | collected 2017-08-17 | reverse complement strand
GTTCAAGAACGTCGTCGCCGGTATCGACGACACCGCCTTCGTTGGCTCCAACGACGGTTACGGCATCATCGCCCGCCGCTCCCTGAACGACATCGTCGCCGGCCTCGAGGCCCGCATCGTCTGGGGTCAGGAAGGTGGCTCCAACGACAACTCCTTCGTCTACGAGCTCGCCTACAACGTGAACTCGAAGTACCAGGTCGCCGTCTCCATCGCTGACGCCAACGGCGTCGCCGAAGAGACCTCCGTCACCGTTCGCTACAACTTCTAATCTTCGGATTAGAGGCTGAACCTAAGGGCCCCGGCAACGGGGCCCTTTTTGTTGTCCGAGCATCCCGATTGTCCGGGTTATTTGGCTTCGACGTGCACGGTGACCCGCATCTCGCGGTCGCCCCCGCCCCAATAACTGCCGCTCACGGGGGTGGCGTCGCGGTAATCGCGCCCCACGGCCGACGCCACGTAGGCCTCATGGATGACCTTCCGGTTGGTCGGATCGACGCCGAGCCAGCCGTATCCGGGTAGCCAGACCTCGCACCAGGCGTGGGAAGCATGGCTGCCGATGACGTCTCCGCGCTTGGCGTCATAGACATAGCCGCAGACGTAGCGTGCCGGGATGCCGATGGAGCGGCAAAGGGCCAGCAGGAGATGGGCGTAGTCTTGGCAGACCCCTTGGGGCTTGGCGAAGAATTCCTCGGTATTGGTGCCGATGTGCGTCGCCCCGGGCACGTAGCGGCAGGTGGCGTGGATGTAGTCCATGAGCCCGATGATCGCCGAGAACACATCCCCGCGGTCTTTTTCGACGTCCACGGCCGCCCGCCAGATCGCCGGCGTGATGCGTACGGGGCCGTCGGAGAGGAGATAGGGCTGGAAGCTCTCGATGACGTCTTCGGCCCGCACCGCCGCCAGCGGGATGTCGGTCGGGATGGCCGAAACCGGGGTCGCGAGGGTCTCCACCACGCTGGAGACGTCGATGACGAGCTCCTTATGGGGTTCCTCGATCTCGAACAGGTGCACCGCATTCCGGTAGAGATCCGGATAGCGGCGCATCCGGACGGCGGGCAGCACGCGGACCAGGTGCAGGCCGAGCTTCTGGCGGAGATTTGTGAGCGGAGTGACGCGGAGTTCGTTGGTGTTGTTGCGGACGGGCAGGGCGTAGCGGTATTCGGTGCGGTGGAGGATGCGGAGCTTCATGGTCGCGTCGCCCTTACTGCTGCTGTTGCTGCTGCTGTTCGCGTTGCCAGTCGGAGAGGGATTCCGGGCGGGTCCCGCGGGGGAAATGGCGGTCGACCTCGCCGGGCAGCAGCACGTAACTCTCGAAGACGGCCTGGCCGGCAGCGTTGAGCTGGACCTGGAGTTCGTCGATGTAGGCGTGCAAGCCGCGGGCCATCACTTCCGGCGGTCCGGCGAAGCTCAGCCGCGCCAGCAGGGCGCCCGTGATCTTCTCGCAGGGGTTGGAGTAGCGGCCGGTCGGCGTCCCGGAGATGTCGTGGAGCACTTCGTCCGCCCGGCGGATGCAGTGTCGGACCGAGCGGGGGAACTCGTTCGAGAACAGGAGCAGGTCGACGACCCCTTCGACGCTGATCTCGCCGCCGTGGGCCCGGCGATAGCCGGCATGGGCGCTGCAGGCGCGCAGGACCGCTCCCCATTGGAGCGACTCGAGGGCCGAATCGACCGTCGAAGGCTGCGTCTGGGAGCGGATGTCGAGGAAACGGCTCGTCATGTCGGCCCGTTCGAGCAGGCGTCCCAGCTGCAGGAAGTTCCAGCCTTCGTCCCGGGTCAGCGTGGCGTCGGTGATGCCGTCGAAGAGCATCGAGGACGAGATGATCTTCTCGTAGTAGGCCTGCGGGAAACGCTCGAGCAGCTGCAGGCCCTCGGCGGAGGTCACGAAGAGGTTGAGGGCGTTGATCTCGGACCACATCTCGTCGGAGATCTTGTCGCGGACCGAACGGGCGTTCTCGCGGGCCTGCCGGATGCAGGAAAGGATCGAGTCGGGGTTGCGCAGGTCGAGGGTCAGGAAGCGGGCGACGTCCCCCATCTGCGGGTTCGGATAGAGCGAGCGGAAGGCGCCTTCCATCGCGGTGGCCGCCAGGACCGGCGTCCAGTATTCCTGGGCGCTCCCGCGGCCGAGCGTCTCGTCGTCGAGGAGCATCTCCTCGGAGACGCGGACCAGGCGCGCCAGGTTCTCGGCCCGTTCCATCTGACGGGCCATCCAGTATTGGTGGTCGGCGACCCTTGAGAGCATCATCGTCGTCGGTCAGGCCGCGAGGACCCAGGTATCTTTGCTGCCGCCGCCCTGCGAGGAATTGACCACGAGCGAACCGCGGGTGAGGGCGACCCGGGTGAGGCCGCCGGGGAGCACCTTGATCGTGTCGCCCCAGAGGACGAAGGGGCGCAGGTCGACATGGCGGCCTTCGAGGCCTCCGTCCACGAGGGTGGGGTGCTGGGAGAAATTGACCACGGGCTGGGCGATGTAATTGCGCGGGTGGCGGGAGACCTTGTCGTGGAACTCGGCCAGCTGGGCCCGGGTCGCGACCGGTCCGATGAGCATGCCGTAGCCGCCGCTCTCGTTGGCGGCCTTCACGACGAGCTTCGGCAGGTTCTCGAGGATGTATTTCTTGTCGGCGTCGCGCCACGCGAGGTAGGTCGGGACCAGGTCCAGGATCGGCTCCTGGCAGAGGTAATAGCGGATCATGTCGGGCACGTAGGCGTAGGTGACCTTGTCGTCGGCCACGCCCGTGCCGATGGCGTTGGCGAGGGCCACGTTGCCGCGCCGGACGGCGTCGACCAGGCCCGGGACGCCGAGGCAGGAATCCTTGCGGAAGACCTGCGGGTCGAGGAAGTCGTCGTCGATGCGCCGATAGATGACGTCGACCTGGCGCAGCCCTCGCGTCGTCCGCATGTACACGAAGCCGTCCAAGGCGATGAGGTCCCGGCCCTCGACGATCTCGATGCTCATCTGGCGGGCCAGGAACGAATGTTCGAAGTAGGCGCTGTTATGGACCCCCGGCGTGAGCAGGACCACGTTCGGGTTCGGGTTCTCGCGCGGGGCGACGTGCCGGAGCGTGGCGAGCAGGTCGGGGGGATAGGTGTCGACCGGCCGCACGCCGCTGGCGCCGAAGAGCTGGGGGAAGACGCGCTTCATCGCGGCGCGGTTCTCCAGCACGTAAGAGACGCCGGAAGGGCAGCGGCCGTTGTCTTCGAGGACGAGGTAACGGCCGTCACGGTCGCGGATGAGGTCCGTGCCGCAGACGTGGATGTAGGCGTCCTTGGGCACCGAGACCCCCACGAACTCCGGTCGGTAGTGGGAGGCCCCGAAGACGACCTCGGGCGGGATCACCCCGTCCTTGATGATGCGCTGCTCGTGGTAGACGTCGTAGAGGAAGAGATTCAACGCCGTGATGCGTTGCACCAGGCCGGCTTCGATCTGCTCCCATTCGCCGGCCGGGATCACGCGCGGAAAAGGGTCGAAGGGGAAGACGCGCTCCGTGCCCTTGTCGTCGCCGTAGACCGTGAAGGTGATCCCTTGCTTGAGGAACAGCAGCTCGAGGCTGCGGAGTTTCTGGCTGAGCTCCTCGTGGCCGAGCCCGGAGAGTTTCTCGGCCACGCCTCGGTAGTAGGGACGAATCTTGCCGTGCTCATCGACCAGCTCGTCGAAGAGGTCGGCGCCTTTGTAATCGGACAGGATCATGCCTAGAAGTAAGCAAGACCCCTGCCATCGCCGGGACGGCGGGCGGATGGTCAAAAACCTCGGACCGAGAGGGCTAACTTAGGCACTGCGTGCCAAAAACAGGCAGGTCAGAGCCCTTCGCGGTCGGTCCGGCCCTTGGGCGGAGACGGATTGATGCCCTTGGAGCGGAAGAATTCCCCGAGGACTTCGGAGCGGGCCGCGGCGAGCTGGTTCTTCCGAACGTCTTCCGGCGTCAGCAGTTTCTGGCGTTCGGTCATGATGCGGCGGAGCTGCATCAAGGCGGACTGCTGGAGCTGGCGGACGCGTTCGCGGGTGAGCTTGAACCGTTCGCCGACCTCCTCGAGCGTGAGCGGGCTTTCCCCGTTCAGGCCGAAACGATGGGTCAGGATCTCGGCCTCGCGAGGTTCTAGGGCGGCGAGCATCTCGCCGATCTCATCGTTATCGGACTTGCCGCGCAAGGTCTCGAAAGGCGTCCGCTCGGACTCGTCCTTGACCAGGTCGCCCAGGGTGGCGTCGCCTTCCTCGCCGACGGGCTGGTCGAGCGAGGCGGCGCGGTTCGCGACCGACTTCATGTGCACGACCTTCGCGAGCGGGATCTCCATCGCCATCGCGATCTCTTCGTTGTGCGGCTCGCGGCCGAGTTCGGCCGCCAGCTGGTTGGTGACGCGGCGCATCTGCGAGATACGGTCGACCATGTGCACCGGCAGGCGGATCGTCTTCCCGCTCGTCGCCAGCGCGCGCTTGATGGCCTGCTTGATCCACCACGAGGCGTAGGTGCTGAGCTTGCCGCCCTTGTCGGGGTCGAAGCGTTCGACGGCCTTGATGAGGCCGAAGTTGCCTTCGCTGATGAGGTCCATGAGCGACAGGCCGAAATTATCGTAGTCCTTGGCGATGCGGACGACCAGGCGGAGGTTGGCCTGGATCATCTGCTGGCGGGCGGCTTCGTCGCCCTTCAGTACGCGCCGCGCGAGGGCGGTCTCCTGCTCGAGCGTCAGGAGGGGCGTCTTGCCGATCTGGTCGAGGTAGTAACGGATCGGCGAACGTTCCTCCGTGGACAACTCCTCCCACGGCAGGCCCGGTTCGGTGGGGTCGGTATCCGAAGCAGGGTTAGGGATTGGGGTAGGGGTGGGGCGAACCTTTGCCTCAGGGGGCGCGGGCTTCTTCGGCGGCAGCACGGGCTTAGCTGCGGCGGGCTGCTTCGGCGGAACCGGCAACTTCTTCGGCGCCTTCACCGGCTGGGCGGCGAGGGGCTTCTTGGTCCGGCCCTGCTCAGCGGCTTTCTTCGAAGGCTTGGCCTTCGGGGCGGCGCTTTTCTTGGGCTTGGACTTGGGCAGAGGGGGTATTCTCAGGAGCGCAGGCCGGCGGCGAGTCCGAGGGCGCGGAGGACGCTCTTGGACTTGTTGATGGTCTCTTCGTATTCGGAGGTCGGGACGGAGTCGGCGACGACTCCGGCGCCGGCCTGGATGCTGGCCACGCCGTCGCGGAGCGACGCGGTGCGGATCACGATGCATGAGTCATGGCCGCCATCGAAGCCGAAGTAGCCGACCGCTCCGCCATAGACCCCGCGGCGTTCGCCTTCGAGTTCGGAGATGACCTGCATGGCGCGCACCTTGGGGGCGCCCGAAAGCGTGCCGGCCGGGAACGTCGCGCGGAAGAGGTCGAACGCGTCCTTCTCCGGCGCGAGCTGTCCTTCCACCTGCGAGACGATGTGCATCACGTGGGAGTAGCGTTCCACGATCGCGTAGTCGGGGACCTGGACGGAGCCGGGGACGCAGACGCGGCCGAGGTCGTTGCGGGCGAGATCGACGAGCATCAGGTGCTCGGAGCGCTCCTTCGGATCGGCGAGCAGCTCGGCTTCGAGCCGGCGGTCGGCGGCTTCGTCGGCGCCGCGCGGGCGCGTGCCGGCGATCGGCCGGATCTCGCAGAGGCGGCCGGTGAGGCGGACGTTCACTTCCGGCGAGGCGCCGACGACGTCGAAGCCGCGTCCCGTCTCCAGGACGAACATGTAGGGGGACGGATTCACGTGGCGCAGCACGCGATAGAGGTCGAGCGGGTCGCCCTTGAAGGCGACGTCGGTGCGGCGGGAGAGCACGACCTGCACGCAGTCCCCGGCGCGGACGTATTCCTGCGTCCGACGGATGGCGGCTTCGAAGTCGGCCTGGCTGAAGTTGGCCTTGCCCGTGGCCAGCTCGGCGGCGGCCGGGAGTTCGGCGGCCACGGCGGCGCGCGGTCCGGTGACCACGGCGCGCAGGGCCTCGAGCTCCTGCTTGGCGGCGAGCCAGGCGGCGTCGGCGTCGGCCGGCGACTTCACGCGGGCGTTGACGATGAGACGGAGGGTCTGGCGGGCGTTGTCGAAGGCGACGACGCGGTCGACCAGCATGAAATGGAGCAGGGGCGTGCCGGCCGGATCCTTGGCGGGCTTCGGGACGGTCGGCTCGATGCGGTGGACGTATTCGTAGCCGACCATGCCGACCATGCCGCCGACGAACGGGGGCAGGCCGGGCACCTTGGCCACGCGCAGGCCGGAGAGTTCCTTCTTCACCAGCGAGAGTGGGTCGGCCGGTGTGGGCAGGGTCTCCTTGGTGCCGTCGCGACGGACGATCTCCGTGCGGTCTTCCCAGGCGGTCAGCGTGAGGGCGGGGGCGGCGCCGCAGAAACTGTAGCGGCCTAGCTTGTCGCCGCCGGTGACGGACTCGAAAAGGAAGGGGGAACCGAGGGCGCGGAGGCGGGCGTAGACCGAGACCGGGGTCTCCAGGTCGGCCATCAGGTCCAAGCACACCGGGATGAGGTCGGACTGCTGGGCCAACTGGCGGAAAGTAGCTTGGTCGGGGACTAGGCTCACGCGTGCATTTAGATGCGTAAACCTATGGTTTGGAAACCAATTAAAGCAAACCGCCCGGATTGATGCCGGCGGGCCGAATCAGCCCTTCTTGCCGGCGGTCCATCGGCCCCAGAGGGAGAGGGGGAGAAGGCGGCCGTTATTTTCCTGTTTCAGGGCGAGTTCGCCGATGTCGACCTGACCGCCGAGGCCGCGGGTGACTTCCTCGAGCAGGTTGTGGCAAAGGATGGAGGAGGCGTCGATGGTGTAGACCGTCAGGATCATGAACTGCGCCTGCGGGGAGAGCAGTTCGCGGCAGGCGCGGAGCAGGGGGGCGAGGTCGCGTTCGACCTTCCAGAACTCGCCGGTCGGGCCGCGTCCGAAGGCGGGCGGGTCGAGCATGATGGCCTCGTAATGGTTGCCGCGTTTGACCTCGCGCTTCACGAACGTCATCGCGTCCTCGATGATCCAGCGGATCGGCTCCTGAGCCAGGCCGGAAAGCTCCTGGTTGCGCCGGCCCCACGCCACGGCGGGCTTGGAGGCGTCGACATGGGTGACATGCCAGCCGGCCTGGGCGGCGTTGAGCGAGGCCGCGCCGGTGTAGCCGAAAAGGTTGAGCAGGCGGGGCCGCGGTTCGAGTCTCTGCGGGCGCTCGGCGACCCATTTCCAGTGCGGGGATTGTTCGGCGAAGACGCCGAACTGCTTGGAGTTGTCCATGAACCGCAGCTGGAAGCGGAGCTTGCCCAGCTTGGTCTCCCATTCCTTGGGGCAGTTGCCCTTCAGCTTCCAGCGGCCTTCGCGGCCGCCTTCTTCGTGCTCGGCGACGGCGCGGGCCCATTCGGCGGGGGGCAGGGACTTGCTCCACCAGGCCTTGGGCTCGCTCCGGATCATGCGGACGCCGCCGATCTCCTCGAGCTTGAAGCCGTCGCCGGAATCCAAGAGGCGGTGACCCTCCCAGTCGCTCACTAGTACGCTGATGTCCACGCGCGCATCGTGGGCGGCCGACGGCCGGGAGGGAAGCCCGCTTTTGCTCGCCAATTTATTTTTCCGCCATTCCAGTTGGGAGCATGACGCGTGAACTGGCCAGCGCCCGCTGGGAGACGAAGGTCTCCGGGTTGGTCGCGCTCACGCGCGATTGGGCCGGACCCGGGTTGCCGCCGCTTTCCCTGAACCCTCCCGCGCGCCTGACCTTGCTCGAGCCGGCGGACGTGCGCGCCTGGGCCCTGCGCTCAGGGCACTGGGTGGAGGGCGGTCGCGTCCACTTCTTCTTCTGGAAGGCGCTTTGTCCGGAGGCCGCGGAGGGTTCCGTCAGCGTGGCCGGACCTTTCAATGACTGGGGCCGCGCGGTCGGCATGGAGCGCTGGCAGCTGCGTCCGGTCTGCGTGGCCGGCGCCGAGGGCTTCGAACTCGCCGCGGACCTCGCCGAAGTGCTCGGCGGAGCGGAGGAGACCGTCTTCAAGTTCCTGCGGGAAGGCGACCGTTGGGTCGAGCCGCCGCACGACGCCGACAACGTCCTTCGCGACGAGGCCAATCACCGCAACCTCGTCGTCTCCCGCCGGCGCACCGACCGTCATGTGTTCCGCTTCCATGCGGCGGAAGTCGATCCGGCCGCCGTGCCGGTCCGCATGGTCTACGAGGCGCCGGAACTGCTCGAGCTCGGCGACATCCTGGCCTCGGAGCCGCTGGACGTCCTCGAGCCGGCCGGAGGCTTCGGCGCGACCGTCGGCGCGAACTCCACCGCGTTCCGCGTGTTCGCGCCTCGCGCCCGTTCGGTCGAGGTCACTTGGCGCCATCCGGCCGGCGGCGCAACGCACCTGCTGGCGCTCAAACCCGAAGGGCAGGGCGCGTGGTCGGCGAGCTGGCCGGAGAATCTCGGCGGCGCCCATTACTGGCTGCAGGTCGCCGCGGCCGAGGATGACGGTACCGGCGAACGTTTCGGCGGCGCGCAGATCGTCGATCCTTGGGCCCGCGCCGTCGTCGGCCCTCGCCAGGCCGCGGGCATCGTGATCGGCCCGGAGGCGTTGCTGCCTTTCGACGACGGTTTCGTCCCGCCGCCGGTCGAGGATCTCGTGATCCTCGAAGGCCATCTGCGGGACCTGCTCGGGCTCGCCGGCGGCTCGCCGGCGCCCGGCGGTTACCGCGACCTCGCCCGTTACGTGCGTTCGCGAGGCAGCTACCTCCGCGCGCTCGGCGTCAACGCGCTGGAATTGCTCCCCTGCGCGGAGTTCGAGCATGCCGCGGCCGACGAATATCATTGGGGCTACATGCCCGTGAGCGCCTTCGGCGTCGCGAACTCCTACGCCTCGGCGCCGGGCGTCGTCGCGATGGAGGAGTTCCGAGACCTCGTGCGCGCCTGCCATGAGGCCGGCCTCGCCGTCATCATGGACGTCGTGCTGAACCATTTCGGCTCGCCCAACGGCCTCGGCGCGATCGACGCGCCGTATTACTACCGCGTCGACCCGCAGGGCAGGCTCACCAACTGGAGCGGCTGCGGCAACGACGTCCGCGCCGAGGCGCCGATGTTCAAGCGGCTCGTCCACGCCGCGCTCCGTCACTGGACCGAGGTGCTCGGCGTCGACGGCGTCCGGCTCGACCTCGCCGAACTGCTGGGCACGCCGCTGCTCCGCGAGATCGAGGCCGACTTCCGTTTCCGCGCCCCGCGCAAGATCCTCATCGCCGAACCGTGGAGCTTCCGCGGGCACACCGCGCGCGACCTCGACCACACCACCTGGACCAGCTGGGACGACGCTTTCCGGGAGTTCCTGCCCGCTTACGTGCGCGGGCACGCGAAGGCGGCGGACCTCCTCCATCACGTCGCGGCGTGCGCCTTCCGGCCGTCCGCGCGCCTGCGCTATGCGCAGTCGCACGACGACATGGCATGGCTGGACCGCATCACCGAGCGCGTGGGCGGCGACGCGCTCGACCCGGCGCCTCGCGACGTCCTGCGCACGCGAATCATGCACGTGATCCTGCTCTGCTCCGCGGGCGTGCCGATGCTCTGCGCCGGGCAGGATTTCCTCGCGACCAAGCGCGGCGTCAGCAACACGTGGCGACGAGGCGACCTGAACCGCCTCGATCCGGTCCGGATCGAGCGTTTCCGCTCCGAGCATGAGTTCGTCGCCCGGCTGATCGGCTTCCGCCTCTCGGCGGGTGGCGCGGGCCTGCGTCCCCGCTCGGCCGTCTCGCCAGGTTGGATGCAGGTCACCCATCAGCAGGGAGGGGAAGCGTTCGTGGCCGTCCTCAACGCCGACGGACAGCTCGGCCCCGCCCGGGTGCTCATGGCCTGCAATCCTCACGAGCGCGAGGTGACCCTCGTCCTGCCGCGGACCGGGGATTGGACGCCGGTGGTGGTCTCGCCTTTCCCGTCCTGTCTGCACGCCCCCGGACCCGTGCCGCGGATCGAGGGTGGGCATGTCATCCTGCCGCCTTTGGGCGCCGCCGTCTGGTCCGCGGGGGCCTGATTCGCATTCTCGCTTGCCAATGCGGGGCGGCAGGGCCTTTTTCATCCCTTTCCCGTCCGTCCTCATCCCTTTCTCACACACCACACCATGGCCACCAAAGTAGCTATCAACGGATTCGGCCGCATCGGCCGTCTCGTCTTCCGCGCCCTCGTCGAACAGGGCCACCTCGGCACGACCTTCGACGTCGTCGC
>JACCDT010333364.1_pt1 | contig 10157 bp, 8 predicted proteins | sample 7446291 | NCBI WGS metagenome assembly JACCDT01 (sample SAMN15323446, study PRJNA562643) | freshwater metagenome | isolation source: river surface water | place: USA:Blue River Watershed | collected 2017-08-17 | reverse complement strand
ATGCCTCTGCATCGCGCTTTAACTTCTGTAGAACGCGTGCTGAAATTTCTTGTGATGTGTACTTCTTGCCATCGATATCGATACTCCAGTTAGTACCCATGTGACGCTTAACGGAACGGATTGTGCGTTCAACGTTTGTCACTGATTGACGCTTTGCGACCTCACCTACGAGGACCTCGCCATTTTTTGCGAATGCCACGATCGATGGGGTTGTGCGTGCGCCTTCCGCGTTGGCGATAACTGTTGGCTCGCCACCTTCGAGGACGGATACGCAGCTGTTAGTTGTACCGAGGTCGATTCCGACTGCTCTAGCCATTTATATGTGCTCCTTCTTCTCTCTCGAGCCTGATTTAGGGTCGAGGCTTGTTGAACCTGAGTCGATCTTACCCAAAAGGTTGAGTCGTCGCGACTCAGGTTTCATAGAGGAGAACCGAAAGGTTAAAGAACTTATTCCCCAAGTCATCCTCTTAGCCTGGAACCCCGCACTTAATTCCCTCGTCACCACTTCGGACATCCCGCACCCCCTGACTAGCCTTACCCCATGAACCTCGCTCTCGCAGGCCTGTCCTATGGCATCACCGTTGTCGCCCTGGTCCTTTTAACTGTTCGCACTAAAAAGCTGATCGGTATCTATAAAAAGGGTCAGCCAGATCCAACTCGTGGCAACGATAAGGCGCAGCGATTCAAGATGGCATTCGGTGAGATCTTTGGACACACAAAGATGCTCAACTTCACCGTTGTTGGATTTGCGCACTGGTTTGTCATGATCGGTTTCTTTGTTTTATTTGGAACCTTAGTTACCGCTTACGGTCAGTTAATCAATCCGCACTTTGCATTGCCAATCATCGGACATTTCTGGGTATACGAGTACATCACCGAATTAATTGCATGGGCTACCGGTATTGGAATTGTCGCGCTAATTGGAATTCGCCAAGTTACTTATCGTCGTAACAAGCGTTCACGTTTTGCAGGATCTGGAATGGGTAAGGCGTATTACGTCGAGTTCACAATTGTGTTGATTGTCTTCTGTGTCATCGCATTGCGCGGTCTAGAGGGTGCGTTATCTGATGAAACCGCATGGAACCGCCATTTCATTACAACCTGGTTTATCGCAACGATGTTTAAGTCAATGACTTTGACTCAGCTTGAAAACTGGATTCAAATCGTTGCAACGATCAAGATCGTTGGATCGATGGCCTGGTTCATTGTTATTGCAAGTAATTTAACAATGGGTGTTGCATGGCACCGCTTTTTAGCACCATTTAACATCTTCTTCCGTCGTAACGCTGATGGAAAATCATCATTAGGTGCGTTGCCACCAATGATGTCCCATGGTGAAGAGATTAATTTTGAAGATCCAAAGGAGGATGATGTCTTTGGTCTTGGAACACGTGCAGATATTTCCTGGAAGGGTCTGCTCGATATGTCCACATGTACTGAATGTGGACGTTGCCAATCTCAGTGCCCTGCCTGGCACACTGAAAAACCATTGTCACCAAAGCTTTTAATCATGGCTATGCGCGATCACGCCTTTGCTAAAACCGTTGAAAATGAAGCCTTAGTTGGCGAAAACTCACCGATTAGTTTGGATGTTTTGTGGTCTTGCACAACATGTGGTGCCTGCGTTAATGAGTGCCCAGTTGATATTGAACATGTGGATCACATCGTTAATATGCGTCGCTTCCAGGTTTTAGTTGAATCCGAATTTCCATCAGAGCTTGGTGGAACCTTTAGAAATCTAGAAAAGGCGGGTAACCCGTGGGGCGCTAACCGCGCAGATCGCGAAGCGTGGATCGCTGAATGTGATTTCCCAATTAATGTAATTGAGGGCGAACTACCAGAGGATGTCGAGTACTTGTTCTGGGTTGGTTGCGCTGGTGCTTATGAAGAGCGTGCAAAGAAGACAACTAAGGCTGTTGCAGAACTTTTGTATATGGCTGGCGTTAACTTTGCAGTTCTTGGTAAGAAAGAAACCTGTACCGGAGATCCTGCACGTCGTGCCGGTAATGAGTTCCTGTATCAAATTCTTTCCCGTGAAAATATTGAAACCTTTAAAGAAGCATTTGGTGATCGACCAAAGGGTAAGAAAAAGGTTGTTGTTACCTGCCCTCACTGCTTTACAACAATCGGTCGTGATTATGGACAACAAGGTTTTGAACTAGAGATGGTTCACCACACTCAGTTGCTTAATCAACTACTGCGTGAAAAGCGTTTGCTTCCAATCAAGATGTCTCACACAGCTATGACCTATCACGATCCTTGCTACTTGGGTCGTCACAACGAGGTCTACCAACCACCGCGTGAAATTCTGGAAGCAACTGGGGTTGAGTTAACTGAAATGCCACGTAACAAGGAGCGTTCATTTTGCTGTGGTGCCGGTGGTGGACGTATGTGGATGGAAGAAAAAATTGGTACTCGCATCAACATCAACCGTGTTGAAGAGGCGATCGCAACGGGTGCGACAGAGCTCGCTGTTGCCTGTCCTTTCTGCCGTGTGATGACCAGCGATGGAATGAACGCCAAGGAGTCTGCGGTTGAAGTCTTGGATGTTGCACAGGTATTACTGCGCTCGGTCAAAGAAAACTAGGCGTAAATACCACCCGTTCTCAGGATACTTTCAGACTATGAGAGCATTCTCTGGTCATGACAACCACATTAGACAGTGTTAATCCCAAGACTGTTAACAGCCAGCGCATTCTCGTCGTTGATGACGAAGCAAGCATCAGCGAGCTCATTTCTACAAGCCTACGTTTTGTGGGCTTTGATGTCCGCACTGCGGCCAATGGTGCAGAAGCACTCCGTGTAGCTGAAGAGTTCAAGCCACATGCAATGGTTCTCGATGTCATGTTGCCTGATCTTGATGGCTTTGAGGTGTGCAAGAAGATTCGTAATGAAGGTGTTGATACAGGAGTTTTATTCCTGACCGCTAAAGATGGCATGGATGACAAGGTCAAGGGTTTAACTCTTGGCGGCGATGATTACATGACTAAGCCATTTTCATTAGAAGAGCTTGTTGCACGTTTGCGCGCACTTCTCCGTCGCACAGGTGTGGATCAGATTGAAATTGATGATGAAAAGATGCGCTTTGCCGATCTTGAACTTGATGAGGCAACTCATGAAGTTCGTCGTGCTGGAGAGTTATTAGATCTTTCACCAACAGAGTTTGCATTACTGCGTTACTTAATTATTAATGCTGATCGCGTTGTATCAAAAGCACAAATTTTGGATCATGTATGGCAGTACGACTTCCGTGGTGACATGGGAATCGTTGAAACCTACATCTCATATCTTCGTAAGAAGATTGATGCCTTTGATCCACCACTGATTCACACAGTACGTGGAGTTGGCTACCGTTTGCGGATGCCGCCAAAGTAAGAGATGAGATTGAGAACCCGTCTTGCAGATTGGACAAATACAAGTCTTCGCAATCGTTTAACGATCGGAGTCTTAGTCCTTTCTGCGATCGGGTTCATCGGAGCAGGTGTTGGATCACAAGCACTTCTTCGAAATTATTTAATTCATCAGGTTGATGATCAACTTCTAAGTGTTGTTGGTGGAACTGCAGAGCGATTAGATCGCGCTGGAATTGAACGCAACAATGATGAGGATGCTGATCATCCCGCACGTGCTGCGACACCACTTAATCGTGTTCCAACCTCTATCTCTGTAACGGTTTTGGATCCATTTGGTAACTTGATTGGTGGCATTGGTGGGGACTTAAACTCCAATAAAATCACTGATTATGTGAAGGGATTACTACCTGGCCAGGTTGCCGCTTACGGTAATAAACCATTTACAATCGAAGCTCCAGGCCCAGATTTTCGTGTTGCAACAACAGTTTTACCTTCATCACTTGGTTCAGTAATCGTTGCGCAATCACTTGCAGATTTTGATCGAACAACTCGCCAGATCGGAACCGTCTTTTTAATTATCGGAAGCTTGGTTCTGCTCTTTATCGCCTTTGCATCCCGTCAAGTAATCAAGGTCGGTATGCGTCCACTCGAAAGAATTGAAGAGACTGCAGAAAAGATTGCAGCTGGTGACCTTTCAGCCCGTCTTGATAACTTTGAACCAGATACTGAAGTTGGGCGATTAAGTACATCTCTTAACACGATGCTTTCCCGCATTGAAGAGGCTTTTGATGCGCGTATGCAGAGCGAGGATAAGTTACGTCGCTTTGTTGCAGATGCCAGCCATGAACTTCGCACACCACTGACAGCGATTCGTGGTTTTGCAGAGCTGCATCGACAAGGCGCGGTTCCTGAAGGTGAAAAAACAAATGAGTTGATCGCTCGCATCGAGAAAGAATCAATGCGAATGGGTTACCTGGTTGAAGATCTTTTGATGCTGGCACGTATGGATCAATCACGTGAGCTAGTTATCTCAGATGTAAACCTAAGTGAATTAGTTCAAGAGGCGGTTACATCGGCCCAAGCTGCAGGTCCTAACCACACAATTACCACCAATATTTCAGCAGGGGTAGCCACTAAAGGTGATGCGGACAAGATTTATCAGGTAGTTACAAATCTTTTAGCTAATGCACGCGCACATACTCCTGCGGGAACAACAATTACCGTTTCGACCTTTACAGATGGCAAGGATTCATGTGTAACTGTTGCAGATAACGGTCCAGGTTTATCTGCAGAGGATCAAGCCCGTATCTTTGAGCGTTTCTATCGCGTCGATGCCTCACGTCAACGCAACAGTAAAGATGGCAGCGGATTAGGGCTATCTATCGTTGATGCGGTGATGCATGCTCATGGGGGCGAAGTAAGTGTTGAATCTGAGCTTGGAAAGGGTGCGGCTTTTACGCTGCGGTTTAAGAACTAACCCAAACTCTCCATAGATTTCAAAACAGCGATACGTTCTTGAATCGGTGGATGTGTAGAGAACATCTTAGAAACTGATTTTGCATCCAATGGTGATTCAATCCAAATATGTGCAACCGCAGTTGAGCGTTGTTGCACAACAGTTGAATCAGCAGCAAGAACTTCAAGCGCTGAACGCAAACCTGCAGGGTTACGTGTAAAGGAAACCGCGGTCGCATCCGCTAAAGATTCACGCTTTCGCGAGATTGCAGATTTCAACATGACGGCGGCAAGTGGTGCCAAAATCAAAATAACAAGTGAGATAACCAAAGTGATTGGGTTGGCGTTGCTATCGCGATCACGACGACCGCCAAAGAACATCATGCGGGTCAACATGTCAGAGACAATCGCAATCGCACCAGCAGTTGTTGCAGCTACCGCGCTTACCAGGGTATCGCGATTAGCAACATGTGCCAACTCATGTGCGATCACACCTTGTAGTTGATCGCGATCCATCACATCTAAAATTCCAGTTGTAAATGCAATAAGTGCGTGTTCAGGGTTTCGCCCTGTTGCAAAGGCGTTTGGCGCATCATCGATAACAACAGCAACCTTTGGCATCGGTAACCCTGATGCGATTGTTATCTCTTGAATTAAATCAAATAACTTTGGATTGTCTGATTCTTGAATTAACTTGGCACCGGTCATCGTTAACACTAATTTGTCGGAGCCGTAGTACGAGCCCCACACTGAAATAAGTGCGATACCGACTGCGATGGGAACAATGCCCGCACCTGATCCACCAAAGTAGGTAAGTGCTGCATAGACAACAACCCACATCAGCACGCCCATACCCATGAGCAGACCGATTGTTTTGCGGCGATTAGCCGCTTGCATGGTTCTAAAGTTCATTGTTAGTTAAAGGAAACGTTTGGAACGTTGCGATCTTGTGGATCCTCAACCTCATAGAACTCTCGCTCTGTTACCTTCGCAAAGCCTGCAAAGAAGCTGCTTGGGATGGTTTTTACAGCGGTGTTGAGCGAGCGCACATTGTCATTGTAGAACTGACGTGAGAATGCAACCTTGTTCTCAGTTGTTGCAAGCTCTTCTTGTAATGACATGAAGTTTGCAGATGCCTTTAGATCTGGATACGCCTCAGCGACTGCAAGTAATCCACGGAGCGCTTGGGTCAACATTCCATCAGCCGCTGCGGTATCGGCAACGGTTGTTGCTGTTGTTGCCTTTGCACGTGCAGTAACTACTGCATCAAAGGTTGATTGTTCATGCTTTGCATAACCCTTAACTGTTTCAACTAAGTTAGGGATTAAATCAGCACGACGCTTGAGTTGTACCTCGATCTGTGCCCATGCCTCATCAACTGTTATGTTGAGGCGGATTAATCGGTTGTACTGAGAAATGAAAAAGACAGCGATAAGTGCAACTACAGCTAAACCAATGATGAGTTCCATACCTAATTAAACCGCGCTTTCCGTCGGTTTATTCCGACGCTAGTTGATCTTGGATCGGTGGAAGTTTAAGAATGAACGGCTTGGTGTTGGTCCGCGCTGTCCTTGGTACCGTGAACCGTACTTCTCGCTGCCGTATGGATGCTCAGCGGGGGATGAGAGTTTGATGAGACAGAGTTGGCCGATCTTCATTCCAGCAAATAACTTCACTGGAAGGTTGGCAACATTGGAGAGCTCAAGGGTGATGTGTCCGCTAAACCCTGGATCGATAAAACCTGCGGTGCTGTGTGTCAGCAAACCAAGGCGACCAAGTGATGACTTTCCTTCTAAGCGTCCTGCGATGTCATCCGGCAATGTGATGACCTCGTATGTGCTGGCCAAAACAAACTCACCTGGGTGCAAGATAAAAGGTTCATCCCCTTCAGCGACAACCTCGCGGGTTAGCTCTGGTTGTTCAATTGATGGATCGATGACGCTGTACTTATGGTTTTCAAAGACGCGGAAGAACTTGTCCAGGCGCACATCAACTGATGATGGCTGGATCATCGCCTCATGGAAGGGCTCGCAGCCGACTCGGCCTGCTGCTATCTCTGCGCGGATATCGCGATCGCTAAGTAACACGGCGTGAGCCTATAGGAGCAGAGCCCCAAAAACTCACGCTCAAATAGGGTTGCGTAAGTTACTGGCGGGTAGGACTATTACGCCATGAGCCATTACAAAGCAAACCTCCGTGACATTGAATTCTGCCTCTTTGACCTCTTGGGTCGCGACAAAGTTATGGGCGTAGCTCCATACGGTGAAGTTGATCGCGATACATCGATGGGAATGCTTGAAGAGGTAAAGCGTTTATGTGAAAACGATTTGGCCGCATCATTTGTTGAAGGTGATCGTGTTGGTGCGATCCTCAACAAAGAAACTGGCAATGTCACACTGCCTGAAAGTTTTAAGAAGTCATACAAGGCGTATGTTGATGGCGAGTGGTGGCGGGTTGATGCACCAGTTGATTTAGGTGGAATGAAGATTCCGCCATCTGTTCGTTGGGCGATCGCTGAGATGGTGTTGGGTTCAAACCCTGCGATTCATATTTATGCATCTGGCTATGCATTTGCACAGGTTGCTTATGTTCTTGGAACTGATGAGCAGAAAAAGATTGCTAAGCACATGGTTGAAAAGCACTGGGGTGCAACGATGCAGCTAACTGAACCTGATGCAGGTTCAGATGTTGGTGCAGGTCGCACCAAGGCTGTGCAACAACCAGATGGAACATGGCATATCACCGGAACAAAGCGTTACATCACATCAGGTGATGCTGATTTCTATGACAACGTAGTTCACTTTGTATTGGCTCGTCGCGAAGGTGGCGGACCAGGTACCAAGGGTCTTTCACTATTTTTAATTCCGAAGTTCATGTTTGATTTTGAAACAGGCGAGCTAGGTAAGCGCAACGGTGTCTTTGTTACACAACTTGAAGACAAGATGGGTCTCAATGTTTCTGCAACCTGCGAAGTTAACCTGGGCGAGAAAGAGCCAGCTGTTGGTTACTTGCTCGGTGAAGTACATGAAGGTATTGCGCAGATGTTTAAGGTCATCGAGTTTGCTCGCATGATGGTGGGAACAAAGGCGATTGCAACACTTTCTGCTGGTTACATGCAGGCTTTGGCATATGCCAAGGAGCGTATTCAGGGTGGCGATATGAAGGTAATGAATGACAAGGCTTCGCCTCGTGTCACCATTATTAAGCACCCAGATGTGCGTCGTTCGCTGATGGTTCAGAAGTCTTACAGCGAGGGAATGCGTGCACTTGTTCTGTACACCGCATCGATTCAGGATGAGATTGAACTTGCAATCCAAGCTGGCGATAAAGAGCGCGCTGAAGATATGGAAAAGTTGAATGATCTCTTGCTTCCAGTTGTTAAGGGTTATGGCTCTGAAAAGTCTTGGACACTTCTTGGAACAGAGTCCTTACAAACATTTGGTGGAGCGGGCTTTACTCGCGATTGGCCACTAGAACAGTATGTGCGTGATGCAAAGATCGATACTTTGTATGAAGGTACAACTGCGATTCAAGGTTTGGATTTCTTCTTCCGTAAGGTTGTTAAGGATGGTGGACGCGCACTTGGTCTACTCGGTAAAGAGATTCAGAAGTTTGCCGAAAGCGGTGGAGCACATGCTGAGGAAAAGCAGCTGCTGCTTAAAGCGCTTGGCGATTTGAATGGAATTGTTGCTGTTCTTGTTGGACATGCAATGGATTCACAAACAGATCCAGCCAATATTTACAAGGTTGGTCTCAATACATCTCGCTGCTTAATGGCTGTTGGCGACATCATCACATCATGGTTGTTGCTACGTCAGGCAGATATCGCTGCAGAGAAGCTACCTAACGCTGGTAAGGACACAGATTTCTACACCGGCAAAGTTGCAGCAGCTAAGTTCTTCGTTCACAACAATCTGCCACACATCACCGCAGATCGTAAGATCGTTGAAGGAACTGATGGTTCCATCATGGACTTACCTGAATCAGCTTTCTAACTTTGTGAGGTAACCTTCTCGGATGCTTACAAAGCACCGCGGGGAGTTTTACCTTGTTATGGGAGCGTTGGTTTTCTCCTTTAACGGGGTTATCTCAACAATCGTTTTAGACCATATCTCGCCATTTCGTTTAGCGCAGGTGCGATCTATTGGTGCATTTTTCATTTTGTTGGCGATAACCCTGATTATTGATCGCCACTCTTTAAAGGCTCCAAAAAAGCTAATCCCGATGCTTGCCGCCTACGGAATCATCGGTTTTGCAGCGGTACAGGCTGGTTACTTCCTCGGAATCCAGCGTGGGGTGCCGCTCAGCCTGGTGTTGATCGTCGAATTCACCGCACCGATTTGGATCGCGCTCTGGATTAAGTATGTGCGCAAATCATTTGTGCCTGCATCGATGTGGGGTGCGATCGCGTTGTCCTTGCTCGGTTTAATTCTGCTGGCACAGGTGTGGAATGGTTTGAGCTTTGATCTCATCGGTTTACTCGGTGCGCTCTTTAGCGCCTTTGCATTAACCGCATACTTTTTAATTGGTAAGAACTTTGGAACTAACAGATCAGCGTTGTCACTAACTGTATGGGGACTTGGAATGGCATCTCTTGCATGGGTTTCTTCGATGCCGGTCTGGGAGTTTCCATTTGAGGTTTTCACAATTGATATGGATCTGCAAGGTGTCTTTGTCGGCAATACCTTGCCGGGTTGGGTTTTGATTTTATGGATCATCACAATGGGAACGATTGTCCCTTACCTATTTGTTATTGGCGGATTGCGAATATTATCTGCGTCAACATCAAGTGTTATTGGAATGCTTGAACCAGTTCTTGCTGGTGTATTTGCTTGGATCTGGTTGCAACAAAGTTGGAATGGAGTTCAACTTGTTGGTGCAGCGATTGTATTAATTGGAATTTACATCGCAGATCGCGCACGATCTGTAGCAGCTTAAGCGCCGAAGTTATCTTCCGGTGGTGTATTTGTAGTTTCGCGTTGTTGCGTCCAGTCCTGTCCGCCACCTGGGTTCTGTGGCATGTCGTAGAACCGTGCATAGTGCAGCTGCGCAGAGACTGTGATTGTTCGAGTTGGTCCGTTACGGTGCTTAGCAACAATTAAATCCGCTTCACCAGTTCGGTTTTGTGAGTCATACATATCATCACGGTGTAACAAGATAACAACGTCAGCATCTTGCTCGATAGAACCAGATTCACGAAGATCTGAAAGCATCGGCTTCTTATCTGTACGTTGTTCAGGTCCACGGTTGAGCTGTGAGATAGCGATAACAGGGATATTGAGCTCCTTAGCCATCAACTTCAGTTGACGCGAGAACTGTGAAACTTCTTGCTGGCGGCTTTCAACCTTT
>JACCDT010215265.1_pt1 | contig 10159 bp, 7 predicted proteins | sample 7446291 | NCBI WGS metagenome assembly JACCDT01 (sample SAMN15323446, study PRJNA562643) | freshwater metagenome | isolation source: river surface water | place: USA:Blue River Watershed | collected 2017-08-17 | reverse complement strand
GGATTAGCGCAGCACTTCCACGTGGGATAACCAGATCTACTTTGCCGCGCGCATTTAGAAGCGCTTTAACGGTTGCGCGATCTTCGGATGGAACTAGTTGAATTACTTCTGGTGAAATTTTGGTAGTAGCTAGCGCCTCACGGATAACGGTGACCAGAACTTGGTTGCTAGCCGCAGCTGTTGAAGAGCCACGCAAGAGCGCAGCATTGCCAGACATCAACAAGATCACTGCAGCATCGACCGTGACATTTGGACGCGCTTCATAGACCATGCCGATTACGCCAAATGGAACTGATACTTGTTTCAGGTCTAAACCGTTTGGCAGAGTTGATTGGCGAAGTACCTGTCCGAGTGGATCTGGAAGATCGGCGACTAAGCGTGCGCCATTTGCCATACCTGCAACGCGAGATTCGGTGAGAAGCAAACGATCCTGCATCTGAGGATGCATATCTTCAGCTTTTGCACGCGCAATATCTTCGGCATTAGCTTTTAGAATCTCGGTGCTGCGAGATTCGATTGCTGCAGCGATTGCATACAAAGCAGCCTTGCGTTCTGCACCTGTTGCGGTAGAAAGCGTGCGTGCAGCAGCGCGCGCCTTTAGCGCTAAATCCGAAACAATTTCTACTGCATCCATTGGAAAAGTTTATCGGTTTCTATTTATCCGAGAAGGACTAAATCATCGCGGTGAACTAACTCGCGCTCATATTCAGCGCCAAGGGTTGCCGCCAGTTCCTTTGTCGAACGCCCCAGCATCTGTGGGATTTCATCTGAATCAAATGCCACCAAACCACGCGCAATTACTTTCTTTTCTGCGCTAATTAGTTCAACAGTATCTCCGGCGATGAATTCGCCCTCAACAGCTGTAACTCCAGCAGGCAACAGAGAGACTCCTCTTTCAAGAATTGCTGTAACTGCACCGGAATCAAGAATTAAACGACCACGTGGAGTTGACGCATGTGCCAACCAGAGCAGGCGCGATGTAGAACGTGTTCCGTGGGAAGCAAAGAAAGTACCGACTTCAGCTCCGGAGAGCGCAGTTGCTGCGTTGGCGAGCGACGTGAGCAACATCGGAGTTCCTGCACCTGTGGAAATGCGTGCGGCTTCAATTTTGGTAACCATTCCCCCGCTACCTACGCCAGCAGAACCTGCGCCACCAATATCAAACTTTTCAATATCGGCGATGTGATCGACAAATGAAATTGCCTTAGCGCCCACCTGTGAAGGTGGGGCATCGTAGAGCGCATCAACATCTGAAACCAGCACGAGTAAATCAGCGCCGATTAGCAGTGAAACAAGTGCTGCCAAGCGATCGTTATCGCCGAAGCGGATCTCTTGCGTTCCGACCGAGTCGTTCTCGTTGATAATCGGCACGACTCCGAGTGAGAGCAACTTATTTAAAGTCTGTTGTGCGTTCTGATAGTGCGAACGGCGAACCACATCCTCGGTCGTTAAAAGCACCTGCGACGAAACCAAGTTATGGCGCGAAAAGTTCTCGTTGTACTTTGCAATAAGTAAGCCTTGGCCAACCGAGGCTGCCGCTTGTTGTGTTGCTAAATCTTTAGGGCGGGTCGTTAGTCCAAGTGGAGCAAGGCCGGCCGCAATTGCACCCGAAGAAACCAGAACAACTTCAGCGCCACGCGCCCGTAGTTGGGCAACTGAATCAACGATTTGTGAAACTGCTTGGCTATCTAGCGCTGAACCCGCAGAACCAGTTAGCGAAGATGAACCAATTTTAATGACGACGCGTTTCGCATTCGTGACTGCGCTGCGGTTCATTTACTTATCCTCTACTGGTTTTGGATCCGTTAAGCGTGGAGTATGTGGGTCCTCCACGTTGTACTCCCATTGTTGCGCAATTTCTTCATCGCTTAGTTGATCGACAACACGTTCTTCTACAACCCAGGCGCCTTCTAGGCGTGAATCTTCACCACGGCGATGCAAGTGTCCGGCTAATTGTTCTGCACCGGCTTCGATTGTTGGCTCCCATTCGAAGACAACTTCATTATCGCCAGAGCCGATACGTACTTCGCTTCCGGCAACTGCTCCCTGCTTAAACAATTCTTTTTCAACTCCGAGCTGGGCTAGGCGATCTGCCAAGTAACCAATTGCTTCTGCATTCTTAAAGTTAGTCTGGCGAACCCAACGAACAACTTTCTGTCCACGCACGCTAAATGAACCATCGGCATTTGCGCGAACGGTGAATCCAGAATCATCAACTGCAGTTGGGCGCAAGATAATGCGAGTGCGTTCTTCAGTTGCCGCTTCAGCGCGAGCTTTCTGTACTAAGCGCGCCATGGCATAGAGAAGTTCAGTTAGACCTGCACGGCTTGCAGCAGAGACTGGGTAAACCTCATACCCCTTATCGCGCAAAGTTTGCGCCACCATATCGGCCATCGCCTGGCCATCAGGTAGATCAATTTTATTTAGCGCAATAATGCGAACACGATCTTCGAGACCGCCGTACTGTGCCAGTTCGGATTCAATAATTTCGAGATCAGTAATTGGATTGCGATCAGTTTCTAGCGTTCCGCAATCGAGTACATGAACAAGCGCCACGCAGCGTTCGACGTGGCGTAAGAACTCAAGGCCCAAACCTTTACCTTGTGATGCACCTGGGATAAGCCCTGGAACATCTGCCACGGTAAAGCGAGTGTCTCCTGCTTGAACAACACCCAAGTTAGGAACCAAAGTTGTAAATGGATAGTCAGCGATCTTTGGGCGCGCAGCTGATATCGCTGCGATCAGCGAAGATTTTCCAGCACTTGGATATCCAACAAGGGCAATGTCGGCAACTGATTTAAGTTCTAAATAAAGTGTGCGTTCTTCACCTGGTTCGCCAAGGAGCGCAAAACCTGGAGCGCGACGTTTTGAAGATGAGAGAGCTAAGTTGCCGAGGCCACCATGTCCACCTTGTGCAGCGAGAAATGTTGTACCGACGCCAATTAAATCTGCGAGTTGGTTTCCTTTATCGTCGAAAACCACTGTGCCATTTGGAACAGGAAGAATTAAATCTTCGCCGTATGTTCCATCTTTACGATCGCCATAACCTTGCGAACCAGATGTTGCTTTGCGGTGTGGAGAATGGTGAAAATCAAGAAGCGTTGTAACGCTGGAATCGACGATCAAGATAATGTCGCCGCCGCGTCCACCGTTACCACCATCTGGGCCGCCTAGTGGTTTAAATTTTTCGCGCTTAACAGAGACGCAACCATCGCCACCTTTTCCGGCAGCGGCATAGAGCGTTACGCGATCAACGAATGTTGTCATCTCTTAACGCTCCCTTCTGGTTTGAAATACGAAAACTGCCTGATAAATAAAAAGAGCGAGCCACGAACGCGGCTCGCTCTCTTTGAGAAACCTAAATTAAGCGACCGGTGCAACCACGTTCACTACACGGCGACCGCGAGCGCGACCGAATTCAACTGCGCCTGCAGCGAGTGCAAAGAGAGTGTCATCCTTACCGCGACCAACGTTCTTGCCTGGGTGGAAATATGTTCCGCGTTGACGAACCAAAATTTCACCAGCGTTAACTTCTTGTCCGCCAAAGCGCTTGATACCGAGGTATTGCGGATTGGAATCGCGACCGTTACGTGTCGAGGAGACACCCTTCTTACTTGCCATTGTTCAGCCCCTTATTTCACGCCGCTGATTGCGGTGATCTTGACTCGAGTTTGCTGTGCACGGAAACCTTGACGACGACGGTAACCGGTCTTGTTCATGTAACGAAGGATGTCGATCTTTGGACCCTTTACTTCGTCAATTACTTCACCGGTGACTTTTACACCGCTAAGAACTTTTGGATCAGCTGTCACGCTTGCGCCGTCTACAACAAGTAGCGCAGGGAAAGATACGGTTGCACCAGCAGCCTGGTCGATGCGATCGACAGTGATGGTTTCACCAACGGTGACTTTCTCCTGGCGGCCGCCAGCTTTAACGATTGCGTACACGATTCTTGCTCCAGTTCAGTTCACGCTCATGAGGCCCAGGTGGGCTTCTTTCGAGCAGAGGCTAAGGGTACGGATTTCGTACCCCTAGGGTCAAATTGAGGCTTTTCTAGGCGGTGATGATCCCGCTGGAAGCTGCCCTACGACGACGTCGTCCGGCTGGCTTGGCTTCTACTTCAACATCCTCATCTACCTCAGTTTTTGAAGACGTTTCAGTTTCAGTCTCTTCAGTATTTAAAGTCTCATGGAATTCATGTTCGGTTGCCTCAGATTCATCGGCATCGTCATGCGATGCAGACTGTGAATTCACTTGTGGCATCGGCGCCTTCATCTTTACCGGCTCCATATGAATGTGAATTCCGCGTCCTGCACAAGAATCGCAAGTTGTTGAGAAGGCTTCGATCAATCCTTGGCCAACACGTTTACGAGTCATTTGTACCAAACCTAATGAAGTTACTTCTGCAACTTGATGCTTGGTGCGATCGCGACCAAGACATTCAACTAGGCGACGAAGTACTGCATCACGGTTTGATTCAAGAACCATATCGATAAAGTCGATGACGATGATTCCGCCAAGGTCGCGCAAGCGAAGTTGACGGGCGATTTCTTCGGCCGCTTCCAAGTTATTCTTGGTAACAGTTTCTTCGAGGTTTCCACCCTTGCCGATGAATTTACCGGTGTTTACGTCGATAACGATCATCGCTTCAGTGCGATCAATAACTAGCGAACCACCTGATGGCAGATAAACCTTGCGATCAAATGCCTTTGCTAATTGTTCTTCAACACGGAAATCAGCAAAGAGATCGCCAGTTCCGGTGTACTTCTCAAGCTTGGTCACAAGTTCAGGAGCAATTGATCCGAGGTAAGAACTGATTTCTTCCCATGCTTCGTTTCCCTGAATTGTCAGCTTGCGGAAATCTTCGTTGAAGATATCGCGGATAACGCGCACAGCTAGATCTGGCTCTGAGAGAAGTAGTGCTGGTGCATGGAAGTTTGGATTTTCAGATTTCTGATAAATATCTTCCCATTGCGCTTTTAGACGTGCGACATCGTTGGTGAGTTCTTCTTCACTGACGCCTTCAGCGGCGGTACGAACAATTACGCCCGCTTCTTCAGGAATTAAGTTCTTTAATATCGCTTTTAGTCGAGTGCGTTCTGATTCAGGAAGGCGCTTTGAAATACCGCTCATTCCGCCGCCAGGAACATAGACCACATAACGGCCAGGAAGTGAGATCTGGCTAGTTAAGCGCGCACCCTTTTGACCGATTGGATCTTTGGTAACTTGTACAAGAACAGGTTGACCTGTCTTTAGAACCATTTCAATTTTGCGTGGTTGCGTCTCTGAAATACCTGCGGCATCCCAGTTAACTTCACCGGCATAGAGAACTGCGTTACGGCCCTTACCAATATCAACGAACGCGGCTTCCATTGATGGAAGAACGTTTTGAACGCGACCGAGATAAACGTTTCCGACGTAAGAGACGTTGGCGTTACGGTTTACATAGTGCTCAACCATGACTTTATCTTCGATAACAGCGATCTGAATACGATCACCAATCTGGCGAACTACCATCTCGCGATCAACGTTTTCGCGACGCGCTAGAAATTCTCCATCGGTAATGATTGTTCCGCGACGGCGATATGGCTCGCGGTAATCTCCGCGACTGTCATTTCGATTGTCGTTGCGTCCCCCACGATCGCGATCGCGACCACGGCTACGTGTTCCACGTTCGTTTCGATCTGGGCGCGCAGGACGCTCGGTACGTTCGCGAACTTCGCGGACTTTAACAACTGTAATTACGCCATCTTCATCAACAATCTCGCCAGGTGTTACTCCATCGCCAGTTGCACGACGACGGCGACGACGGCGATGAGTTGCGCCTTCTGCAGAATCTTCGCTGGATTCATCTGAAGTATCTGAACCCTCTTCTGTACTGCTTGCGTCTGTGCCATCAGCGTTCGGCTTGCGACGACCACGTCCACCACGACGGCGACGGCGATTGCGTCCTCCACGACCATCGGAATCTTCAGCGTCGGCAGAATCAGAGGTTGCAGCAGAAGTACTTACCTTCTCGTCAGAACCGCTTTCGGCTTCAACTTTCTTTGCGCTCTTCTTTGCAACAGCCTTAGGGGCTTTCTCCACTGGAGCTGCCTGAAAAATTGGGACAGGGATCGAAGGAGCTTTCTTCTTCGATTTACTTTCAACCGCCTCGACTGCCGGGGTTGCGTCAACATCTGCGCTTACTTCGGCAGACTTTTTCTTACTTATCTTTTTCACCGCACGTTTGCGCGGTGACTTTGGCTCAATCGCCATGGCACCAAATCCTCTATGCGTTTAATTAAACGCGCTCTGGCTTGTAGATACTCAACTAGCTAGCGCCCCGAACGGGATGCGCACTTGGGTCAAATCCTTCAAGCAAATCTCTGTGTGTACTTCTGTGTTAGTCCGCCGCTGGCTGTGTGCCGCGAATTGGTTCGCGAGCCGCGCTGAACTGTTGGGGTAAGTATGCCAGATGAGAGGGGTAAATCGCGAAATGAGCGGGGTTTGCGCCTAAATTAGCCGCGGTGGCGAGCGTTCACGTTTTGCAAAAGACCGAAACCGATCATATTGGCGAACATGCTCGATCCACCATAGGACATGAATGGCAACGGAACTCCCGTCATTGGCATCATGCCCAAAGTCATTCCAATGTTTTCGAAAGTTTGAAAAGCAAACCAAGCAATAACGCCGGTGCAAACTAATTTTCCGTAGGGGTCGCTAGATCTTCGGGCAATACCAAATGCCCGCATCAAAATAACTAGATATAAGAGGATGATAAATCCGGAACCAAGGAAACCTAACTGCTCACCAGCAACTGTGAAGATAAAGTCAGTCTGTTGTTCTGGAACAAATCGGCCATTTGTTTGCGGGCCATCAAATAATCCAGTGCCAAGCAATCCGCCAGAGCCGACTGTTATTCGTGCCTGACGCAATTGGTAACCACTCCCCTGCGAATCTGCATTTGGATCAACAAAGGCTTGTAAGCGCTTTACTTGGTAATCATTGATGACACCGACTTGCACCGCTGCAAAACTGCCGATAACCGCAACAAGAATTAAGCCTGCGACCCAACGAAGTGGTGCGCCAGATACAGCGATAATCGTTACAACCGCGATGCTAATGATGAAAACAGTACCCATATCTGGTTGAGCCAAAATCAAAAGCACTGGAACCGCTGCAATAACAAGTGCCTGCATCACATCTCTATGAGAAGGAGCATCTGAGTCGTGGCTGCGCTCCGATAAAATCATCGACATGCCAACGATGATTGAAATCTTGGCGAGCTCTGCTGGCTGAACTTGGAATCCACCAGGGAGTCCGATCCAAGCATTTGCACCATTTACTTCTTCACCGATACCAGGAATCAAAACTAAGGTAAGTCCAACTACGCCACCTATCCATAAGAACGGTGTGTAGGCGCGAATCAATCGGTAATCAATAATTGTGGTTCCCCAGGCAAGTAGTGAACCGATCAAGATATTTACAACATGGCGCTTTAAGTAGTACTCGGGATCTAAGCCATTTGCCGCATACCAATTTCGCGTTGCTGCATAAACCAAGAGAGTGCCGATTACCAACAGTGCGGCAACTGCAATGGTGAGGATTGGATCAAAGCCGGCAAAAGCTGATGGGCGCTGGGATTTGCGATAGTTAATGCGCTGGGAAGCTAAGCTCATTTGGCACCCTTAACTTTTGTTGCTGGAGAAATCTTAGGTAACCCGACTGGTGGAATTCCGCTCGGGAATAGAATCTTTGCAGAGCTAACTTTAGAACCCACGACTCCGAATAACGTCTCGTAAATCTTGCGTGTTCCAACACCTGACACAGATGCACCAAAACCACCCTGGCTCACCATCATGACAACTGCAAATCTCGGTTTATTGGTTGGTCCGTAAGAGGCAAACCAAGATGTATCTGCCTTAGCGCTGCCATTTGGATTGCGACCAAAAACTTGCGCTGTTCCGGTTTTTCCACTGACTGGAACCGGGAATGAACTAAATGCACCAGCGCCAGTTCCGCTAACTACTACTTCGCGAAGTGAACGGTTTAGGAACTTCATCGTCTCTTTATCGGCAGGCAGCACGCCCAATTTCTCTGGCTTAAATTCTTTAATTACAGTTCCGTCGGTTTTCACAATCGCTTTAGCAATAGTCGGCTTCAAAATCGTTCCGCCATTGGCAATTGCCGCATACATCTGCGCCAGTTTTAGTGGAGATATAACTGTCTCACCTTGGCCGATTGAGAAGTTAACAGCATCTCCAGCGCGGATCTTGTCACCATCTAAGCAGTTCTCGTAGGCAAGCTGCACTAAGAAAGCGGTCTGTTGGCTCTTTGGCGCGCGATCTTTGTAATTGCAATAGAAATCTTTATTCTGCTCATACCAAGATTTACGCCACTCGCGATCTGCTAAACGACCGGAGGATTCAGAAGGTAAATCAATTCCTGTCTTTACGCCGATCTGGAAACCTTTAGCTGCATTAAAGAAGTAATCATTGGCGCTGGATTTTGGCTTTAATCCGCCATCGCGTAGCCATTCATCAAATGCGATGCGATACCAAATCGTGTCGCAGGAAATAGCCATCGCCTTGGTCATAGAAATTCGACCTTGCGCTTTACTTTCAAAGTTTTGGAAAGCGCGGGTACCAACTTCTACTTGTGATGGACAGTCGTAAGTAGCGCCTAAGTCATAGCCTGCATTAGCCGCAGCAACTGCAGATACAACTTTAAATGTTGAGGCGGGAGCGAAGAGTCCTTGAAGTGCACGTGAGAGCGCTGGAACCCCAGCCTTTTCGCTATATAGATTCTTAGCTTCGGCAACTGTTAACCCGCGCTCATATGAATTTGGATCGTAAGTTGGATGAGATGCCAGCGCGATTATCTGACCATTTCGAACATCCATTACAACTGCCGCTGCTCCATCTGATGGATAACCCATTGATCGTGCGCGACGAACTGCATCGGCTAGCGCAGATTCGGCAGCTGCTTGCACACGGACATCGATACTGGTTACCAAGTGATTGCCACCAATTGGCTTGGAATTTTGTGTAGTACTCGTAACCGCTTCTTTACGATCAACGATCACAGTCTTTATGCCTGGTGTTCCTCGTAGATATTCATCGTATTGAATCTCAAGACCGGCTTTACCGATTGATTCGGATCTAAAGTAACTACGGCCGTTGGCACCAGATAAATCTTTCTCAGTTAGCGGCCCGATATATCCGAGCAAGTGCGCTGCATTGGCGCCGGCATTTGCGGGATAGTTTCTGATTGAAACTGGTGTCGCTGATATGCCTGGATATTGATCCGGGCGTTCGACGATACGTAGAGCAAGTTCGGGGTCGGCTTCTTTAGTTAGTGGGATAGGTTGAAAACGTGATCCGGTCCAACATCCAGCGCGTTGGCCTTTAGGAAGTTCTCCGCAAAGTCGGGTTCTCTGAAAAACATCGCGGTATTCGATTTTGAGCAAGGCAGAAATGCTTTGTAGTACAGCGATGCCTTTATCTGGTTGGCGATCTAACTTTGTGCGATCGACCGTTATCGCTACACCGACTCGGTTAAGTGCGAGTGGTACTCCCGAGGAATCCACAATCAAGCCACGGGTTGCTGGGGTAACAACATCACGGCTTTGAATTGAAAGTGCGGCATCGCGGTATTTCGGACCTGCGGCAACTTGGAGATAGAACAAGCGACCCATTAGCCCAAAGAGGAGAGAAAAGATAAAGATTTGAACAACTAAAAGGCTAAGTCGCGCGCGTTGATTCATATCCGACTCTTAACATCAAAAAGCGCTTCATGAATTCTTGTCACAACTGGCAGCAGCAGCGGAGCAATTGCCGCCGACCAAAATGCAGATGAAAAGAGCGAGACTAGAACTGACCAAGTGCTTCCGATATCGCTTCCAAGTAAGAGTCCGAGAATTAAGTAAATTATACGGATTACGACAACTGCGGCAGCGACTGTAAAGATCAATGAAATGGGGTTACCGCGAAAGTTATCGTCACCGTAACCAAGATAGGAGACAGTAAATCCTGCAAGGATCATGATCAGCGTCCACTGCCCCATTGGTCCAGAAGCGCTTTGCGATAGATCCATCAATAGTCCAGCACCGAAACCGGTTAGCGCTCCCATTTCTGGTGTACCAAGTGCGGACCAGAGAAGTGCAAATATCAAGAAG
>JACCDT011974164.1_pt1 | contig 10160 bp, 9 predicted proteins | sample 7446291 | NCBI WGS metagenome assembly JACCDT01 (sample SAMN15323446, study PRJNA562643) | freshwater metagenome | isolation source: river surface water | place: USA:Blue River Watershed | collected 2017-08-17 | reverse complement strand
TGTTCCCTCTCTTTCGAGGAGAGCGTCGGAGGTAATGGGCTAGGCGGAACCGCCTTCTTCCCCTCAATCTGATCCGCCGCCGTGCGCAAGGCCGAGGCAAGAATTTCTGTGGGAGATGGCGCGACTTCTGGCGCAGCGTTCGGCGCGACTGGTTCTGGCTCTTGAGCAATATCCAGCTGTTGCGAATCCGGCTGCTTGGCCGCTTCACTAAATAACGGCGCCTCTTCCGGCGTGACTTCTCGGCCAATGATTGGCCGTTCTCCGACAGTCGGTGGGGGAACGTCTATAGAAAGCTGTGTGGCTTTGGGCTTCGGCTTGTCGGCCTTAGCCGCCTGCTGCGTCAGCGTGAATGGTTCCTCTTGCGGAGCCGTGGCCGCCTCAGACTGTGGGGGAGTGGTCGTCGTGCCCTTTCTGGAAGGGGAGGCTGACACAGGCTCCTGTTGAGGAGTGGCCCCCTGCTGAGGCGGCGCGTCCGGCTTCGGGATCCAGGCCGGCCAATCACCACGCGCAATCGACGCGGCATCTTCGCCCCATTGCGTTCCGTCAAACTCACCATCATTGAGCAAGGCGGCTTTCACGCGTTCGACTGCCGCGCCGGTATCAATCCCGTGATCTTCAATAATCTTCGCAACGGCGGTATCAATGGTCTGCCGCGTCATCGGCTTGGGGCCGGTCGTCAGCTCTCGATACCAGTCTGCGTGCTGGCCTTTCCCACGCACTTCCTTGTCGATGCCGTCCAGCAAAAGCGCAATATCCCGATCTTGGATGTAGCCTGCCTCATGCGCCAACTCTGCCGCCTGATCTAATGTGAGCCCCCTCTCCTGAATGAGCTTCTTCGAGAAGGCGTTCCGTTGTGCGTCAACCTCCATCGTGGAGAGTTCGCCGCCCTGATCTTGGAGGCCACCTTTCGATTTCAGGAAATCAATGAGGGATTCGTCCTGCATCTCTGACGACGACTCGAGATCGGCATTGGCTTTCTCGGCGCGTAATAGCATCTCGGCGTTCTGCTCTGGTGGTAGCGCGCTACGAGGTGCCGTGACGGCATCCGATGATGGGCTCCCAGGCTGTACGGGAGCTAGGGCTTTCTTCGTGGGAGACTCCACAATCGTCGGCGTCTCTCGCGGCGTGAGCTTCTTTAAGGTTTCGGCAAACCGATCACGCGCACTCGGGGAGAGTTCGTCGAGATGCGTCTTGCCGGTGGACATCTTCGTCAGCGTCTTGAAGACGGGAGACTCCACATCGAACCCTTTGTCTCTGGCAAGGTCGTGCAGCTCCGACACGGACGGATAGGCACGATCAACGGCTGAACGCAGCGGCGCGTCAGATGTGGTGGACGAAGGCGGCACGGTTGGCTCGCTGGGCATAGGCGCGGGCCTGGTCGCCTTCATCCGGACCAATTTCTCACGTTCTGCCGCGAGACGTTCCTTGGGGGTCAATACGGGTTCTTGGCGAGGGGAGAAGGTTGCGCCGGGAATAATCGTTGAGGTGGCGTCACCCTCTCCTCCTTCGATCAGCGGGACCTGTTGCGCAGCGCGTTTCTCCGGGCCTCTGTCGCGCAAGGCAAGCTCTTCCTGTGTCGGCATGCGCCCACGTTCCGATGAAGGATAGGCGAGATCTGCGGCCGACTGGATCGGCATGTCAGATTGGGAGGGGGTTTCTGACATAACAGGCTGTGCCATGTCAGATGGCGCGCTGGGCATCTTACGCATGGACAGCAATCGTTCGCGCTCTGCTTGCAGCCGAGCTTTCGCATCTGGCTCAGAGGATGCCCGTGGGGTAAAGGCCTGTCCCGGCTCAATCCCAGGCACCACGGCTTCATCCATCCAGAGGCGCGAGGGGTCAGCAATCGGTAACGTAGACGGGGAAGACTGCTGACCTTCAAGGAGAGGAATGTCTTGGCCGGTACGCGGAATGCCGTCAGCCTGCATCGCTGCTTCCTGCGCCGATGGCAACCGTTCTCCGGACTGTAACTGTCGTTCCGATTCGAGGCTGTCGGCTTCACGCTGGGCGGCCGTACTGGCCGACAATTGCGCGAGCCTGGACGAGAGCGCATCCTCTTGCGGGCGCGTCGAGCTGACCGGCGCCGAGAGGATGTCTTGCGCGTTCACAATGGCCTGCTCAATGCTGACGGTGGGATTGCCGACGCCAATTTGATTCGGGATCGATTCGATAGCAGTTGGCGCAGGTCCTTGCAGTAAGGCCGAAGCTTCGCGTTTTCGATTCAGACCGTGCGTGGCCGCGATTTCTCCGGCACTCTGTCCAAGGCCGGCAAAGGCCTCGATCACCGCTTCCATCTTATCGGCTTCGCCAGTGGCCGCATATTCGCCGAGATATTCTCCAGCACCTTCCCCGACGGCTTCCGCGCCAACGGCTCCACTGCCGCGGGCCAGTCGTTGACCGAGCGCGTTCGAGGCCACCTGTGCGCGTTGCTGGGCGGACTGAACAGCGGAGAAGATGTCAGGATTCTTGGTCGCCGCCATGACGGCCGCACGATCCGTGACGTCGACGCCTGCATCGGTCAGCGTCTTCACGGTCGCTCGTTCCACCGCCCGCGCCGTCGTGCCAGTGATGAAATTTGTGAGTCCAAGAGAGGCCACGTCGACGCCGGTAATGACGGCGCCTTTCGTGAGGCCTTCTTTCAGGACTCGGCTCCGGTCATCCGGCGTAAATGACTGATCCGCCCCAGCTTCGATGGCTTTCCCACCGGTTTCCAAAGCGGTATTGGCCGCAAAGAGTCCGGCGATACCTCCAGCAATCGTTCCGATCGGGCCGAGCGCGGATCCTGCCGCCGCTCCAGCGAGTCCGCTTCCAAGCGCTACGGCACTATTGGGGAGCTGTTCGGCGAGCAACAGACCGGCGCCCTTCGGATTAGAGAGTGCGGCCTTGCCCATTTCGCCAATAGTCGCCAACCAGGAAGGATCTTTGCCGAGCGAGTCCTTGCGTTTCTGAATATCCGTCAGGAGATTTTGGAGCGCGATGTCCCTGGGTGCTGATTGCTGCGCATTGGCCGTGTCGACCACTCCCGATTCATCGCCAATGAGCGCTTGCCCGGTCGCCTTCAGGCTGCGTCCAGCACTCTTCGCCCCTTCCCAGATCGTCCCGCCAATACCGAGATGCGTGTCTTTCTCTGCGGCCCCAAAGTCCCCATAGTTCTCGTTCCAGTAGGCCTTTAATGCCTGATCAGGCACGCCAGGGTTATCTTCCTTCGCAGCGGCAAGAAAGGTTTCGAGTGAGGGGAGCGTCTTGGGATCGATGTCGCTGTAGTTCTGGGCCCAATACCGGCGCAAATCTTTATCCGGCACATCGGGATTGTCCTGCTTCGCCACCTCCATGAATTGTTGCAAGGATGGGCGAGACGGGAGCGCGTCTTGCTGAGAAGGTGTGTTGGTGACACTGGGACGGCTGACCGTGCCTCGTGCCAGAGCGGGCGAGTCGGACGATTCAGTCTGGTCGGCTCCAGCCCATCCACTGTCTTGAATCTGCTGACGAATGGAGTCTTGCTCTTCCGGTGTGGCGAGCTTGGCGAGCTGATCCAGCGAGATAATTTGACGCGCTTTCGTGTCGATGATCTCGCCGTCTTCAACTTCGAACCGCCCAGGAGTGGCGGCCATTACTTGGCACCCCGATCCAGGTTGCGCAGCATGCCTTCCGCGATGGCGAGGCCTTGGGTGCCGCTTTCAGACATGGAGATGACGCCGCTAATGAATTCGTCCCGCGTCCGCTTGCCCGCCTGATATTCGGCGATGATCCGTCGCAACGACTGCTGATCTTCAGGGGGCAAGGATTGCGCCCATTCCAATCCGGATGTGCCAGCAGGAGGACGAGCGGCCTTCTTTGGACTCGCGGCCTGCGCCGAATCCAGTAACCCCATGGCCGATGAAGACGGCTTCGATTGCTCAGGAATCGCGGCCGCCGCACGCTGGGCCGTTTCTTCTCGTTTTTGCGCAAGCAGCTCCGTCGTATTGCCTTTGATGGACGCCATCGCATCGGCCTTTGACTCTCGCGTAATGCCCTGCTCTGGCGCTACAGGGGAAGGCATGAGCGCATCGGTTGCATTCGCAATGAGGCCCTTCGTGCGATCCACGACTTTGCCGAAACCCTCACTCAGCGCGTCAGTAGGAGAAGCCGTCACCGTCGCAGCAGGAACCGTGCGTTCCCCTCGAGCCATTGGCTTCTGCGAGATATCATCTGCGGCAGGAACGGATGGTTGCGGAGAGGACTGGCCGCCTTGCTGTGAGGCGAACCGGTCCTTGATCTGCACGCTGCCGGATGGAGCTTTCGGCTTCTCGCTGAGATACGAAGCGGCTTGCGCGTACGCATCATTGGACAACTGCAAGTTTTTCGTTCGGTCATCAGCTGACGTTAGAGGATCATTTGCAATTTTCAGGTACGCTTCCCCTCGTGCAACATGCAGCCTAGACAATTCCTTAGCTGTTTCTGGCAAGTCCGATTTCCCAGAAATTGGGTTTCCATTCTCGTCCGTAATGGGCTTGGACGATCCATCGCTCATCAAGGCGTAGGCATTGCCGTTCTTGGGGTTCACCAACACCTGTTGCAGCTTGTCGCCATATTGACGCGCCGCGTGCTTCTCGATGGCATCCCAGTGCGCCTTTTGGGCCTTCATCGTTTCTTGATGTTGCCGCTCATCGGAGGCCATCTTATCGCGCTGGAACTTGATCGTCTCGGCCCGATCTTCCTTGTGGAACTCCCTGTCTTGCGTGCGCCCAACAATATCCGCCCCGATGCGCTCCTGCTGTTGGCCGCCCTGAAACTCTCGATCTTTGGCGCGCTCATCGGACCGCTCTTGACGGTCTTGCCCACGCGACAAGATCTCAGCACCCATCTTTTCCTGTTGCATCCCGCGCTGAAAGTCGTAGCCCCGCTGCTCGCGTTCCGAGGCAAACTGTTCCATGAGCTTCAGCTTGCGCTCTTCCATTTGTTCGCGCTGCTGCTGCAGCATCATGGTGCCGTAGATTTGGATGCCGGTTCCGGCCGCATTCGCTAAGCCCTGACCCGCACCAGACAACATGGCCGCACCGATTAACCCTCTCGCCATGAACTAGGCTCCTTCTGCTGGAAGTGCTTGAGGCTGGGCGTTCGGTTGCGCAGGAGACGATGGAGGCTTCTGCCCTTGCGCCTGTAATTGCTGCATGACTTCGGGGGTAATTTTGTAGAGCGAAAACAGGCCTTCCTTGATGAGCATCGTGGTCTCGTCCACCATCTTTTTATCCACATCGATGCCGTTGCGCGTCTCCATAAACTCCAGGGCTTCGGCCATGAGCGTAATGGAGGCCGGACCAATGGCCTTCAACGGCTCCTGTTTTTTGCTCTGGTTCTGCACCGTCGCAATCAGTTTGACGATACCGTGCGCGATCACGTTCGGGACATCTTGCGGGCCCTTGATCTGGTCGAGATATTGGTCCATCTCAGAGTGGGTACTTTCAGAAAACATCACCGTCATGCCGGCCGCGACGATCTGCGCATAGCTTTCTTTGAAATCGGCAGGAATCGTCCGTTCGACGTTTTTGACGATCTGCTTCAGGATGGGATCTTGCACCGCCTGCATGAGACCTCGTCCGGACTGCGCCGGCTGAGATTTGCTATTGATCGGAATCACCGGAGCTTGCGCCATCGTTAGGCCCTCCCCATGGCCGTACCCAAGAGCCCGCCTGGTCGCTTGAAGCTGACCACTGGCGCATAGGCCGCGTTCTTCTGAAACCAGTTCTGTTGCTGCTTGGCGAGGTCGATCTGTTGCTGATTCTGGTCGGCCTGCTTATTGGCGATGCGCTCTTGCATGTCCATCTGATTCCCCGCGTTCTGCCCTTGGAAGACGCCGCTCATCGTACTGCCCAACATTTGCGCGCCCATGAGTCCATACATGGGGCCGTACCCTGCGCCTGCCGTGGTCGGAGGGGGAGGAGCCGTTGTGCCAGCCGTAGGGGCTTGCGTCCCGGCAATCGGAGTCGGTGGGGCATTTACGATTGGCGTACTTGGAGTCATGTCCGTAGGTGGAGGCGTCATACCGGAAGGAACGGATTGACTGACGAGAGATGCCGCACCGGATGTCGCCTGCACACCAGGAGACACGCCGGATGAGGCGGCCTGCGTTGCCGTTCCTGTGATGGCATCAGGAATGGTCGTCGCGCCTTGCTGGAGACCGCCCACCACACCTTTGCCGACCTCTGAATTGACGAGCGAGGATCCTGAGATGGCCGTATCTTTCGCGCCTTCTGCCGCAGCCCCAGCACCAGACGCAGCCTGACCGGCGCCAGATGCCGCCGTCGAGGCCCCCAGCCCGAGACCTTGCGCCGCGAGTGCGCCGAGCCCACCGCCCGCCGCAGCCGCCCCGAGATAGGTCCCGATCTTGGTGAGTGTCTTATTGCCAGTGATCATGCCGACCGCACCCAAGGCGAGGCCGACCCCTCCTACCACAGCGGCAATGGTGCCGATGGTGGCCACGGTCGCAATGCCAGCGGCCACCGCTCCGGTTGAGGCGACAGCGGCGCCAATTGCGATTACGGCTGCGGTAATGGCTGCCATGGGATCACCGTCCTTTCAAGGCTTTCCAGTAACAGAGTTCTTGTAAGCGATACTTGCGCTTTGTGTAGATCCGCCCAAGCTGCTCATCGTGATTGCCGACCAGATGCACCATGCGCACCTCGACGGCACCTTCCTTGGCGGCCCATTCCTCGAAACGATTGAGCAACCGAATGGCGCCCGTGCCGGTACGATGCGCGGCATCGACGAACCAAAAGAATTCGTGCGCGCACAGTCTGCCGTCCAACAGATCCGGCACGATCATGCCGCCGATCCCACCGACTAACGCCTCGCCCTTTCGCAGCGTGAAGATCACGGCGGGATACGTCGTCAAGAAGGTCGTCCAGTTCTTGAGAAAGATGTCGTCCTTGAACGCGCCCGGCAACCGCATCTCGGCATGGAAGCTTCTGGCGAATGGCACGCATCGGGGCAATTCCTCCAACGTGAGCCGTTGAACCGTCGTCGCGTCAGTTGAGGTATTGAGCGTACTGAGCATTGAAGGCATCGAGTGCGGCCTTTTGTTGCTGCCATTCCTGGTAGCGCTGTGAGTACAGGGCCCTGAAATTGGCTGCCGTGCGTTCCGACTGGTTCGGGCCTGCCGGCGCAATGTAAATGTCCTGATTGACGCCCCATTGCGGGATCGCCGCCTTCGCCGACGCTTCCGCCTGCTCGTAGGGTCGGCGCCGATCGGCAATCTGCTGCGGCGTCAATTCCTGGTTGATGCCCCCATCAAAGAACTGACTGAGGTTCAGGCTTGTAATCGTCGCCGGGGTCTTGGTGGTAATCTCCTGCGTGGCCGCCAAGGCCTCTTGCAGCATGTTGAGCTGGGTCTGAATGGCGTTGTCCTTGGCGTCCTGCTCCAGGTTCGGATTCGCCGAGATGTTGCCGATCGCTGCCACGGCTTGACTGTACGTGCTGGCGGCGTTCGTGCTGGCTTGCAACAGTTGTCGATATTGGTTCTCAAGGTTGGAAATGTTCGTCCTTGTCGCCGAATCCATGGTTTGCAGCTGGAGGCGAGTGGCACTATCCAGCTGGGCCAATCGATCACGGCTAGCGACGTCCATGAGTCCCATGGACGCGGCATTCTGCGCCTCTGCCGCTCGCGCGCTGGCCTCATTGGTCGACGCCGCATTGGACTTGCTGACATCGGTTTCAAGCTGTGCGCCAGCCAAATTTGCCTGGTTGGTCGCGTTCGCCCCGAAGTTGCGTGCGGCGTTCTCGGAGTCGACATTCTTGGTCGCGGCCCCGAAATAGGTTTGCGCGTCTTGCTGGGCGATCGGGAGCGCTTGCCCGATGACGGCATCTTGCGCCGCTCCTACCGCGAGACTGGAATTCATGAGGCCTCGAGGCACCATGGACTCACGCGCCCGCCGTTCGGCTTGCAGCATGAGGGGAGAGCTTTTGGAGGTAATGCCGGCGAGTTGCCCTTGAACGGTTTGCGTGCCGGGGTCAACGGTCAGCTTGTCGGCCTGATAACCCACGCTGGCTGGCTTCGAGGCCGTTGCCGTTGCAGGCTCGTAACTCGCCACGGAATCAGGCTGCATGGCCGTACTGAGAAGGCCCTTCGGTTGTGTCGCTGTTGCCATGCCGTACCCCTTTTAGGTCCTAGTTGTGCCTATACAGAACCCACCTAGCTATACAAGCGCATCAGCTCCCACAAAGCGGCAAATAGGCCTGTTCAATCGAGGCCCCAATCCCGCCTTGCAGTTCACCGAATCGGTTCACATACAGCCCCAACTTCGTTCGCTGATCCTCCAGAAATGCCGCTCTGCCCCAGAAATGGGACTGATTATTCGAGACGCATTCCCGTTGCCACGTTCGCCAGATATGGACCTGTCCGGACTTGTCCGCACAGGACCAGGATTGAATCAGGTAATCCTGCCCGCCGATCCGCATCACATCGGCCTTGAGCGCATCGCATCCGGAGGAGGCGTTGAGCAGCAAGGCGGCAAGGATGGCGATCAGGTCCATTACTCCTCCGTCCGACACTCCTTCGGTGAGCCGCCGACTCCCAGGCATGCCGCCTTCAATTCGATAATCAACGCCTGATAATCAGACTCCAATATTGTGACGCATGGACGAGAAGACACGACGGTGCCGGTCTCATCCTTGAGATGGCACGGAGACACCTTCGGCTCCACTTCCAGCATCGGCAACGTCACTTTGTATCGATATGGAGAGCTTGACGTTGCGCACGCCGAGACGAACAGCATAAGGGTACCCAGCAGCCCGAGCACGCCACTCCGTTGCGCGAATCGCATAGGCCATGGCCTCCTTTTCCAATTCCAAGCGAATTGAGGCCTTCAAGTCCTCACGTTGCTGAAAGTATCGCAACAGGGCGATGGCCAGTGCCGCGAGAGCTTGCGAAATCAAGGCGTTCATGACTTCGTTTGCCCTGGCGTCACTTCCGCGGCAAGCTTATGCGCTGCCGCCGCCGACATGGCCCCTTCGAGTGCGCCGACATCCTGGCTGACCCCGCCGCCGTTTAACGCCATGCCGTCAATGGAGCCCGTCAGCGCACCAGCAATCGCGCCGATGATCGCGCTCAGAATGCCCAGGAGTGGTCGAGGCACGCCGACCAGAAGGCGCGGGAAGAGTGCCTGCAGCTGGGCGGTAATGGCTGGGGCGAGAATGCCCCAGAGCACCGGCATGACCTTCACGAAGAAGTCGAGCCAGCCCGTTACGGTATCTGGCAGGGGAGGGGCAGGAATCGGCTCCTCAGCCATGACCACGACGCCGGTTAGCATCATCCACGCCAGCGCAACCCCGAGAACCATTCCAATTTTGATGACCTGCAATGATCTAGCTCCGTTCATGGTGTCCCCTTCGTAAGTCGATCAATAATTCCACAATCCGATCCTGCTTCTTCCCTAACTCTTTTTGCCCATCCATCATCGCATCGAGTTGTTCTTGGACGTTCTCGAACGCTTTCTCTCCGACTGCGAGACGTGTCGCATGGTCCTGAATTCTGGCGTCCATGTGCCCCATCCTTTTCACGGTATCTGAATCAAGGATGTCGATCTGTCGCTGAAGTCCGGCAATTTGCGTGTTCGCTTTCGCTTCCACGGCATCCAGCTTTCGACAGAACCACTTATAGGCGGAATAGGCCCCGGCAATGGCCGACACCAACAACTTCCCGACCCATTCGACCACCGCTAGCACGACGGAGACTTCGGGATCCTGTCCCATGAGATCCTTTCAGCGACTCGTTAAATTTCTACACTCGGCACAAACTGCGCATGCCACCGGATCAATCCGCCCTCTTTCAGTAACACTTTGTCGAGCCCTGGAAGGGACCGCATCACGTCGAGGATCTTTTCTCCGTATAAGGTGGACTTGCCCTCATGCACCATCGGCCGCACGTCGAACGCATCGCCCGTGAAATGTCGTGAGACTTTCGAGATGTCCGCATCGGGCAAGGCCAGGAGCACCGTGTAGAGCCCTTCAGCCAATCGTCCCGGGGAGTCCGCTTCCGGATGTGTGTCGATCCATCGCTGCAACGGCTGTCCATGTAAGTAGGTCTGCTCGACCCATCGACGGTTCAGCATGACGTTTGCCGCCATCGCATGGGCCTGTTCTTCCAGGTCGCGCCGTCCGGAGGTAAATACGACCCAGGGGCATTC
>JACCDT011121976.1_pt1 | contig 10167 bp, 9 predicted proteins | sample 7446291 | NCBI WGS metagenome assembly JACCDT01 (sample SAMN15323446, study PRJNA562643) | freshwater metagenome | isolation source: river surface water | place: USA:Blue River Watershed | collected 2017-08-17 | reverse complement strand
TGTCCCAGGATGAAAGGGCTTGCGCGATGTGTGCCTTTGCCCCGGAAAGATCCCCTGCATCAATTTCACGTCTGGCCTCCTTGGAATAGGCGAGGCTTTGACGCATTCCTCCCACGGGAAGAAGCGAAATCCGGTTCTTTTCGGTCCTCAGGACATCCCTCAGGAGGAAGATGGGGGAGGTGCTGTCCTGCTTGTTGTTGCAGATCCCCGCGACGGACAGCGATTTGTAGATTGATGATGCCAACTCCTGGGGAAGAAGATCCAAAACGGGTGTCCGGACATTTGAAAAGATGGGAAAGAATTTTGAGCCGTCTTTGGACGCCGTCTGGACAGCCTCCTTGGCAAGCATGCACTCCTTTTGAAGTCCCTCGGCGACTTCATTGGCATCATCCGATTTTGGATTTGCGAAGGCTGCCTTGAAGCGGGCCACATACGTATCGAGATTACCTGCCTCCGCGGAGATCTTTTGCTGCAGCACTTCCATCTGCTGCTTGGCCAGAGTCACCGCATCGGGAAGAATACGGCTTCCGGGGTAATCCCGTTCGATCAGTTCGTAGGCCTTGAGGGCGCCGACGGAATCATCCTTCTGGGCCCTTTCCTTCATCTCGTCGAACTGTCTGGACGCCTCCGCCTGCATCGGATCGTTCTTCATCTGCAGGGTTGCCATGCTGACTTCAAATTTCGAGGGATCGTTTTTGATCTGATCGGCGGTGAACCAGACCCCTTCGATCTTGCGATCCCCTGCCAGCAGCCGCTTGCGTTCCTGCTGACACCGGTCGGTGATATCGCGCAGTTTCTGGACATTGCGGGAATAGGGATACTTGGCGATATACCCCGGGATCGTGGTCTCAAGGAGCACGTCATAGACGGCGACATCAGTCAGGGTCTGGGGACTGGAGAGATCGCCCAGCATCAGGAAGGCATTCTCGTCCTCCCTGTCCTTTTTGATACCGGCGATCTTTCCTGCGGAAATCTTCTTCAGATCCTTGGATCCGGAGGAGGCCAAGCAATCGATCACGATCTGATCGGCACTCTCGCTCACGATCACTCCAATGAGCTCACCGCCGTCCTTGAGACTGACGGTATCGGCCCTGGAAATCGCAATTGAGAGAATCGCAACCGCCGGAGCTCTCCAGGGAAAGCGCTGTTTCATCATCCCCCGAACCTATCCGTTTCGCGCGGCGATTGCCATTTCCTCTTTCAGTTTTTTGCAAAGCGTTGCGAGGAATCTCTTTTGCACCCGAATCCTCCGGGCAAGTGACTCCTCCGAGGGGGTCTCAAGGGTGAAGGTTCGACGGGCATGCTTGAGGTGCAGCCGGAAGGCCTCCGGATGCCCCTTCATCATAGAGGAGGTAATCCTGCGTCGGATGACTCCCGATTTGGCGGAATGACCGTCGATGCTCCCGCGATCATCGGGCGGAATGACGTTTGTCAGAGGCGCGCAGAGCGATTCCCCCCAGTGCGGACGCTGCGAGACGATCTCGTAGAGGTAGAATCCCCTGGCGTCGTAATCCTCATGGAGGCAGGCGGCAAGATCGTACCGATGCCCCTTAATCATCGCCAACTGACAGATAATTTGGGGCACCTTGCGGGAATTGTAGCAGCGGTTGAGATCGCGCCCCTCGTAATCGAAGCGGATGTTTCGCTCCAATCCCCAGGGATTCAGGCAGGGAAAGATCGTCCAGTTCCAGTATTCCATAACTCCCGGCGATTCCCCTGACCATTGGATCAGGGCCTCCACCCCCGCCGGTTCATCACCATGGATCCCTGCCGACAGATAAACCGAGGGGACCCCCTCTTTCCGTCGGTTGGATCGGATCATGATCAGCGGGTACCCTCCGGCCTCCCCGAACACCGAGATATCCAGCGAGGGAATACCCCGGACCAGATGGAGCCACCGCTCCATCAGCAGGCGGTAGTCCCTCACACGGTCGGGTAGAACCGCCGAAGAGAGTGAGGCTTGCCGGCTCAAGCGTCCTGCTAGTCGATGAAACGCTTCTCGATCCCCGCATAGGCATCGATGCGGCGGTCGCGGAGAAAAGGCCAGTGGGTCCGCTGGGTGTCGGCAAAGTCCCGGTCCAGATCGACGACCAGCACGGTCTCCTTGCCGACGGGTGCCTCGGCAACGATCGTCCCGTTCGGGGCGGCGACAAAGGTGCCCCCCCAGAACTCCAACCCGGCACCCCCGGCGGGAGCCTCGTGACCGATGCGGTTCACCCCGCAAACATAGCAACCGTTGGCCAGCGCGTGGGCCCGCTGCGCGAGTTGCCACGCATCCTTCTGGTTCTTTCCATACTGCTTCTTCTCGGAGGGATGCCAGCCGATCGCGGTGGGATAGAAGAGCACCTCGGAGCCCTGGAGCGCGGTGAGGCGAGCCGCCTCGGGATACCATTGGTCCCAGCAGATGAGCACGCCGAGATCACCGGCGCTGGTCTTCCAGTTGCGGAATCCAAGATCACCCGGGGTGAAGTAGAATTTCTCGTAGAAGAGCGGATCATCGGGAATGTGCATCTTCCGGTACTTGCCGAGATATTTGCCGTCGGACTCAATGACCGCGGTGGTGTTGTGATAGAGACCGGCCGCGCGCCGCTCGAAGAGCGAGGCGATGATCACCACTCCGAGTTCCTTCGCCAACTTGCCGAGGGTGGCCGTCGAGGGGCCGGGAATCGGCTCTGCCAGCTTGAAGTAATCGTGGTCCTCGCTCTGGCAGAAATACTCGCTCAGGAAGAGCTCCGGCAGGCAGACGACGGAGGCACCCTTTGCGGCGGCATCGCGGATCATCCGGATCGCCTTCCGCATGTTCTCCGCCGGGGAAGACGAGCAACGCATCTGGACAAGGCCGACACGCAGCAGGTTCGGGGAGGTCTTTGTGGAACGCTTTAGCGCCGCCTTGGGTGCGGTTTTGGAGGATTCTGGTGTTTTGGCTTTCTTTGGCACGCCTCCCTGCTACCCAATAGCAGCCTCATGAAAAAGACACTTTTCGCCCTTTCCGCAACTCTCTCCATGGCACCCGGCATCGCCGGTGCCGCCAATCCGGCCGGACCGGTCACCGATATCCGCGTCATCCTGCACACCAGCAAGGGTGATATCCACGGCACTCTCTACGCCAGCAAAGCCCCGGTCACCGTCGCCAACTTCCTGAATCTCTCCCGCCGCGGCTTCTACGACGGCGTCTCCTTTCACCGCGTGATCCCCGACTTCATGATCCAGGGAGGCGATCCGACCGGCACCGGCATGGGCGGCCCCGGCTACCGCTTCGCCGACGAGTTTGCCCCCGGCCTCAAACATGACCGTCCCGGCCTCTTCTCGATGGCCAATGCGGGCCCGGGCACCAACGGAAGCCAGTTCTTCATCACCCACGTCCCCACTCCGTGGCTCGACGGCAAGCACGCGATCTTCGGTGCGGTCGACAGCCCCAAGGATCAGGAAGTGGTCAACGCCATCAGGCAGGGAGACAAGATCACCGGCATCGAGATCGTCGACTCCCCGGAGGCTCTCTTCGCCGCACAGGCATCCCAGATCGCGGCCTGGAACAAGGTGCTCGCAAAATAAAACGGCACACCAAGCCCTTTTAAAAAGCGAAAGGCGTTGGCTTCACGGCCAACGCTTTTTTTTGGCAGGAGGGCCTAGGAAATCCCTAAAAAACAACCGGCTCCCCTTCCCTCAGGATCCGGATCTTTTCATCCAGACCAAGGGAGCGGGCATGCCCCAGCAGTCGGTCGGGAGGTTCCTCCAGGGGCTCGAATCCGAGGCGGAAGGACCCGTAGTGCATCGGAATCATCAGCCCGGCACGCAGAGCCTGGAAGGCCCTCAATGCCTCCTCGGGATTCATATGCACGTCACGTCCTGTCGGGGCGTCATAAGCGCCGATGGGTAGCAATGCGATGTCGATGGGGCCCCGTTCACCGATCTCATGAAACCCCTCAAACCAAGCACTGTCACCGCAGTGGTAGATCGTGCGGCCGGCGTATTCGATGAGGAAGCCGCCGAATCCCCGGTGCTTGTCGTGGAGGACGCGGGCACCCCAGTGCTGGGCTGGAGTGAGCGTGATTTTGAGCGAACCAAGCTCCATCGATTCCCATCGGCGGAGTTCGTGAACGCGGTTGAAACCCAATCCCTGGACCAGGCTGCCGACATGCTCCGGGACAACGACCGGCTGATCGGAGGCCACGGCCCGGAGCGACTTCTTGTCGAGATGGTCGAAGTGGGCATGGCTCACCAACACCAGATCAATGGCGGGAAGTTCGTGGATCTCGAGACCAGGCTCCCGGAGACGCTTGATGACCTTCAGCCAGCGCGCCCAGTTGGGATCGATCAGCACGGAGTGCTCGGCAGTCTGAATGAGGAAGGATGCGTGACCGATCCAGGTGATCCCGATCTGGCCTCCGGACAATTCGGGCAACGGGGTACTGGCGGCAGCCTCCTCCCTCGGTGAAAAAAGCGAGGGAATGATCACCTCGGTCAGGAAGTTTCGGCGATGCCACCCCTTTCCGAGCTTCATGGAAACATGATGCTCGGGACGCGGTTTGCGGGCCGTCTTCCTGCGGATTTGATCGGCTCCCTTCTTGAGAAGTTTTTTGACCATGCTGGGGTGAGCGACCGATAGTCGCATGGAATGATCGATCTGCAAAAGCAAAGCTTGAGAGCGCGGATGCGGAAACTGGCTGCAACGCGGCCATCGGAACCCTTCTCCCCCGCGCTCTCCGAGCTGGCAAGGCACGACCTTTTCCGGAGGGCCTCCTCGATCCTTCTCTTTGCCCCGCTTCCTGGAGAACCCGATACCCTCCCCCTGATGGAAGCCTTGCCGGGACGCAACTTCCTCTTCCCCAAAGTGGAGGCTGAGGGCCTTGGAGTTTACCTACAGACCCCGGACAGCAGCTGGATGACGGGTCCCTACGGTCTCTGGGAACCGGATCCCCGGACTTGGGAACGAACGAACCCTGATACCATCGAGATCGCCCTTATTCCAGGCCTTGCCTTCGATGCAAGCGGAGGACGCCTCGGACGCGGCAAGGGATACTACGATCGGCTTCTCGGGAAGCCCGGTTTCCATGGATTGAAAGTGGGCGTCTGCATGGAATGGCAACTGGTGGAGCTGGTCCCATGCGCGTCCCATGACATCAGGATGGATCTGGTCGTGGCAGGCCGAAAGATCCATGACACGGGATGCTTGTTGGACATCCCTGGGGAAAGAAGGTAGTTCCAGACACAAGCACCATGGCTTACATCGATCCCCCGACACCCTTTCAGAAAAAAATCTGTTGGTCGGCCCTCACCGCGCTCGCCGCATTGGCCATTGTTTCAGTGATCCTGCTGACAGGTTGGAGCGTCGTTTCCCTTTGCTCCTACCTGAAGCCCGTCCTGACCCCGATTGCCATCGCCGCCGTCCTCGCCTACCTGCTGACCCCCGTCGTCGGGCTTCTCTGCAGATGGAGACTGCCGCGCACCTGGGCCGTGGTCGTCGTGTTCGTCCTTTTCACCATCGGTCTCGCCCTGATCGCCGTGACGGTGGTTCCCGCCATCGCCCATCAGGGTAGCATCTTTGCCTCCAAGATCCCTGCTTACAGCCAGAAAATCACCACGCTCGCCAAGGGATCCGCCGGAGAGATCCAGCGACTCTCGACCCTGAAGGCCAATACGACCGTCACCCGCTCCCTCCTTGAGGATCTCTCCCCCGAAAACCTGAAGCTTCATGCCTTCGCCCTGGCCAACGACGGCATGGATTGGATCCAGCAGAAGTTTCCGACGATCGCCACCGCGGCCGGTTCCTTCCTTCAGAAAAGCGTGGGGGGATTCTTCGGAGTCGTGGGATTCCTGCTGAGCCTGATCCTTGTTCCCGTGTTCCTCTTCTTTTTCCTGCTGGAATCCCCCGCGATCGCCTCAAACTGGAGCCGTTATCTCCCGCTGAGGGCCTCCCCCCTCAAGGAGGAGATCGTCTCCTTGCTCGATGAGATCAACACCTACCTGATCCATTTTTTCCGGGGACAGCTGCTCGTCAGCCTCATCGACGGAGCGATCGTCGGTCTCGCCCTCTTCGTGTTCCTGAGGCTCGACTTCTCCTTTCTCATCGGACTGATGGTGGGAATTCTCTGCCTCATTCCCTACCTCGGCATGGCGCTCTGCCTCATTCCCGCCATGCTCATCGCCCTTGCTCAATACGGCGATCTGGCGCACCCGCTCTACGTCCTGCTGATCTTCACCGTGGCCCACAACCTCGACGGAATCTTCATCTCCCCGAAGGTCATCGGGGATTCCGTGGGACTTCACCCGATGACGGTGATCATCTCCGTCTTTGCCTGGACGATCGTGCTGGGGGGCCTGCTCGGCGCCCTGCTCGCGGTCCCGCTCACCGCAACGCTCAAGGTGCTGCTCCGCCGCTACTTCTGGGACAAGACCCCAGAACCACCGATCCAACAGACACTCAGGATCGAGGAGACCGTCGAGAAAAAGACCTCCAGCGTGACGGTGGAACTTCCCCTTTAGCCGCAGTCGGGGGAGGTTTCTGACTTTGGTTGCATGGTAACGCCAAGGCTGAAAGGCGCACTCTTACCTATTTCCCATCCCCCATCCCCCATGCCCCATCGCCTGCTTTCAGCCCAAGGCTGAAAGCTTTTCCCAGAGTTCCTTCTGCTCGGGAGTGATCGATTCGGGAATCGCGATCTCGACCACGGCATAAAAATCACCGCGGCCCCCGCCCTTTTCGGGAAGGCCCCGGCCCGGGATGCGGAACTTGCGGCCGTTCTGGGTACCGGACGGGAGCTTGATCTTGGCACGGCCGTCCGGGGTGGGAATCGTCAGTTCGCCGCCGAGCACCGCCTGCCAGGCGGGCACATCGGCCTCATGGTAGATGTCGGCACCCTCGAAGCGGTAATCGGGATGCTGCTGAAGCTTGACCCTGAGATAGAGATCACCGGCCTCGCCACGGGCACCGCCGGATCCGCCCTGTCCGGCAAGCCTGATCCGCTGCCCTTCGCGGACACCTTTCGGAATCTTCACGGTGTAGGTCTGGAGATCGGGTGAATTCCCCTTGCGGAAGGAAATCTGCCGGGTCGCCCCGTGGAGCACCTCGTCGAGCGTCACCAGGATGTCGGCCTCCACGTCACGGCCGCGCTGCGGCGTCTCCTCAAAATCGACACCGCCCCCGTAACCGCGACCCCGGCGGGTGCCGAAAAACTGTTCGAAGAAATCACTGTATCCGGTGCCGCCAAAGTGGAACTCCTGGGCATCACCGCCTCCGCCAAAACCTCCGAATCCCCCGAATCCACCACCGCCCCCACGTCCGCCGTTGGGTGGCGGTGGGAACCCGTTGCCGGCATGCTGCCAGTTGGATCCGTATTCGTCGTACTTCTTCCTTTTTTCAGGATCGCTCAGGACCTCGTAGGCCTCGTTGATTTCCTTGAACTTCTCCTCGGCCGCCTTCTTGTCCTTGGCCAGATCGGGATGATGTTTCCGGGCAAGCTTGCGGAAGGAACTCTTGATGTCATCGGCGGATGCGGTCTTGGAGACGCCGAGGGTCTCATAATAGTCACGGAACTGAGCGGCCATAGCTATACTGGAACATTAAAAGCCATCGTCACCAAGTGAAAGTCCGAAGGTAAAAACCATTCATGCTCCCCGTAAGGACTCGGCAAGAAACCGCCTGAATACTCTTTTCACCTTTCACTTTTCACTTTTCACTTTTTCCATGCTCGATATCCGTCTTCTCCGCGAGGATGCGGCCGCCGTGAAGGCCCGCCTTGCCACCCGCAACGGCAATTATTCCGATCTCATCGACCAGATCCTGGCCTGTGATGCCCGCCGACGGGAGAGCGAGACCCGGGTCCAGCATCTCCGCGCCGAGAAGAACCGCCTAAGCAAGGAGATCGGCATGCTGAAGAAATCGGGAGGTGACTCCTCGGCGCTTGAGGCGCAGGTAAAGGGATTCTCCAACGAGATGGAGGAACTCGGGCGCCTTGCCACGGAACTTGATGCCGAGCAGCGCAACCTCCTCCTCCAGGTGCCCAACCTTCCCGATCCGGCCCTCCCCGAGGGACGCGATGCCGACGCCAACGTGGCGATCAAGCACTGGGGGGAACCGGCCCCCGGCAATCCCGAGGACCATGTGGCCATCGGGGAACGCCTGGGACTCTTCGACCTGGAGCGTGCCGCCAAGATCAGCGGCAGCGGCTATGTCCTCTTCACCGGAGCCGGCGCCCGGCTCGAGCGCGCTCTCATCAACTTTCTGCTCGATCTTCAGACCCGCTCCCACGGCTACACCGAGATCGCCCCGCCGGTTCTGGTCCGTCGCGACTGCATGGAAGGAACCGGCCAGTTGCCCAAATTCGAGGATGACATGTATGGATTCGACGGGGGGCACTCCTTCCGCACCCCGACCGCAGAGGTTTCCCTCACCAACATCCGTCGCGACGAGATCCTCACCGAGTCGGAACTGCCGCTGAAATACACCGCCTGCACCCCCTGCTTCCGTCGCGAGGCAGGATCGGCCGGCCGCGAGACGCGCGGCATGATCCGGATGCACCAGTTCGACAAGGTGGAGCTGGTGAAGATCTGTACGGCGAAACAGGCGGCCGGGGAACTCGAGACCCTCACCGCCGACGCCGAGAATGTGCTGCAACTCCTGAAACTCCCCTACCGGGTCCTGGAACTCTGCACCGGGGACATCGGCTTCTCCTCCCGCCGCACCTACGACCTGGAGGTCTGGGCACCCGGACAGGGAGCCTATCTCGAGGTCTCCAGTTGTTCCCACTTCGGCGACTATCAGGCACGCCGCATGAATCTCCGATATAAGGATGCAAACGGGAAAAATCAATTCTGCCACACGCTCAATGGATCGGGAACCGCCCTCCCCCGCCTCTACGTGGCGCTCCTCGAGACCCACACCAAGCCGGGTGGTCCGCTGATCCTCCCCGAGCCGCTTCAGCCTTACTTCGGCGCGGCGCAGATTGGCTGATTGCGTCCGCAGGCCGCAAAGCCAGTTAGCGGTTTAGGCTGTAGGCTATTAGGGACTGAAGACTGATGGGCCTTTCCGTTCTTTCCTTCCTGAGTGCCTGAGTTCCATATTTTGTTTCTCCGCGGTCTCCGCGGCTCCGCGTGAAATCCCCCGTCCTTCAGTTTTCAACATCATCTCCGGCTCCGGGGAAGCGCAAGAAGCTGATTGTTGCCGTCTCGGGTGGTGCGGATTCGGTGGCCCTGCTGCATCTGCTGGTAGAGGCGGGATATCGGAATCTTATCGTCGCTCACTTCAACCATCGCCTGAGAGGCACGGCCTCCGACGGCGACGCCCTCTTTGTGGAAAAACTCGCCGCCAAACTGAAGCTTTCCTTTGAGATCGGGGAAGGCGATGTGCGGAAGCTCTCCTCATCACGGAAGTGTTCACTCGAAACCGCAGCCCGTCAGGCCCGCTATGCCTTCCTCGCGGCCGCGGCGAAGAAACACCGGACACGGATGGTGGCTCTGGCCCACCATGCCGATGATCAGGTCGAGACTTGTCTCTTCAACTTCCTTCGCGGCTCCGGCATCGCAGGTCTCTCCGGGATGAAGCCCCACTCCACAAGAATCGTGGATGGAGTAAAGCTGGAGCTTCTCCGACCCCTCCTCGGGACTACCAAGGAGGAACTGCTCGGTTATCTTACGGATAAGAAAGTCCGCTTCCGCGAAGATGCGACCAATGCCATCGCCGATGCCACCAGGAACAAACTCAGGCTCAATATTCTCCCACTGATTGAGCAACTGCTTGGCCCCTCCTTTAAGGGATCAATCGTCCGAAATGCCCGCCTCCTGGCCGACGAGGAGGAACTGCTCTCCTCACTAGCCCTTCCGATGGCTCTTCACGAAAAGCTTTCGGTGAAGTTACTGCGAGAACTTCACCCCGCCCTATGCAGGCGCGTCCTTCATGCCTGGCTCAAGAACAGGAGTATTGAGGAACCCGGCTTTGCCGAGGTCGAACGCGTTGCCTCCCTACTCGACCCGAACGGCCCTGCTAAAATCAACCTGCCGGGGAACCGCCATGCCCGCAGACGCGCAGGTGCTCTTTTTTTGGAATGAAATTCAAGGATTTGGAGACATCGCCTTGAACGCTCCCTCAGGAGGCTCATTGAACCCGAAATTGCAAAATCCTGGATAAGCCCGCATCAGGTTCCCGCACCCGACGATACCGTCGCCGGAATC
>JACCDT010560011.1_pt1 | contig 10167 bp, 9 predicted proteins | sample 7446291 | NCBI WGS metagenome assembly JACCDT01 (sample SAMN15323446, study PRJNA562643) | freshwater metagenome | isolation source: river surface water | place: USA:Blue River Watershed | collected 2017-08-17 | reverse complement strand
CCTACCACATGCATACCATGAGGGATGAGTGTGTACTCGAGCTCTAAGATGTCCTCATAGAGTTTGCTAATTTGTGTTTGTAAGAACTGATCGTCATCCAGATTCCACAGCGGCTCTGCTTTGCATAAATCCATTTGGGCCGCTTGCGCTTGAATGAGGGCTGCTAGATCATGATCCTCCTCGTCGCCACGTTGCTCAGGAGCAATGGCGCGCCACCGCTCGATCGAGGTTTTCAGATCGACGAGTCCTGCATAAATCCCAGCTTGAGTCACGGGTGGGGTGAGATAGCTAATTAAAGTGGCGCCAGCACGACGCTTAGCAAGCGCACCCTCGGATGGATTATTGGAGGCATACAAATAAAAGTTCGGTAGATCGGCAATTAGTCGATCAGGCCAGCAAGAGCCGCTCATACCCGCTTGCTTCCCAGGCATAAACTCGAGCGCTCCGTGGGTACCAAAGTGCAGAACTGCGTTTGCTGCAAAATCTTCACGGAGATAGCGATAGAACGCAGAGAAGGCATGTGTTGGGGCAAAGCCTTTTTCAAAGAGCAGGCGCATGGGGTCGCCCTCAAAACCAAAACCGGGCTGCACAGTTACTAAGACATTGCCATATTGCTTACCAAGAATGAAGATCCCTGTGCCATTACTCCATTGCTTACCAGGTGCTGGACCCCATTGGGCTTCAATGTCTTTTAAGTGGCGCTCGCGCTTGACATGATCGTCGGCAGAGATGATGGTGTGCACATTTGCTTCGGCTCCATACTGCTGGGAATTGCCTTCAATAATTTCTTGACGCAGGGCTTCAGCCGATTCTGGAACGGTTAAGGTATAGCCATCGGCCTTGAGACCCAACATGGTCTTATGCAGAGACTCAAAAACATTGAGATAGGCTGCAGTGCCGGTATGACCTGCGTTGGGTGGAAAATTAAAGATCACCAAGCCCACCTTACGGTTGGCTTTATTGGATTTGCGCAGATCAACGAGTTTGGCGGTGCGAGCGGCTAGCATGCCTGTGCGTTCTACACAGGTAAACATATCTTGTGGGTTGTGTTCTTCAGTGAACGTACACCGTTGATGACAGCCGGTGCAGGTTGTACCTGCTGCGCCAGGTCGTCCACCATAGACCATTGGTTGAGTAGCACCATCGAGCTCAGGAATCGCCACCATGATGGTGCTCTCCACTGGCATTAAACCGCGATCGGATCCACCCCACTGGGTCAGTGTCTGAAACTCCACCGGATGAGCAGCAATATAAGGGACATCGAGCTTAGCTAGCACCTCTTCGGCTGCTTTGGCATCGTTATACGCAGGGCCACCTACTAAGGAGAAGCCGGTAAGAGAAATTACTGCATCAACGGTAATCTGATTATTTTTAATGAAATACGTATCAATGGCAGGGCGCGAGTCTAAGCCAGCAGCAAAGGCTGGAACCACTTGCAGGCCCTGTGCTTCCAAAGCAGCGATGACGGGGTCGTAGTGACCGCTGTTACCAGAGACTAAATAGGAGCGTAGTAAGAGTAAGCCTACTCGGCCACGACTCTTTGCATCAGGGATTACTTTGGGAAGATCAGAGAGTTTCTCGCTGAGGCGATTTTTCATGCGCGGGTGATACACGCCAAGATCGGGATACTCCACCGGATCGGTGGGCTTTGCTAGGCCACGCAGTTGTTCTCGCGGACCAGCGGCATAGCGATTAATGAGGTAACTAAATAGGTTGAAGATATTTTCTTCTGAGCCACCCAACCAATATTGCAGGGTTAAAAAATAGACCCGCACATCTTGCGCAGTGCCCGGTATCCAGCGCAAGATTTGCGGAATCAGGCGTAAGACCTTCATCTGCTTTGCACCAGAACTCGTTTGCTTCTCACCATCTGTCTTTGCCTTGGGTCGCAACTTCTTGAGAATGGCCATCGGCCCACTGGCGGGCTTACTCATATCCAGTTTGCCAATCTTGGTGAGCTTGACTACCTCTCCCGCAGACATGGCGCAAACCATGGCGTCGCAGTGATCACGTTTGGCTTTGAGAGCCTCAAAGACCGGTAGATAGTGGTCTTCCATAAAAAGCATGGTGGCGAGCACAATGTCGCCAGCGGCAATATCGTTCACTGCTTTTTGGGTCAGTTCTGGGTTGCCAGTGAACTCACTGGCCGCATGAATTTGCAGCGATAGTCCTGGAATAGAGCGTTGCAGCTGAAACTGGGCGCGCCTTGCCGCACTATTTAAGTGGGTATCCATAGTGACCAATACCAAACGAATTGGAATCGGCGTTTGCTTGGACTTTGATTGAACCGCCATAGTGCTTTAAGCTCCAGATGGGATAGCTCTTTTTATATTGAAATCATCTCAATGTGTCAACTTTTATTGACACTTATTCCTGTAATCCAGGAATAATCTAGGGTTTACCCTTAAAAGTAATCATTCATGGCGAAGGCGGCCGCATCGATCTATAAATAGAGGTGCAAAAGTGTTGGAAAAATAGGCCTGATTTTCAGTAGAGGTTTGGCTAGCCCCTAAGAAGTAATACCTAAAGAAAATCGGAGACGGAATGGTTCTTTGGCGATACGCCAGCCTCATCAAGGAAAAATTGTTTTCCAAGGATGAGCAGCAACAGAACATCAACCCAAGTCGGGCTGAATGGGATGAGTGTGTGCATGAATCAGCAAACGATCAGCACAGTGAGCGGATTGGCAAGTTATCCGCTGAACTAGGAAGCCGTCCTTTACGTTTGGATGCAAAACCTGAGGAACACTTAGATTGGCTCATGCAAACCATCGAGACCAATGTCATTCCTCGTTTGTTAATGACTCACACTGTCTCGCACGAGCCAAATCGCAATCCGATCATGAATATACGGCTCGATGATCAAAGCCGAGTTGAGCAGTTAACCCATTTGGTATTGCAAGATGATGCTAGTCAGGCTGCTCTTTTTGTACAGAATTTATATGAGCAGGGCGTACCCTTAGATGAAATTTACCTACGCTTACTTGCCCCAGTGGCACGCCGTTTAGGAGAGATGTGGGTAGAAGATAGTGCAAGCTTTACGCAAGTGACCACTGGCATCTGGCGAATCAAGCAGCTGATTTATGACTTTAGCCCACTCTTTCAGGAATTTGCCCGAAACGATGAAGCTGCGCCACACGCGATGCTCGTTCCATTACCTGGATCGCAACACACCTTGGGCCTCTTTATGGTCTCTGAGTTCTTCCGCCGCGGCGGTTGGAAAGTGTGGGGCGAGTTAGCTGCCACTGAAGCCGATATTGTCACGGCGATTAAGACCCAACATTTTGATTTGGTCGGCTTATCGGTTAGCACCGAAGATCAATTGCCCGCACTCACTCGATTTATTGCTTTACTCAAAGAAGAATCACTCAATCAAAAAATTGGTGTCATGGTGGGCGGCCCCATCTTTATTGCTAGGCCCGAACTGTGCAAAGAGGTAAGCGCCGATATCGTTGGCCTCGATGCCGAAGAATCATTGGCGCAGGCCGAATACTTTTTAGAAAAATCCTAGACATACGCGAATGCGTGTGCTGTCCAAATAACTATTCTAAAAAAATCAGAAGTGCGATAAATAATCCTTGTTGCCGAGCAAGGAATTAGCTAACTGTAATCTATCGATTACAATTGCTATATTAAAATTCACTGATGGTTACAGTGCTTGAAACAAAACGATTTCGTAATTGGTTAAATAGCATTCGAGATCTGACTACCCGCATACGTCTAGCGAGACGTCTTGAGAAAGTGCAGCGAGGTCAGTTTGGAGATATCAAGCGCTTGAGTGAATTTCTTTATGAAATGAGAGAATTTTTTGGTGTTGGCTGGAGAATGTATTACTTTCAGCAAGAGTCGGTGACGATTGTGATGCTTAATGGTGGATGTAAAAAAACACAAACGACTGATATCCAATTAGCAAAGTTGATGGTTAAGGAATTGAGGGAGTAAATGAAAATACTAAAAAAGGGTAAAAATCTAAAACATCCTGAATTTGATATAGCTCGTTTGCTAAAGAGCAAAAAGGCTACAACAGAATATTTAAATCAGGTTATTGCGGATGGTGATGATGCCGAGCTAGCTGCTGCTTTGGGCCATATCGCTAGAGCCAGGGGGATGGCTCAGATTGCACAATCGAGTGGATTGACCCGTGAGGCTTTGTATAAGGCCCTAAAACCCAATACGAAGCCACGCTTTGATACGGTCTCACGCGTTGTTCAGGCTTTAGGGATGAGAATCACCGTCCACGCTTAAGTATCTGCATCACACCATAACTTACCGCCTGTAGCCCAATCCTCTTTTTTGACATCGGTGATGATGATGTCAACAGAGCCCGCTGAGCAGCCTAGTGTCTCGCAGGTAACGCGGGTGACCTCAGCGACAAAGCGACGTTTTTGCTCAACAGTCCGGCCTTCAAATAATTGCACATTCAAGGTTGGCATGAATACTCCTTTCGTAGATAAATCATCATTACCCTTTATAGCTTTCATCAAAGCGATCCAGCATACGTAATAGGGCGGGCCATTCTAAGATTCCTTCTTCCGCACCATTGTCATGGAGCTCATCGGCTGCTTTCTGAATCACACTCTGCTTTGGTGTATGCAATTCTGTAGCGCTTAGTGCCGCAATCTGAATCTCGCAGGCTTTAATCAGCGTTGCCATCACAACGTATGCCTCACCGATTGTTCTGCCAACGGTGAGAGTGCCATGATTGCGCAAGAGCATCGCAGGGTGCTGACCCAATGACTCGGTTAGACGCTGTCCTTCTGAAGCGGATAAGGCAACACCCTCATAGTCGTGATAGGCGATATGCCCAATAAAACGCATCGCGTGTTGTGAGAGGGGCAGCAAGCCTTTGCTTTGAGCCGATACAGCAATACCGGCGGTATTGTGTAAGTGCATGACGCAATTAGCATCGGGTCTAGCGCGATGCACGGCCCCATGAATCGCAAAGCCGGTTGGGTTGACTCGATATGGAGAGCTGGCATCCACAATTTTTCCCTCGGTATCGACCTTGACTAAGTTCGATGCGGTAATTTCATCAAACTGATAGCCAAAGGGATTAATGAGATAGTGATTGGGTTCACCCGGAACGCTTGCCGAGATATGCGTATAAATCAGATCATCCCAGCCCTCAAACGCACAGAGCCGATAACACGCGGCTAGATCAATTCGGGTTTGCTGCTCTTCTGGACTCATGCACTACTCACCGGGCGTATCGGATTTGCTCGGAAATCTATTAGAGGCATAGCGGATTAAAGCATTGGCGAGAGCCAAAACAAAAATGGTAATTCCCATGAGTAGGATACCCATATCAGCCTCGTGCTTGGTGCCGACTAAATCAATAATTAAACGAGTCACCGCGGTGATGGCGATATAGATAAGAAAACGCACGGGCATATGGTTGGTCTTGAAATAAATACCCACCATGGCGCCGATCTCTAAGTAAATAAATAAGAGGTGTAGGTCTTGCACTGAGGCATAGGGCTTATGCATCATTTCAGCAAAACTCATACCGGCGGCCCAAACGGTGGCAGCGCCGATACCAAATAGGGCGATGCGATGAAATAAAGAGACAAAGAGATTACCAGTGGGAATGAGCCAAGACTCAATGCGGTGCTCGATGTTTTTAATGTCTTTGGGGCTGTTTTCACTCATGATTTTCCCTTTGTTGGGCTAATTTGGGGTTTATATGCCTTATATTTAACCTTAAATTAGAGATGCATCAATGAATTGTCACTATTAGGAGCAAAGCATGGCCCGTAATTACCCCTTTTCAGCCATTGTTGGTCAAGAGGATATGAAGTTAGCCATCTTAGTAGCTGCCCTAGATCCCAGCGTCGGCGGCGTATTGGTCATGGGTGATCGTGGCACGGGTAAATCAACCGCAGTTCGGGGACTTGCGGCTTTATTACCCAGTATGACCGTTGTCAAAGAGTGCCCCTATGGTTGTGATCCAAAAGCACTGGCTGGTAACTGTGCAATTTGCGACGCACTCTCGAAGGCCACCACCAAGCTCAAAACAGAAGTGCGTCCTGTTCCGGTAGTAGATCTGCCCTTGGGTGCTACGGAAGATCGCGTGCTTGGAGCGCTTGATATTGAGAGGGCCCTTACTTTGGGGGAGAAAGCCTTTGAGCCAGGATTATTGGCAAGAGCGCATCGCGGTTTTCTGTACATTGATGAAGTAAATCTCTTGGATGATCATTTGGTTGATCTCTTAATTGATGTGGCGGCTTCAGGCACAAACGTGGTTGAGCGTGAGGGTTTGAGTGTGCGCCATCCGGCTCGCTTTGTGCTCGTTGGCAGCGGTAATCCAGAAGAGGGTGAGCTGCGCCCACAATTACTCGACCGCTTTGGTTTGGCCGTTGAAGTGAAGACCCCAGACGATATGGCAGGGCGCGTGGAGATCATTAAGCGTCGCGATCAGTTTGAGCGCAATCCCGAGGCTTTCTTAAAGCTGTGGGAAGGCGAGGAAGAGGCGATCCGAACACAGATGACGACAGCTCGTAAGAAATTGGCAAGTGTCAAAGCCGATGACAAGCTCTTAGAAGATGCTACACGCTTATGCGCTCACCTTGGCACCGATGGTTTGCGCGGTGAGCTTACCTTGCTGCGTGCCTCGCGCGCGGTTGCTGCACTCGAAGGTAAAAATAAGGTAAGCCGCGAACACCTCAAGCGTATTGCCGTGCCAGCCTTACAACATCGCTTACGCCGCAATCCACTCGATGAGTCTAGTTCTGCTACTCGAGTGCAGCGTGCACTGGACGAACTCTTTCGTTAATTGATGAGCGAACATTGGTTGGCCTGTCTGCAGGTCGCACAACTGCTCGTATTAGCACCGCATCATTTTGGGGGTGTACTGGTACGCGCTCGTTTGGGCCCTGTACGTGATCGTTGGCTCACCACTCTTGAGCAAATCGCTCGGCAGCAAGGATTATCAGTTCCCTTGCGCAAGATACCATCCACGATTACCGACGAAAATTTACTTGGTGGACTCGATATTGAATCCACCCTCAAGCAAGGTAAACCGGTCTTACGCGAAGGTCTGCTCGCCAAATGTGATCAGAGTATTGTGATCTTGCCCATGGCTGAGCGTCTCGAGATGGGCGTGGCTGCTCGCCTCTCTAGCGCCTTAGATCATGGCACCATTCGCTTAGAACGTGATGGCCAAAGCAAAACCATGAGCTGTCGTATTGGTGTCGTTGCTCTCGATGAAAGTATTGAGGACGACGAGCACGTTAATCCAAAGTTAATCGAACGCTGTGCCTTTCATATTGATCTGGATAGCATCGCATGGCACGCATTACCCGAAGAGTCGATGGATGCAATCTGGAGTGAGTTTGATCGGCAGGAGTTTGATGCACGCCTATCAGCTATTGCGCTCAATGATGAGCAGCTTAATGCCTTAGTCGGTGTCGCCCTGCAGTTAGGTATCCCTTCATTACGTGCTGTGCAATTTACTGTACGCACGGCACGCTATCTGGCTGCACTCGATCCTCTGTGGGAAAACACCGTACCGAGCAAAGAGCATCTTGAGCGGGCCGTGAGTTTGGTCTTGATCCCACGCGCCACCCAAATGCCCGATCAATCGGATGAAGAGCAGATGCAGGATGAGACTCCACCGCCGCAATCCGATGATTTGGAATCAGAAGAGCCCAAGAACTCACAAACCCCCGATGATGAAGTGTTGGAAGATCAAATTCTGGAGGCTGCCCGGGCAAGTGTTCCTGCTGATCTCTTGGCTCGCTTGGCGCAAATTGCAATGGCTAGACAAAAAAATACTGCCGCCGGTAAGACTGGCGCAAGTCAACTGAGTGCGAAGCGTGGCCGGCCGATGGGATCGATGTCTGGATCACCACGCGCAGGACAAACTTTAAGCTTGATTGATACTTTGCGTGCCGCAGTACCATGGCAAGCGATGCGGCGACGTGAGCTGCGTAATCCAGAGAGACCAAGTCAGACCTGCGTGATTATTCAGAAAGATGATTTCCGGGTGAAGCGCTATCGTGAACGCACGCAAACCTTAACAACTTTTGTGGTGGATGCATCGGGCTCGGCAGCGATGAACCGTTTGGCTGAAGCTAAGGGTGCTGTTGAGCTTCTTCTAGCAGAGTGTTATGTACGCCGTGATCAAGTTGCTCTGATTGCCTTTCGGGGGAGCGAAGCCGAGTTGTTATTGAGTCCCACCCGCTCCTTGGTAAGAGCGAAGCGATCCTTAGCGGCATTACCAGGCGGTGGAGGCACACCCTTAGCACGCGCCATTGATACTGCGTATCAGCTAGCCAAAGGATCTCTTAAGAAAGGCATGACCCCTACCTTGGTGTTCTTAACCGATGGGCGAGCCAATATTGCCCGCGATGGCACGCCGGGTCGCGCGCAAGCCCAAATCGATGCTGAGCAATCGGCGCGCATGGCGGCGCAAGTTAAGGTGCGCAGTTTGTGGATTGATACATCACCGCAAGCGCGAGAAGAGGGGCGGCAAATTGCCAATCTAATCGGCTCGTATTATTTACCTCTACCGCATGCAGGCGCTCAAGAACTCTCTCAAGCGGTGATTCAGGTATTGCATCAATAGTAATTACTTTTTTAGAGTGCGCAGTTCGCTCAAGATCAAATCAGCACTCCGCGCAGTTTCAACTTCATGCATGATGTGTCCGCCTTGCCAATGAATGATGGTTGAGTTAGCAAAATACTGGCGAATAATTTTCTGCAAGCCTAATTCAGGGACCCATTGATCACTCTCACCAATGACCCAAATTAATTTACTGGGTAAGTTAGAACTTGCACTGAGTACCTGATTGATATTGGCTGAGGCCATGAAGTTCATCGCACCGCGTACATGTTCTGGAGAGGTAAATAAACGGCGGTAGTAATTGCGATTCGTTTCGGGTAAGTTGGTGTTGGTGGAGTCCAGCAAGCGATCGGTCATGCCACTCATGGGCGCAATTTTGGCCAGAATGGATGCCAAGGTTGCTGATTTCGTAACTGGACCTAACATCGGACCAAAAAATTGGGTGTAACTGGGTGGTGGTGGGATGAGTGAAGGATTAAAGCCAATAATGATTTGCGGTTTTACCTTCGCTTGGACGGCAAAGGCGAGAGCCAGTGGTGCACCCGCAGAATGACCAACCACCATTGTGGGCCAGGGCAGTTTGAGCTCGCCAATCAACGCAATCAAATTACTCGCGATCTCTTCGAGCTTTAGGCTTTCCACAGAAGCACCCTGGGTAAAGGCATGACCGGGTAAATCGACATTCAAAATTTGCGCTTCTTGATTGAGAAGAGGGGTCAGTTCCGCCCACGAGTGGGTTGACGACCCAGTCCCATGCAATAACAAAATGAGCGGGCCTTTTCCGGAGATCTGCACATGCCAGGTCAGCCCAGCCACCTGCACCGAGCGGCTGATCTGACGGTTTGGCCAGTCATAGGGAACACGATTGATAGAGTTCATTAAGGGTTTTCCCTAGTATCTGTTGATTGACCCTGCTTCATTAGCTGTCTATATTCATAATCATAATAAGTGTAAAAAAATATTTACACTTTTTTAGGGCTGTACCCATCATCAACCAAACCAGAAAGCAAGCCATGAGTTCAAAAAGTGCTCCCACTCAAGAGATGCTCAAGCGGATTGAAAAAGGTCTGCATCACGCTCTGGCTATTGCTGAGTCTAAGACAGCTCCGCAAAATTTACAAAAGGCCTTGCATCACTCTATTTTTCCAGGTGGCGCACGCATACGCCCACAATTATGTTTAGCAGTAGCCAGTGCATGCGGTGATGATGACCCCGCACTATCAACTGCAGCAGCCAGCGCAATTGAACTCTTGCATTGCGCTTCACTCGTGCATGATGATTTACCTTGTTTTGATAATGCCCTGGTGCGCCGTGGTCAACCGTCGGTACATGCGGCATTTGGAGAGCGAATTGCCGTGCTAGCTGGCGATGCGCTCATCGTCTTAGCCTTTCAGTATGTCGCGAGTTGCAGTATGCGTTCACCATTACGACTGGCCCCTGTGCTGCGCACGATTGCCGCATCGGTTGGTGCGCCTCACGGAATTGTTGCGGGACAGGCGTGGGAGTGTGAGGCGAAAGTAAAACTCCAGCAATATCAAAAAGAGAAAACAGGATCATTGTTTGAAGCTGCTACTGCAGCTGGAGCACAAGCTGCTGGCGCAGATG
>JACCDT011631078.1_pt1 | contig 10170 bp, 13 predicted proteins | sample 7446291 | NCBI WGS metagenome assembly JACCDT01 (sample SAMN15323446, study PRJNA562643) | freshwater metagenome | isolation source: river surface water | place: USA:Blue River Watershed | collected 2017-08-17 | reverse complement strand
ATGTGGAGCTGGTGGATTTATCGGTAGTCACTTGGTTGAACGGCTAAAATCACAAGGGCATTTTGTAGTTGGTGCAGATTTAAAGTTTCCTGAATACGAGAAAAGTCACGCGGACTACTTCAACATTTGCGACTTGCGCGATATGTTCTTTGTCAAAAGCCTTTTGAACGCGCACAAGATAGAAGAAGTTTATCAGTTAGCTGCTGATATGGGAGGTGCAGGCTATATCTTTACAGGCGACCATGATGCGGAAATAATGCACAATTCAGCGCAGATTAATTTGAACGTAGCTGAAGCGTGTAAACAAGCAGGTGTTAAAAAGATATTCTATTCGAGTTCAGCGTGTATGTATCCGCAAGAGATACAGAGAATATCAAACAACACTGGATTGAAAGAATCGGACGCTTACCCTGCTAACCCTGACAGCGAATACGGATGGGAAAAGCTATTTAGCGAACGATTGTATTTAAGCTATGCGCGGAATCATGGCATAGACGTAAGAATCGCAAGGTTTCACAATATCTACGGAGTGAACGGAACTTACAAAGGCGGTCGAGAAAAAGCACCTGCTGCAATGTGTCGGAAAGTAATTGAGTGCGTGCCAAATTATATTAATGGCGGTGTTATTGGCGAAGATGGAAAACTTGAAATAGAAGTTTGGGGCGATGGAAACCAAACGCGCTCATTCTTGTATATAGACGCTTGTATAGACGGCATTATCCGTTTAATGGAATCCGATTGCAAAGAGCCTGTAAACATCGGAAGTGAAGAAATGGTTAGCATAAACCAACTCGCACAAATCGCTATTGATATTAGCGGAAAAGATATTAAGATTAAGAATGTAGAATCTAAAGCATTAGGCGTAAGAGGTCGAAACTCTGACAATGATTTTATATATTCACAACTCGGATGGAAACCTGAATTTGATTTGCTTAAGGGAATGGAACTAACTTACAGATGGATTGAATCACAAATAAATATTCCCATTTCGGTGAAAAATAGTTAGCCCACTTTTGAAATAATAATCACATTAAAAATAAACTTTTTTACATTTGTAAACCAAAACAAAAAACATGGCATTAGTAAAAATCAGATTCATCAAAACAGGTGAAGTTAAAGAGGTATCAGACCACCTCGCTTACAACTTAGGTCTGCAAAAAGTTCAACAGTTTGTTCCTATTGACGAAAACGGTGTTGAAGTAGTTACATAGGAGGCAGTAGTAGAAGAAAAAAAAATCGAACGTGTAGAAGTTGCGGAGGCTGAAATAATTGAGCCAACAAAACCGCTATCTGAACCATTGCAAGATGAAAAGGTAGAGATTGTAAATCTATTAGAGGAAGAACAAATTGAATCTGCCGAAGTTGAAGCAACTGAAGTAGTAGTTGAAAAAAAGAAAAGAGGACCTAAACCAAAAAAATAACCAAATAAAAAAGTATGGCATTAAAAGAAATCACAACCGAACAACTTATCGAAGCATTGGGATATACCGTTGAAGACGCTGAAAAAGTGACTTTAGACGATATTAAAACACACGTAGACACAAAGTTTGTATTACGTGGTAACGTGCTTAAAGACGATGAGATTAAGAAGAAAATTACAGGCAAGGTTCTTGGCTCAATCGGAACAAAAGCAGCGCAGATTTTCGGGCTTAAAACATCAGAGATTGACGGTAAGCCATTGGAGGAAATAATGAATCTTGCAAATTTGCGTTATGCTTCAAAGATTGAAGAATTGGAGGCAAACGCTGGCAAAGGCAACGATAAAAAAGTTGAAGAACTAACTAAGCAGTTGGGCGAACTTAGCCAAAAAGCGAAGATAGCTGAAGACGGTTTGAAACAATGGGAAGAAAAATACAACGCTGAAAATTCGCAGTTGGCTGGTAAATTGAAAGAATACAAGCTGAACGATAAAGTAAGCAAAGTAAAACAATCATTGCAAGATAAGTTCACAGAGGACTATTCAAAAAATGAATTGGTGAAAGCAGGTTTTGAATCTCACATTAACAACACGTATCTTTTTGACCTTGACGAAAACGACAATCCAGTTGTGAAATTGAAAGCGGATGGAAGTATTGTTAAGAGCAAAAAAACCGTTGGACACGCTGCTACATTGGATGAAATATTCATTTCAGAAATGGAGGCTAAAAATGTTTTGAAAAAAAATAATGCAAAACCTGAAAAAGTTATTACATTTGCCCCTGTGAATCCTGAAAATGGAGGCGTAAAGATAGGCAGCAAGGCTGCACAACGTATCGCTGAAATACAATCAGGACAAGCATAGGATAAACAAAGTTGCATTTGGAGTTTTGCATGAAAAACTCAATCAGTTGGCTAACCTGCCATAATTGGTTGAACCATTTTTAAACAAGCAAAACAAGTCCTCATAATTGAGGCAAAACCAAATGTCATATAATATCACAACACTTATCGAATGCCCTAATGTTCAGGTGGACTTAGGAGCAATAACGCAAAAAGGGCTAAACGCTGGAATGAGCGAACCTGCACCCGAATTGCAATTTTTGAAATCTTCTATTAACGAACGTGGCTTGCAGCAAGCTGTTATCCCTTCTGTTGGTAAACTTAAAACTGTTCAAGTAACCTACAATCCGCGAAAAGCAGAAAGCGAAGTTTCGAGTTCAGTCACCACAGGGTGCGATGAAGGCACAAGTCCAGGTATGATTTCACATATCTTTGACATTGACGAAACCGTTGGCTGTGAGGTAAAAGAAACATACGTGTTAGCCGACTTAGCGCGTATCTGCCAAAGCAATCCTGAATACTTTGCGGTTCAGGTTTCGCGTTTGATTGACGTTGCTAAACGCAAAATGCAAACCGATGTGGCTAACCAAATGGCGGTTCTTTACGGTTGGTTTGCGGAAGATAGCGGTGAAAAGAATCTAACAGGTAAAACACTAAAAACAGTAGCCACTAAATACGCTGCTGCTGTTGATGGTGGTAAATGGAATCCTGAAGCATTGCAAGAGATTTTGTTCTCTGCTTCAAATAGCGGATTCACAGGCACACCGTTTATTTTCGGTCATGGCGAAATCGGACGTTACTTTAACTATGCAGATGCTTTAGGTAACTCAAGCGATGGCGGTATAGACTTCGGCAAATACGTTGCAAATAACAGCGCGGTTTTTAGCCTTTCACAGAAAATGCACTCTGCACTTAACGGCAACAACGCAACTAACAAATTCCTTGTAGTAGATGCAGGTTCTTTGTTCTTGTTGCAGTATAACCGTTTAGCAGACCCTTTCGTAAAGGCTAATGATGACGCGCTTATGATGGGGACTATCTTAGACCCTGTTAGCGATATCGAGTTCAATTACAAAGTGATTCGTTCTTGCACAGAAAAGATTACGGTTATAGTTTCGAGCGCGTATAAAGTTGTTGGCTTGCCTAATGACATTTACTCTGCTTCTGACAGACTGTATAAGACTAACGGAGTGCTTCAATTCGCAATCACAAATAGCTAATGAGTTGTCTTTCTAATCTTGTGGGAGTTCGCGGATGCGGAGGTTCTACATCGGAGTTTAATGTTCAAGATTTGACGGGTATAAATATCCCTGATTTTGACAAAGCGATTTCGGTGGACAAACAGACCGCATCCGTGGCACTCACGGATATAGTAGAGTTCGCAACCAAAGAAGTCGAACAAAATGTTCGCAATGTATTATCTGCGAAATACGATTTAAAGAGTTTTATTGAAAACGGAGTTGTAGGTTATTACCACGACAATAAAGAAACCGTTGCTTCTCAAAGTGGCTATTTAGTAGGATATGAAGTAAGAGTTGATAATGTAGCTTATTTAAACTACTACCTTCACTCACTTCGTTTATTCGTGAACACAACAGGGGAAGTGCCTGTTTACGTTTATGATTTGATACAGGGCAAATTGCTTGACACAATCACCGTAAATGCAGTAGCTGGTGAAATAGTTAATCAGTTAGTAGATAAAACCTATTCAACAACTAAACAAAGGCTTCGTTTATTCATAGGGTATTCAAGCACATTTGAAAGCTATAAAACATCCTATTTGAATCCTAATGTTGGTGTTGGTGTGAATGAAAGATGTGAAGATTATACATGTGGAAGTTACAATAACAGTTACGTGTATTACAGGGCAGCAAAGATACTTAGTGCAAGTGCAAAGATTTATTCAAATGTTGAATCTAACACATACTGCGGAGGGTTAAGCCTTAATTATTCATTGCAATGTTCTTTTACTGAATACATATGCAATGCTCGCAATATCTTTGCGTTGGCTATACTTTTCAAATCAGGTGAAAAGATAATGCAAGAGTTGAAATACTCTCGCAGATTGACAGGTGTTGTAACATCATATCAACAAAACCATGATGAACTAATGAAGTTTTATCGTGAAGAATACATGGCTCAAATGGATAATCTTGTAAGCACAATGATGATACCTGAAAGTATTTGTTTTGGGTGTAAGCCGAGAGTAAAATCAGTTACAGCATTACCATGACACAGGCGCAATTTGAAAAGAAGATAAAAGATAAACTTGCTTCTTTGAAAGTTGCTGAATTTATACTGCCGTTTGCCGTGACTGCTAACACTGAAATGAGTGAAAGAATTTTTGAAGACGGTAAAAATGCAAGCAATGCCAAAATAGGCAATTATTCAACCGAAGAAATGTATGCTTCACAAAATAAGTTCAACAATAAAGGAAGTTTTAGACCAAAAGGCAAAAGCGGAAAATCAAAATTTAAAAACGGTAACACGCATAAATCAATGTTCCTTAAAAACGGTTACAAAGAATTACGGCAATTGCAAGGATATGAAAGTGGGTTTGTAAATCTACAATACACAGGTGACTTAATGACAGACTTTACAAAAGTTAAAGCAGTAGGACAAAAAGTAATAGTAAGTGTTTCGAGAGGCATAAACTACAAAAAAATAGAGGGCTTAGAAAACAGATATGGTAGAAACGTATTCAGGCACACCAAAGAAGAAAAAAAGAGATTCACCGATAGCGTTACAAAGGCACTGATAAAATACTTAGGATGATTGGAATACTCATAAACTATTTAACGCAAAAGTTTCAGACTTTTAACTACCTGCAATCGGTTTATGGTTTAGCAGGTTTTGAGGATGGCGATAATAAGTTTTTATGGGTGTATCAAAATACAGAAAAGGTTTTATTGAATCTTGACACGCATCAAAGTTGTTCACTGTTTCTCACAAATGGCAAAGTAGACACAACACAAGAAGAAAGCCAATTAGTCGCAAATGAGTATAATGTAGTTAAAAAATATCCATTTAAAGCCTTAGTTTACATTCAAGGCAATGAGGACGTAAACTGCATTACAGAAAGCCAAAAGATAGCTGATTCAATTCAGAAAAGCATTACAGGCAGACAAAAACAAATACTCGCATCTACACAATTAACGGATGCTTATATTGAGGTAACAGGGACTAATTTTGTAAAAGAAGAAATATACAAACAATACTATTCAAGCGGAGGGCTGCAAGAAAAAGACATACTTGTAGAAATTGAATTTGATTTTGTAATTAGCGGAAACCAAGATTGTTTTGTAGATTCTCCATGCTCAGACGATGAGTATATTTTTTCATTTGATGCACCACAAACATTTTGCGAGAGGGTAGATGAATGCTTAAATATACCACAGGATGACGGTCAATACGTTTTAGACATAACAGGAGGTTTTAAATCGTGGAGTGCATACTCCCCAACAGGCGCGGTAGTAATTACTAAAACGCTTGCGCAGTTTTTGACATTAGCCGCGGCTTCTAACTTGCAGTTCCCAGCCACTTACAAGATTACCGATGTGCAGAACGGCATGTTTGTGGAAACACTAAGCGCATCAACGTATGACCGCAATACTTTACTTTCCCTAAACTGCCCTAAAACATACAATACCACTACAGTAGATGGCAATGTGTGGAAAGGTATCTGGCGAAGCAGCAAAACAGCCAACGTAAACGACCTGTTTATTTGGGGCGGTGTAGTGTGGAAAAATAAGACAGGAAACATAGGAAGCGCAACCGATATAGTAACACTTGATTCTACCAATTGGGAGTATATAAACAGAAATAGTTTTAGCAATAATGAGTATGTGCCTTTGTTGCTTAAGTGCCGATATGATTTTGAAGAAGAATGGGTGAACTTGTTAGCTGATGAACATGGCAATATAATCGGCACTGATTGGCACCTCAATCAGATATATGGTCTAACCTATAACCCTGCTGAAAGAACAGACTGGAATTGCATGACTAAGCCCAATGTAATATTCAGCAACAATCAGTTGTATACTGTGTATAACAATCTGCAAAATGTAATAGATAACAGAACAAACGGCTTCATTTATAACAATGACGGAAATGTTCGTGACAATAAATTTGTAAGCGTAATAGCCAATAACGAGCAGGATGTGTACGAGAACATTGCTACCGATTATGATATTGTCGGTGCCGTAAACGAAGTTTTTTATGTAAATGGCAGCACGTTCTACTTCACACACGACTTCGCCACTTCACCACTCAATAGCGGAAGTAGTGTATTGTATAATTTTATACCAGAAGATGCAATACTTACTTCCCTATCTATCAGCGCATCATCGTTAAACGGCAGTAGTATTGATATTGGAGTAGAAACAGACAATGAAAGCGCGGTTTCTCTGCCTACTGCTTTACTAAACGGAACAAATACAAATGCAGATGTGTATGTAGTGGCAACAGCCAACAGGTCACTTAGCATTAAGGCTAATGGAGGCAACATTACCGCAGGTTCAATAACAATTAAAGCACAGTTTAAGATATGAGTTTCATTAGCACCGATAAATACATAAAGATTCCGAGCATAACCACTACACAGCGAAATGCGCTTACGGCAGTAAACGGCATGGTGGTGTATGATACGGATTTGAACCTATTCTACAAATACGAGAATAGCGCATGGAGTAGTTTTGCAGGTGGTGTAGGTTCTTATTCGCGGACAGTTGTAAGCACAAACACAACTGCTGCAAATGATACCGACTATACTTTAGTTGCAAGTGCTACATTTACAGACCCAACACCTGCTGAGGGGAAAGGGTATAGCGTATTGGTAAGAAACGGCACTGCTACTATTGGCGGTTCAACATATAACACAGCAGGTCAACTGATTTGGAGGGTGTATCACTCAGGAAGTTGGACAACGTATCAATTAGTAACCCAAACGCAATTAAACGCTAAACAAGATTCTTTAGGATTTACACCTGAAGATATAGCAAATAAATCAGATTCCTATACGACTTCTTCTTCTACCACATACGCCACCACAAAAGCAGTAGTAGACGGTTTAGCTACGAAGTTTATTACAATTCCTTTTATATCAAATGCGTTTAACCCTTTAGATGCAACGAATTATTTTTTTGGAGGATTGACTAACTTACTTACACCCTCTACCACAAACACAGACCAAGATTTCACTATCGGATTTGCAGGGACAATAATCGGTTGCGTTATTCAGGTGCATGGTAATAGTGTAGTAGGAAGCAATGAAGATGTGACTTTAAGCCTAAGAAATAACACAGCAAATACTACTACTACAATAGGAGTGTTTAAAACAAATGCAACGTCTACTACAACGCTTTCAACGGCTATTACAGGCACAAGTATTGCGGTGGGTGCAAGTGATTCTATTTGCCTACAAATAAACGGCACGTGGGCTACTAATCCGCAGGGTTTACGATTAACAGGATATTTAATGGTGAGAATATGAGAACATTCACATATAAAAAACAAGGCGATGGTCGCGACTCTTGGATGTGCGATGATAATGGCAGTAAGTCTATCATTTACGTTTCTCCAATTAAGCATATAACAAATCTTTTGAATGATGCTTTTGATGCAAAGTTTGAAACATATTGGAAGGCAAAGGGCTACACAGATTTAAACGACTTAAACAGTCACGCTGCAAATACAAATAGCGTATATAACACAGAAGCACTATCGCTTATTCAGTGGTCGCATGACGAATGGGAGGCTGCAATAGCGGACATTGAAGAACAAAGTAACATTGAAGAAATAATAAACGGACTAGAAAGTTATGAGTAATATAATAAGCAAATTAATCAAATCATTTGACACTGAAAAAGGAGGTTTTTCAGCTCGTAAACTAAGCGCATTTGCAGGGGTTTCAACGTCCGTTTATATCACTGTTATACTTTTGCCATTATCGCAGCAGATTAACGCTCTATACGCATGGCTTATATTTGCTTTGTTGTGTTTAGGTATAGTGACAGCATCACAACTAATTGAATTAAAAAACTCAAAAAAGGAAGATAGCAAAGAACAATGACAGAGTTACAGGTATTATATGCAGTTTGCGCGGTTTTAGGTGGGCTATTCATAACAGGCATTGGGGCAGCCTATGTAGTGTTTAAATTTCAGCAAGAAGAAATTCTAACTCCGATAAAAGAGTTAAGAGATTCACAGGTCTTTTTCAAGAATGAGGTTAGCGATTTAAAAACTACTATTCACGAAATTGAAAAAGAGTTAAACAGACGATTAACTTTAAAAGACGGCACTCCGATTGAAACGGTGATAGAAAAAATGAGTGAGCAATTTGAGCTAATGGCAGACCGCGACTTACTTAATTTCTATTTAGACTCTCAACCTAAATACGAATGTGACACAAACGGATTCTGCACGAGAGTAAACGAAAAGTATAGTGAACTTACAGGCATACAGGAAAGAAACGCAATCGGTAACGGATGGACGGAGGCAATACACCCAAACGACAGAGATAGAGTTTTTAGGATGTGGACTGATTTTATAGAAAGGGGATTCCCTTTTGATTGCCGTTATCGGATAAATTCAGTTTCAAACAATGATGGGATAAGGGTGCATGGCAGGGCATTTAGCAAACGAGAAGGCGACCACATCAAATTGATAATTGGAACGCTGGAAGTAGTTTAGTATATTCGCGCTATGGATATATTTTTTGAAAACATTATTGACGCTATAAAAAGCGGTGAACTCGATGAGATTCTAAAACATTTACCACATGAAAAAATTGATATTCCTGAGCCTTGTAATCCTTGCGAGTTGCACACCGCAACAGAGGTTAAATAGGCTAATAGGAAAACATCCTTACTTAGCTAATAGTATTGTAAAAGATACTACTCTAACAGTATTTGAAACCGATACTGTTTTTATTGCGGATAGAAGTATTGACACTTTCTTTTCAACTTCAGTAGATACGTTCACAGTCACCGATTCGGGCGTTACAGTCACGCTAATAAAGTATATTGACAGATGGAGTTTAAAGACGGTTGTAAAAGCCGACACGATAATATACAAGGATACCGTTAAAATCGCATACAAAGACACAGTAGCTAACTTTACCGTTGAACCTGTAAAGAGTGCTGACATTTGGAAGTGGCGCAAGCAGGGCGCGTTATGGATGCTAATTTTGATTGTATTAATCATTGCATTAATCACAGCGATTAGAATTTATATCAAAGGACAAATACCGTTTTTAAAGTTTTAGTATGGCAAAACAAACTACTCTTAAAATTTATCAGAAGCGCAACAAAGTAAAAGGACGCGCTAAGAAAAACGAGAATAAACATAAATCAGTTAAACGGTATAACAGGCAAGGATGAGAGACATTAAGCACATAGTAATTCACTGCACCGCAGGGAGCGCGCAACAAAAGACATCCGATATTATTAACTATTGGAAGTATAAGTTAGGTTGGAAGTCTTACGGTTATCACTGGATAGTGAATGAAGATGGAACGTGTGAAAGATTGACACAAGATGAGTCCCCGTCTAATGGAGTAAAAGGTTACAACGCTAATTCTATACACCTATGCTATAAAGGCGGTTGGAATGGCACTGATACTCGCACAGATAAACAAAAAGAAGCATTGCTAAACCTTGTTAGACGATACGTGAAGCAATACCCAAAAGCACTTGTATGCGGTCACAGAGATTTATCACCTGATTTAAACGGTGACGGCAAAATTACTCCTAACGAATGGGTTAAATTGTGTCCCTGCTTTAACGCTTCACTTGAATATGCAAGCATTGTAGGATAATTTTTTCTTATTCATTATCAATCAGTTATGTAATTACTGCAAATTATTTTTCCAAATGTGCTTGGAAATATCAAAACCACCTTTATATTTGCACT
>JACCDT010008779.1_pt1 | contig 10171 bp, 7 predicted proteins | sample 7446291 | NCBI WGS metagenome assembly JACCDT01 (sample SAMN15323446, study PRJNA562643) | freshwater metagenome | isolation source: river surface water | place: USA:Blue River Watershed | collected 2017-08-17 | reverse complement strand
GCAGCTACGGCAACATCAATAGTTTTTAAGGTTGTACTTGGCCATATTGCCTTTTGCAAACGATAGTAAGCATTTTCGAAAACGAAACAAGATTTTCCGTCTACTTCAATGAATTCTAAAGGAACCAAACCTGTTAACTGAAGGGCTTTGGAGAGGGCCTGCAGTTGCTCTTGAAGCTTTTCGGGCTTTTTGAAAACCACATCATTGATCTTTTGTAAGATGTAGTTGTGGGTGGGGGTTCTGAGTAACCACGTATGATTGATCAGGCCCTCCTCAATTGGAATGAGCGCTGTACAGGTTAACCCCCAGGTTTGATCCACAAACGATTTTAAGTCCACCATTCAAATATTTGAGGGTATACTCCTGTTTGTTCGAGTAGCTGAAGTTGTTGGATTGCTTGCTCAAGATCTGCTTTGTAAGTGAGGCCAAACCAGGTGCTTTGCGCTGCTACTAGCTTTACCTCGAAAAGTTGGGCATCGATTGCTTTTTGTATGCAATCTGGCAAGAAGATCTCAAGTTGCCCATCGGCTGAGTGGTTTGCTATAAAATCCTTCACCTCCGAATCCAAGAAAGTCAGAAAGGATGCTGGCAAAAGCCAAGCGTTCATTGATACCAAAGTATTTGGCCGATACCTGTTATTTTCTGAATCCAGAATTTCGTCATCCTTCAATTCTAGCTTTTTCACTTCAGCAATTTGCAACAAACAACCCGCTTCTTCCAGACAAATACCTCTTGACACCGGCCCATGAGCACTGAGTGTAGAACTTAAACGAAATGCCAAACTTGCAGCTAAAACGCCCGATTGCTGTAAATCATAGGCCTTTTTGATGAGCGCTTGCCCGTAGTAATCGTCGGCATTCAGCACTAAAAATGAGCCCGTCCATTGACCATTAAGCATACTCAAGGCATGTGCTGTTCCTAATGGTTTTTTACGGGATTGTGTCTGTATTAAAATCTGAAATTTAGCCGGAGAGATCCAACGTTTGAGTTGCTCGAAAACCAGCTCTTCCATGCCAGGGCGCACCACCACAAATACTTTTTGAAATCCCACTCTATAAGCATCATAGCAAGCATATTCGAACAAGAAGTATCCTTGCTCACCAAAGGGCTGCACCTGTTTGTCGCCGCCAAAACGACTCCCTAAACCTCCTGCTAATATGACCAGCGCTAAATCAGTAGTTGGCATTGAGGGCAAAAATAGGCTGCCTGGTTTTCCAAGCGCCTTTGGTAAAATCTGGAATGTCTTGCGGCGCACCATTGGCTGCCACAGACTTTTCGCTGAGCGGAGTAATTGCATACCAAGCAGCGAGGTCGTAGACATCTAACGGAAAGGCTTGGTTTTGCTTGATACATTCAATAAAAGCGTTGTCGACAAAATAATCCATACCTCCATGCCCTGAACTTTCAGCTGCAGCTGCATTGGCTTTCCAGAGCTGATGATCGTATTGCTCGAGCCAATTCTTGGTGTTATCCCAACGGTGTGAATGCTTCATTTGGGCTTCAAAATAGATATGCCCTTGTTCTGGGTCACCCCAACCGAAATCTTGCCAAATGCCTTTGGTACCTTGAACCCTGAATCCTAAATTATACGGACGCTGTAAACTGGTATCGTGGGTTAAAATGATTGTTTCGCCATTAGCACATTGCAAATGGGTCGTGACGACATCTCCTTGCTTAAACTCAACAGCAGCATTCGGATGCGCAGCACCTCCTTTTGGATGATTGACTATATATTCGTGTAAACCTCTAGACTTACTGGCAAAAGAACTCAGACGCACCAAGCGGTTTCCTCGATTGAGATCGAGCATCGTGGCCACAGGGCCCAAACCATGGGTCGGATACAGCTCACCATTGCGGTTCACGTAATGATTGGTGCGCCAAGCGGCTTCACTGAATCCTTTTTCTCCAAATTCGACACCTGAATTATAGGCGCTATTGCCGTCATTGAACAACACGCCACGCAAGTCATGTTCGTAACCACCTTGGGCATGTACAATTTCGCCAAATAATCCTTGGCGCACCATATTTAAGATGGCCATGACATCACGACGGTAACAAACATTTTCGAGGGGCATAATCGGCACACCAGTTTGCTCTGAAGTCTTGACATAAGCCCAGCAGTCCTCGAGTTTCATGGCGCCCCCTACTTCCATTCCAACTATTTTTCCGGCCTTCATCGCGGCAATTCCGTGTGGTAAATGCCACTCCCAAGGCGACGATACAAAAACAGCATCGATGTCATTTCGAGCGAGTAAATTCAAATAATCATCAGGGCCGTTTTGGTAAACAGCCGGGCTTGGTCTACCTGCTTTTTCTATTAAAGCCAATGCATCTTTGATCATGCGCGGGTTAGGATCTGCCAACGCAATAATTTCTGTGTCATTGCGCTTGAGCATTTCTTCAATATGCGTTTGACCTCTAAAACCTGTGGCAATAAAGCCAAGGCGTACTTTCTTTGAATCAGAACTATCTTGGCTAGCGTTTAAAGCATTGGGTACAAGCAAGGCCCCTAAACCAACAACGCCCGTTTTTTGAATAAAATCTCTTCTTTTCAAGTTGTTTTTTTCAGAAAGATAAAAAAAGCCGCTCTTTTGAAGCGGCTTTTAGGGTGATAAATTTTAAGGTTCTCGCTTATTTGTTAAAATTTAAGTTGTAGACGATACTTGTCCAAAGCGTATGGTTGCGCTCCATATGCAAACCATCTGGCTTCAAAACAAACTGATTGAGGTAACCAAATTGAATATTGAAATCCTTAGAAAAGCGCCAGCCTAGAGCCGCAATGAATCGATTTTGGTCTAAAACATTCTTTGCAATACCCTTACCAAAACCTAGGAATATTTCATTATTCACATTTAAAAATGGCGCATGATCAACAAGGCCTTTCTTTGTCAAAGGAATCAGGGCTTGCGCACGGTACCTAAATCTTTGACGAAAGACGTTGTCCAGCTGATAGATTTGACCGTTCTGTTGTGCAAATTGTTCTATCCATCTTTGCTCTAGTCGATAACGATGTTGAATCTGAACTATACCTATAGTTTGTTTTAAATTGACTTGTTGCCAAATCCTAGATTCGTCAGTATTGGTCAGGATGGGTTGTGCACCATACGGAAAAGTAAGCACCCAAGCATAACCAGCCGTGAGCGACAGTTTTTCATTAGGCTTGTAATCTAAACCAACTCTTAACAAAGATTGTTGCCAATCAGCATAACCATTTGATCGACGCCATTGGTATTCTGTATGCAAGTCAAACTTGTTATTAAGGTGGTGATTTCCTTGAATAACCATCCAGGCGTGGAATTGATCATCGATTGTTTTCTGTGCTTGAATCGCGCCAACGGCACCGATAAAAAGCAAACTTAAAATGAGCTTTTTCATATGTTATTTTTTTCTGCGTGCTGCGGCGTGGTGCTTCGATTTAGCTACAGATTTAAACTCGCTTAAGCCGATTATATTTAGATTCCCGCCTGCATTTTTAAAGTCGTTCTCGAGGAGGTGTAAAGCCTCCACAGATGTATGATCGATAAAGCTGCAATGCTTAAAGTCAATATGAACTTCACCTGAAAAATTAAATTTTTGAATTTGAGTCTGCAATTGCATTGCATTGGTAAATACCAGTGGGCTTTTGACCACAACTAGTCCTGGTTTGAGTTCGAATTGAAGATGGAAAAAATGCTTGAATTTTACACCGCGAAATAAGTGCAAAAACACTTTCATTAAAATTCCTGCAGCCATACCTATCAATAAATCAGTTGCCAAAGTAACGATTACCGTTATGCAAAAAACCAAAAGTTGATCAGCACCAATTTTGAGAGCTGAACCAAATTCTCTTGGGTGTGCCAGTTTCCAACCAACGCCAATTAGCAAGGCAGCCAAGGCTGACATTGGGATCATATCAGAAAACGAAACATCCACAATCAAAAATAGCAAGATAAAAAGACCATGAAAGAAATTTGCCCACTGAGATTTTGCACCATTATTGACATTTGCTGAAGAACGTGCCACCTCTGAAATCATGGGTAGGCCGCCAAAAAAACCAGCGATCATATTGCCTAAACCAACGGCCATTAAATCTTTATCGTATTTAGATTTGCGCTTTTCTGGATCGATTAAATCAACAGCTTTTACGGTGAGTAAGGATTCAAGTGACCCCACTAATGTAAACATGATGACAAATTTGATAAAGGTGCCAAACTGGTTAAATCCTTCAAAACTTTCATTGATTCTTAAAATATCAAAGAGGGCTTTGTCAAATGACAACAAGGGCTTAAAGGAATCCGAATTATGAATTCCAAAAAATTTAACGAGCGCTATTGAAGCCAAAATGACAACTAGGGCTGCAGGTATTTTCTTTAGAACTGGGTGTTTGATCAATGGCCAAAGGAAGACAATGGCCAAAGAAACCAATCCAATAAATGCTATTTGCCAATGCTCAAAGAAATGAGGCAAGGTGTTTTTCATTTCAGCAAGTAATTCTAGCGGCTCTGTCATTGGTTTACCTAACGCTGTTTGCGGTGAAAAACCAGCTAAAATATGGACTTGTTTACTGATAATGATGATGCCAATAGCAGCCAACATCCCATGAACTGCCGACAAAGGGAATAAATCGGTGTATTTACCTAACTTGAAAAAACCCATTAGCACCTGAAGTGCCCCAGCAACTACAATCGCTCCAAGAGCTAAATGCCAACCCAATTCGTTATTACCGTGTCCAAGTTCGGCGACTGAGCCTGCCACTATGACTATTAAACCAGCAGCTGGGCCTTTAATTGTGAGTGGCGCACCCATAATAAAGGAAACAACCACACCGCCAATCATAGCGGTAATTAGGCCATAAATTGGTGGGAAATCACTGGCTTTGGCGATACCTAAACTGAGTGGTAATGCCAATAAAAAAATTAAGAACCCCGACAACATGTCTTTTTGCCAGTGTGCTTTTAATTCGGATAAACCGAGTCTGTCTTGAAATGTATTTTTCATTTGATAATATTTTATGATGATCTTTTAGCTATTTGGTGATAGGTTTTAATGTGTGGCCCTAAAAACACACGTGCATAAATCCGCATGGTCGCCAAGCCATTAATGACTAAGCTAAATGCTGTAAAAAATGCGAGTCCGACTTGACTCAAATGGATATGTGAAAAAATAAGATCCTCACCCACGAAAGAGGGGGTGATCGGAAAACCAGCCAGGCTCAGGCAAACCAACAAGAATATGAATCCTGTTTTTGGATACTCGTAGATGTGGCCATAAAAGTTGTTCAAACTGACCCACTCACTTTTTCGCAGTTTCGTTAAAATGAAATACCCTATTGCCCAAGCAACAACGACACCACTCAAATACCAAATATGGTGTGCATGGTCAAAGTGCTCGTTAAATGAAAGTGCCAACGAAATAGACACATGATTGAACATGATTAAGGTCAAGCTTTTGCGGACAGAATCTCTTTCACTTAATGCCTTAACCGCAATTAAAAACCCCCAGAAAGCAAAGAAAAAAGGAAGTTTATGAATGAGGTCGGCGGTCAGTAACTGATCGTTTACTCTGAGGACCAATCCAAGTAATAACACAACGGCCATCACCCAAAAAACATATTGAAAATTCAGGATTTTCCATCCCCGACCAATTTTCTTTAAGGGGTTCCAAATCAATCGATAAAGCAGGGCATCGAGGTTCCACTCTTTGAGGTTTAGCAGGTATATTTTTAGCTGAAATTGCTGCCAAAACCTGCTTTTTTTCTGTTGATCTGAATTTGCTTGATACAACTGTTCTCGTATTTTATAACTGACAACAGAGGGCGAGATTAACAATTGATACGTTCGCAAAAATGCATTTCCAAGGATATGAATCAGCGCTAAATTCTCTAGGCCAAATGCGATTTCAACGAAGATCAGTCCGATTTGGGCAATTGAAGCATAGGCAATTTGACTTTTGATCGAACTTTGCACCCTACTAATTGCCGAAGTAATCAGGGCGGTGAGTAAGCCAGCTGAGATCAAAAAGACCTTAAAAACCAACTGATTTTCCCAAAAATGCATCGTACGCAGTAAAAGAAATGCACCAATATGTACAGACATCGACCCGTAAAATATCGCACTGGAAGGTGTAGGGCCTTCCATAGCTCTTGGCAACCACGATGAAAACGGAAGCTGAGCTGATTTGGCAGCAGCTGAAATGTAAAACAGAAATGCTGTGGTTAAACCAATGGCCGAGGTGCCCGCTAGATCAGCGTTGAGCCGGACACTCGCATTCATTTCCAAAAATGTAATATTAGAATGCCACAAATGATGTAAAAGCCACATAGCCAAAATAATTCCGATGTCGCCTATTCTATACACCGAAAAAACTTTCAAAGCATTTTTTACAGGTAATAAACGCTCTCTGTAAAAAGCGATTAACAGAAAAGACGAAACACCTAGGATTTCCCAACCTATGAAGAGGGTTTCCATATTTCCAGAAAAAATAATCAGGGTGTAACCAAGATTAAAGAATAATATGGTGTTGAAAAACCTTTTGTATCCATCTTCTCGGTGTAAATAATACCTAGAATAAATCGTAATCAGAAAAGTTAAAGAAGCTCCTAAAAGCGCAAAAACTAATGTCAATTTATCGACAAGGAAATCAATAAAAAACTCATAATTTTCACTGCTATAGACTGATAACTCTTTGAATTGTGCAGGACTTGAACCATGACTCAACCAACTGATTCCATAGATCAACACAAGTATCAACTGTAGTGCTGCAGTTGTGTAACTAATGACAGACAGTGCTTGTTCTTTGGATTTTTTAATGAAAAGACTCAATAAAAAACCAAATAAAGGCATTCCTATATATGCGTGAATAAATTGTACTGTACTCATGAGGCTTTACTTTTAAGTTCGACAACAGGAAAGTTCTCAGGTGTATCAGCTATCAGCGGCAAGATATCATCTACAATAGGCAATTCATTTTGAAGCACATCATAAGGTTCAAATTCACCCTTGTTTAACAAAAAGTAGGCGTTTAATATGGGATCAAACGCAATTAGGCGTACCCATTCATTTTGGAACCATTTCCACGTTGCTCGATTACTTCGAATAGCTTGATACACTATTTCCGTAGACTGCTCCACAATGACGAGTAAACGATACGGATCATGCACTTCTATCATCTGACTTGGTAGCCCAGTTCTGAGGTCTCCATCTATACCATTTGCCACACCAATTAGCCCCATTACATTGTGAGGAAGCTTGGTTCCGGCTCCTAGTTGCTGGTTGTCGACACGAGAAAAATAGTACTCTAAATTGATGCCGCCACAAACAGGTGCCACCGCATTTAGAATGCCGATCAAACGCTGACCATCAGGATCTTTGTTAAAATCATATGAATTCAAAAATGCCCTGCGATCTAAAAATAGATTTTTGGAAAAGGACCTATTACCAACAATGCACAAAGAATTGGTTGCATGATTGAGTTCAGGCCTTGGTTCAAACAAAGAAACAGCTCTTAATTTAACTTTTTGGTGTTGCTCTTGCTGATTGGCACTTTTGTTTAAGGTAATGAAACGACGCGAGCGCTCTACAGCATTGGCATCGAGCGCTTTCTCAAAAATAGCTTGATCTGTGCGCAATTGGGCCATCTGTATTTCGGGAAGTTGGTCCAAATCGTAGTACACAAATTCATCTCGGCAGGTATCGTGTAAAACTGGAACAAAATAGGTGTGCCCAGGAATAACTATTTGCTGCGCTTTTAAAGCTTCCCTGACTGAACAATGATTGGCCATAAAAGCAAAGGCGCGTGCGTTAACAGAACCAGGACGACCCGAACATGCGCCACAATCATAACCTGCATAATGGGTATTATTGGCACTACTAGATCCATGAGCTACCAAGTAGACAATTGGCGCGAAATTTTCAGTGAGCCCAATACTTCCTAGTAAGGAGGCTACAATGCTGGTCATTTCTTCTAAGGTGAAACCAATCCGAAGCCCATCAGCTGTTTGCTGACCTTCATAAGCTATACTGAGCGTTGATTCAACTTGCATGTGTTTGGAAGAGGAAACGGCCATTCTGTTCAGCGAGGGCTTGAAAATCGATAAAGCCAATTTAAAGGCCGACCATAAACCATAAGTATGCGTCAGTATCCAACCTAAAACAAGGCCATTCGAACGCGCTGAAAAATGCCACTCTTTTTGTTTTTCTGACTTGAGTGATTTTTCCAGAATTAAATGTGTAGGCTTGACCGGTGCCGGACAAATTTTAGTTCTTTGCGCTGAACCTTCAGGCTGAAAGTAAGTCTCAATATTGAAATGACCTGGTGTTCCAAAAGTTGAGAATGAAGGATGTAAACCCTCCATATGACGCCTGATTGAACATTCGCGATCGTCGATACAAAAAATACCTTGGGCTTGAACGTCAATCTTGGCTTCTTGTTTTTTCAACTTTAGACCTGCCAGCACCTTATCGTAATAGGTCCATTCAAAGGCCTCCTGCCAAAGTGCCTTTACTTCTTGCAATTCAGTGACTTCAACATTTTTTGAATCAAACGCATAGGTTGGAAGTTCAAATTGCGCAATAGTGCTCCATTTTTTATCAAAATGTTGATCTAAGGCATCTATCTCAAGTAGACATTCAATAAAAATCAAGGATTCAAGCGAAATGCTTCTTTTTTCTATTAACGCCTGCGGGTTGTGACCAACCTGACAAACCATACCAGAGTATCCCGGATGCGCAAATTGCTGATCGAGTAAATAAGCTTCGAAGTAAGAACTCGACCCCGTCAAAATTTCTAGCAAATCAACGAGTTGAACCGCTTCATTTAGCAATAAGGCTTTTGCCCTCTTTGTTTCAAATAAAGATCCGATGCCCTCTCTTTCTAGTGTTCTTAGCGCACTTAAAAAATCAGCCTCATTGGACGGAAACTTCCAAATTGAGATTCCTTGATCTAGAAAACTACTTACCAAACGAAAAAGCAAAGGATGAACCCTTGTATCAAGGTCAAAACTAAGTTTCTGCTTCCATGCTGTCCTGAGCGAACCCACACGTGCTGTGAGTTCTTCATTATATGTTTTGTGAAGTAAGTTTAGCTTGAGCGTTGTTTTTTGCGCTTTCTCTAAAACACGATCGAGCAATATAGGTGATATTTGAGCTGCAGCATAGGCCTCTCTATAGAAAGTAAGCGAAGGATACGTTTGATAACCAAAGAGGTTTTGCGCAGCGCTAAGGCCTTCATGAAAAGGAAGGTCTTGGAAAGCGTGTAGTGTGTTGTGATGGATAAAGTCTTTTAGCGGAGCCTGAGACGGTAAAAAATGTTCGAGCACATGCAGCGCACGCGCTACAGTTTCAGTTTCATTCATGAATTTAAGATTAAGTGTTCAACGAAAGTTTGATTTCGGAACAGCTTATATCCTAAACACCTGATAAACAATAAATAAACGAACTTTTAAGCGCCCTAAAGGAAGGCGATTGAAAAAATTGAATTGAACCTGATCTGGATCTAAATGATTTGTAAAATCAAATGAAGAATGAGCAGTTTTTAGAAAATCTTTAGAATCGAGGTGGAGTGTTGATTCGTTCTCTTCTAATTCTTCTGAAAAATCCTCTTCAAGAAAATAAAGCAAGTCATAGGTCTGGCCTTTTAGATGAAGATCAGAAGCCGAAGATTTCTTGTTGTGTTGCTGAAAAAGAGTGCTTGAAGCCGCAGTGAAGCCGAGCGCCGTATTTGCCACAAAAGCAAATAAAAAACTTAAAACAACAAGCGGTTTGATCAATTTCACAAAACAAAATTAACAACTATCTCGATTTTAAATGTTAAATTATTCCTAAATGAAAAAGGAGTTTCGCTTATCTTTGTCGTCTATGCAATCAACAAATACATTATCAAATAAGTCACAAGCATTCATTGAGCTAGAAGATCAATATGGCGCTCATAACTATCATCCGCTTCCGGTTGTCTTGGAAAAAGGAGATGGCGTCTATGTTTGGGACGTAGACGGAAAGTGTTATTTCGATTTTCTTTCTGCTTACTCAGCTGTGAATCAAGGTCACGCGCATCCGAAAATCACAGATGCCCTGATCAAACAAGCCCAAACATTGGCCTTGACGTCACGTGCATTTTATAACAATTGCCTTGGTGAATACGAAAAATTTGTCACCAATTATTTTGGTTTTGACAAGGTATTACCAATGAATACTGG
>JACCDT010662204.1_pt1 | contig 10177 bp, 14 predicted proteins | sample 7446291 | NCBI WGS metagenome assembly JACCDT01 (sample SAMN15323446, study PRJNA562643) | freshwater metagenome | isolation source: river surface water | place: USA:Blue River Watershed | collected 2017-08-17 | reverse complement strand
TACAAGCAGGGGGGCGCGGCGGTGCGCCGCTTCCTGGAGAAGTTCTAGACAGTAACTAAAACAGAAATAGAAGTGGAAATACAAAAACAAAAACAAAATAGAAAAGATATTTTGGTTTGCGTGTTTGAGGGCTGTCGATTGACCGTTACAAAAGTTGAAGTGCAATGGCTGTTGTTGGGTGGGCCAACAGGTCACAAGAAGACTGACAAGAAGAAAGATGCCCAAGCCCTATGATTATGAGAACCGCTGGGTGGTGAGCTTAGGAGAGGTAGCTGATAATGATGTGGTGACGGAGGTGGATGGATACCGTGCCCCCACGATCCATGCCAGACAGTTTGAACATGTTGAGCCCGGTGCGGCGTTCCCCTCTATCGGCGCATGGGTTGCCGCCATGGATGCTGAGACGGCACGGCTGGCACCGTGGGCCAAGAGGCAGCACAAGCTGTCCTCCATCGCCGAACGGTCCTCGGTGGTGTGGGTTGAGTCCGCGGGGCACTACATGGAGGTCCGTCGCGGGTCTAAGACGAAGTTTGCTGCGGGGGAGCGTCGCACGTGGGCCACGGTAGATGAATGGCTGGTATCTCTGACACCCCCACCTGTCAAGAAGGAGGAGGCCCCTGCTCCTGCAGTGGTGAAGGCGTTTGATGCAGAGAAGTTCAAGGAGACATGGATCAATCTTCGTGACCTGACCAAGAAGGAGACAGGGACGCTGCGTTCCGCATATGTTATGCAGCTCTGTCAGTTCCTCCTGGACTCGCGCCCTGCGGCGGAGGACTGGCTGGCAGAGAATCCCACCTGGCGCTACTCTGCACGGGCCATCGTGCAGGACTTCAGCTTGAATCCGGGTCACACGGTGGCGCATGATGCGGTGGCCGCCTTCCTGGCGATTTTCTAAACTCCTTGGATTCTACAAACAAACAAAAAGACAGAAAACAAAATAGAATAGATATTTTGATTTGTGTGTTTGTGTGGTTGAGGGCTGTCGATTGACCGTTACAAAAGTTGATACTACTATGCCATATGAAATGGATAATTACGACGACCTCTAACACTACAAACATACACACAGGCACAATGAATCCCACTGACTTATTTCAGCTTCCCGCGGGGACGGGGTACATGCCCTGGTCCGAAATGGAAACGGTGTACACCGACTTCGCTGCCGCTATGAAGAAGCGTGGGCCCGAATACTTCTACGACTATAACCCCGTCACAGGACAATGGATGTTGAAGGAGAGCCATCAGATGCGTGTGTTGGTCCTGATGCAGATGGACTTAGACACTGTGACGCTCGGTGATGCACCCAAAGATGCTGCTCCAAAGAAGGAGAGCAAGAGGACAGTGGTGTTCTTCACAGGCAAGGCACGCATGTCCGCTGATTCCGTGCTCAGGGACATGCCGGAAAAGGGAGAGTCCATAACCGTGGCGTCCTTCATTGCAACATATCCTGAGTTGGCAGCGTCATTCGATGGGGCTGACCGTGACGGTCGCATGGATTACTTCTTCACCAAACACGTCAAGCGTACTGAGGACGGCGCGGCTGTGTATGTTCCCATTGGCGAGAACGCACAGCTGTTCCGCGAGATGCTTGAAGAGGAGGCGAACGCACGCTATGATTGAGGTTGGTTGTGGCACAAACAAACACAGAAAAAAAGAAACAGAGATATTTTGGTTTGTGTGTTTGCGTGTTTGAGGGCTGTCGAGTGTGTGCTGGGCGAAAAAGTGATGTGCTGTGGGCCTGTGTTGGATGGGCTAACAGAACGCAAAGACAAAGCGAACTACGACACGACAATGACTATCACCACCATCAAGTTCAAGGGTCCTGGTGTCGAGAGTACAGTGACACTGCAGGAGGATGGAAGGGTTACCTTGGTGGAGGGATTCTACATGGTGGTTACGATAATTCCTGGGTGGGAAAGCTATCATGAACAGAAGCTGGAGGGTGGGACTGTGTATTCATCTGTCAGTGCATGGGTCACCGACATGATTCACTTTCTGAGCACGGGATTTGGTGTTGTGAGTTCGGAGGATGTGATTATCTACACCGACAGTTCTGCCGTATCTTGGATCAAGTCCAAGAAATCCTATAAGGAGATGCGGCGGGGGGCCAAGAAGAAGTTCTCCGCGGGAGAGCGCAAGTACTGGCCCACGATTGAGGAGTGGCTGGCTTTTCTGCCCAAGCTAGATGCGGTTCTGGCATTGTAACTAACAAACAGAACAAACCACACACACACACACCACAAACATGAACCAAACACTCGTTTGATTCTGGTTGGTTGTAAAAGGTGAACAGGTAGGTGCACGGGTGCCTGCACAAACAATGACAAGATGCAGATAAATCAAGTTATTACTAGAGCATCTATTCGGAAACAGCAAGCTAGTAAGATACTAGTCCGCGTTGGCAGATTCTTGCGTCTTATACGAAGATATCTCTGTAGCCCTCCTGCCTCTATGACTCCAGGACCAATGCACAATATTTTGGCCTACAAAAGATTACTACTGGCCTCTTTTGAATTCTTAATAACTTTGTCAATATATCCCATTTTTTGCCACAATATTAGAAAGATTCTGTATTCTGACCCACAGGCGCATGCACCACTACTATTTTGTTCGTCATCATCGCAGTAACATGCACCTCTACACTCATTCAAAATACCATTTACTGGATATATGTATTCTATGAGTTTGACCATGATTGAGGCCGACTTTTTTAATATCTTCATAGTTGGGAGTTCTTCATAATCTCCATACCAATCATACGCAGGTGGTGGGGCAACCCAATCTTCACTCATAGAAAACTGGTTGGTTCTACGATATTCTTTATTTATAAAGATATTGCTATTTTTTTGTAGCTCTTCCTGTGCATCTGAAATAGCTTTGTATTTATCTGTCAGATACATTTCACGTTGCATCTTCCACTGTTCTTTTGCGTCTCTGACAATCTTCTTGGCGGTTTCCCATTCTTCTAATTCTGGACACAACTTTATAAATTCAGTTGTTTCTTCAATCTTGTCTTTCCTATCGGCAAAATATTCAGACAATAGTTTGTAACCCTGATCAACATAGTACTTCATATATATATCCTGCCCATTGGCATTCAGATATGAAACGACCCATGGGCGCAGATGAGATTCCCATATATCTGCAATACGGTGGATGCAATATGTCGCGGCTTCTATATCCCCTCCAATATACTTCTTATCAGCAGTTCGCATAGTTAGTATTCTCCCATTTTCTGAACAATATGTACCAAGAGTGCCGAAGTATTCATCTATCTCTTTGTATGGTCGCCAATCCATACGGTACTAAAAATATATGATGATTCTCTTAAATGATGTGCATATCAAAATTCTGTTTTTATGAAAGCTTAGGCAGAGAGAAGTAGACAGGCTGGAACTGACATGGCTAGCCCTACGCAGCTCACTGCGATGGCCGTGCGCACAAGATCGTTGCGATAGGCTGGAAGTATCGCCGCAATCAGGCTCTTTTCATCGAGGGTCGTTTCGGCCTTGTAGGAGGAGAGCACGATATAGGTCAGAAAGGCGCCAGGGTTGCTACGTTCAGCATACCTCAACCAGAACTGCCAGTATCTTCTGGACATGCGCCCTGGGGATGACCTCCAGGGGGATAATGGTGTCGTCCTCTTCTGGCACGGGATGGCTGCGCAGGAACGGTGCAGTCCGCGTCTGCGCTCCAAGGCTGGCGTATGAACTGCTGCGACCAGATACGTGCTGGTGGAGAGGTGAGGGGTTCCTTTTGGCACATGAAAAAGTTGATGCAGTATGCGGGCTTGGGTGAATACAAGTAACTTTCAAAGATAGGAAGTTTAGCATTCACGATGTCTCTTACAATCACTAAGACTGATGACTCCTGTGAGGTACAAACCTACAAGACTCGCTTCAACTGGGCCCATCCATTTACAGTGACGGTGACTCCCACGCGCCTCAGTATCTCGGAAAATACTTGGGATGAAGCTACTGAAGACTACATTCCTTCAAAACATCTGTATGATTATACGTATCAGAAGCTTTGGATCGGTGAGGATCTGTTACATTACGGGTCAACATGGGAACCATCATGGATTGGTAATAGTGTATTGGCCCAGATAGGGGATAATCGCTATCTATATATCTGTGATGAGATATGTGAGTTTTCCATGGCTGATGGTGACAGTCCTGTTACATACAACAGTCATATTAATTGGGATGATATTCCTTATCCAGTATTAATTGGTAAGACACATACGTATCTCATGAATGAGTATGCCATTATTCCGAATATGGTGTTGGAACCTGATGAAGACCCATACAACCAATACTATAGGGGCGAAGTAGGGAGGAAAAATAGATTCCGTACTAATCTTGTGTATAAGAGCACTTGAATATATACTGAGGAGACTGAGAAAGAAAAAAGATGAGTGTGTTATTTTTGTTTCTCTCTTTTGCGGCAGCCAGTCTGTTCGGCTTGGTGGCAATTTCAACCGAAGCAGATATATATGAGAAATCGGCGGCGCTGCGTAGTGGTGGCAGGCGGTGACTGCAAAAAGTTGACACATGACAGATTGTAAGCCCGTCATCTGTGGGTGCAGCTCTACGACAAAGTTACACCCAAGAACCATGAGCTCTCAAGTTACTGAAGAACAACGCGCGGCCGCTCTGGCCTGGCTCACGACTCCTGTTCGCTGCCCGCGACGCTGCCCAGACTGCCACGGTTCTGGCTGTGGCATCACACCAGAGGACTGTCTTGAACTCTTCACCGTGCCTGCGGGACTCGGGCTTGCCGTGGCCGTTGTCCGCGAGGAGTTGGAAAGGGAGTACAAGGAGTATCTGGCACAGCTCAAATCAGCCGCTGCCGTTCCAGAAGCCAACACAGAGGGAACGATGACCGAAAGGCTGCCGCCGAGCGACGGTCCAGACAGCCGGACTGCCGCCTCGGCTGAATCGGAGATTTGTGAGTGGCTCGGCACGGAGGTCCCATGTGAGCCGGATTGTGCCGGCGGATGTGAAGGTGCGGGCTGCGGCTACACTCGATGGGACAGGGTGGGATTCCTCAAGGATGTGCCGCCGGCCGTGGCCGCCTATCTCGAGAAGAAGCGGGCGGAGGACGATGCGTATGAGAGAGAGCGGGAAGAGGAGTATGAGGCCTGGAAAGAGCAGTACATGGAGGAACGGGAGGGGATGTGGTAATGTTGCGGTCATACAAAAATATAAGAACCTTTTTGGTTACAGAACAAGAGACCCATATGCCACCAATCCAGGTAGGTCGACACCGAAGAAGTGGGTGGTCCAAGACAGCGCTTCGCGATTTGCGGCGAATGTGGCCGCTGCAACAATTCCTGCTATTGGTGCAATGAGATTCCCTGACTGGATAACCAGGTACAGGCACGCCGGTGCTGTCAACAGAATCGTGGTCATGTCCAACTGTTCTGCCACAGGGCTCTCTGTTGTATGGTACCAGGTGCTTGTAAGTCCTACAAGTGTGATGATGAGACCTGCCAGTTGTTTTCCATTGCTGAACGCGATGGCTGCCAGGATGAATAGTGCAATGCAGAAACAGATTCGCAAGCCTTGTAATGGTGCACCCATATTGTGTGCGGTGAAAAGGTGCTGCATGCCGTTGGCTCTAACACAGCTGTGTGGGTGCAGCTCTAAGACACAGTTGTATCCAAGAAACAATGGCAGCGAACATGACACATGAAGAGATAGAGGCTTGGTTGAACACCAAGATACCCTGTGAGCCAGACTGTGGTGGCGGATGTGAAGGTGCCGGTTGCGGGTACACGCGGGAGGATATCCTTGGCAGCTTCAAGGTATGGCAAATCCCTGCAGATGTTCGACGGTATCTGGCCGAACGCGGGTGGGATGAGTTCAAAGGGACAGAGAACTATGAAAGGGAAAGGGAAGAAGATGAACGTCGGTGGGAACGAAGGGAGCGACGAATGGAGGGAGATAGAGGGCGGCATAGATAAAGGTTTGCGCGATTGTGTGTGTGCGGTTGATGCGAGTGCAAAAAAGTTGATGGTATGGCTGTGTTTTGGCTGGTGTTTGCAAGACGACGACGATAGTAACTAACAACTAAGATGACTCAAATCTCGACAATCACGATGTACATCAAGCCTTCTGGTGCAAAGAGCTCTCTGGATTTGGAGGAGAAGTCCGTGCCCGTGTATGCAGAGGGAACGGCAGCAGGGCTCACAGAGGCACAGCTCCTTAGCTTCAAGCCGTTCACGGCTTGGGTCGATGGGATGAACCCTGAGCTCTACGTGGAGAGCATCACGGTGACGGATGTCCATTGGTTCGGCCCGCGAATCGGCTTCCTGACCATCAAGTCCGTGACGCGTCTGATGGGCGACGGTCCAGCTCTTCCTGGTATCGCATTCCTTCGCGGCGGCTCCGTGGCTGTCCTCGTAGTTCTCCGCTGCGAGGGCCGCAAGTACGTGCTCCTGGTCAAGCAGCCGCGCGTCCCCGTGGGCCGCTGTGCCCTTGTGGAGCTCCCTGCCGGTATGCTGGACGGAGATGGCAACTTCGCGGGTGTGGCTGCCAAGGAGATGCGGGAGGAGGCGCACATCGACTTCAAGCCCGCGGAGATGGTCTCCATGTCGGACTTCGTGGGGCACAAGCAGTATCCCAGCCCTGGCGGCTGCGACGAGTTCATCGAGTACTTCTACGCCTCTGCGGCGGTCACACCGGCCTTCTTGCGCGCCATCTCTGGCCGCGCCACAGGCGTTGAGAATGAGCGCATCCGCCTCACGTATGTGCCCTACGAGGACCTCTGGACTGCCACGGGAGATGCAAAGGTCGCGACAGCCTGCCATCTCTACGAGAACCTCGTGCGCAACCGCTACATGGGGGATGAGGTGACCACTACGCGGGTCTTCCGTGGGCCCGTTGAGCTTGACGGCGTAGCGGCGGAGCTCAAGGAGGAGTAAGAGAGGTCTACAAAAAACAGAATACATACAAAATCAAAAATAAACTACAACACATTTTTGGTACGACACAGTGTTTAAACCTTCTTTATAATGCCATGAGTAATGTCTGGTGGTTTCATGCAAATTGTAAATTACTGTGACCCAAACCCTGACTGGGTCCTTGGCGGCTATAATCAAAAAAACATCTATTATTATAGACCGTTCAATAGAGAATCACACTTATCACTTGAAGCCCCAGACAGTCGTCAATGTGAAGGGCCGCATGAAACATTCTTTGATAGCCCCATTTATATAGTTTCTGAATCTCGGTATAATTTTGAATTTGCGGACACAACTTATTTTACATTTGCTCTTCCAGCCAACTACACAACATATGTGAATGCTGGCTATGGATGTCGGCAGCTTATTGACTGCATTGGAATTACAAATGATTACGTTACGTTTGATATTAGACATCGTAAGTTTCTACAGTTAGATGACGCATATTGGTCCACACATATTGACGATATACCTACGCTTATAAATTCAGGTAAAACCGTAAAAGTACCAGTCCCATCTTCTTTATTTCAAGAAATCTCTAGGGGATGTGATAAGGCAACTATTAGAATTAGACTACGGTCGCTGGATTATCTATATAAATGTTGATGATATTCTTCAGATAGTAACCTCCTGCAAATGTCTGGAGGCCCTATGTATCCAGAATGTTGTAGTGCTCTCTGGCACGTCATGACATGCACCGCGTTCATCTTTATACTTCATGATGTTGCGATGCATATTAATATAAACTGGTGCCATTACACTGTCTCTTAAACATATATACGCTGAAGGATATTCTGTTGTGGAATAATTGGGTTCAATCATTTCTTTCTGAAGACGAGTTTGCTGTCTGCTGATTTCTGCATCAATATCTGATTTGTTCAACCCCATCTGCTTATAGTTGGCGCTAAGTATTTGTAGATTGCTTATAGTTCTTTGTATTTGGTCACACTGAGATTCCTTCCTATATATTGTTGATACCACTTTTCTACCAACCGTATGTATAGCATTGTATAGTTTCTGCAGGAGTGGTGATGGGGTCACCATATAGGATGGGGATTTTACGACATCGGTAGAAGGAGGGAGGGATGCGCGCCATTCTGCTTCAGAACTCCATCGCTTGGGGCTGTTTTCACATAGGTTCTTGCCGGTTAGTTCTCCACGACGTACCTCCAAGACATGACCGGCCTTTGTGATGACCACTGTCCGTTTCTCATCACCAATAGTGTAAGAGTACTTCATCGTACTAACTGTTGTGCTGCGTCGTGTGGTCTCACTTTTGTCTATCCAGTATAGAATGCCGTCACAGACTCGAAAAGCTGGCCGAAGCCGCAGCTACAAGATTCATGACAATGGAGGCCGCCCATTCACAGTCGATGTGAATGAACACCAGCGGAAGCTGAGTATCTCTGTAAGTTATCCTGATAGTAAGACCGGTATGTCAATGCCACCGACCCACTTCAAAGATTACACCTTCAAGCGCATCTGGATTGGCGACGATGTCTTTCATTTTGGCAAAAAGACAACTGGGTGGGACCCCAAGTGGAAGGGCAACAGTATCCTGGCGCAACTCTCTGCAACTCGCTTCCTCGAGATTGGCAAGGATATCTTCGAATTCACCCTGATGCCCGGTGATGCACCAGTTGCCTACAGCAGCTATGTAGGAAATAGCGATGTCCCGTATCCCTACTTGGTCGGCAAAACACATACCTACCTCATGATTGAGGATGCCGTGATTCCGAATGATGTGCTCGATATGAAGCGGGATGCATATGAGCAGTACTACGGATTCAAGGAGGAGCATGCGCATATGGCTGCCTCTGCGAAGAAGTTCAAGAAGAAGATGATTCATAAGCGGGTATGGTAACTCTATTTAGAGCCGCTTGCATGCAGAGGCGAGTTTCGCCAGACCGGCTATGAGCACCATCACTGCTAGTGCAGTCTCCACCCAGTCTGCACCTGGCATCGGATTCATGTGGTGCTTGTAAAGAAGATAGGCTAGAAAGATGTCCATCTCGCTGTAGTTCGTGTTAGCCAGCTACACTCTATGACAGTTTCACCTTTGTGGGTGTGTCATTCAGCCCGACCGTTTTGATAAACACCGGCATATCCTCCTCCATCCTATCAAATCGGAAGTAGCCCACCCGTTCGAACTGGACGGACCCTTCCAACGGTACATCTGGATTGATATACCCATAAGCCCGCGTCACCGTTGACGACACTTCTACATCTTCATACAGTTCAAAGATAGCGGGTCTGGCTGTTGCCACTGGCACCCAGTGCAGAATACCCTTCACCTTCTTCGGATTCGCGGGTTCTGTAATAGTTGTGTGTACGTGTGTTTCTGTGTGCCCCGTGTAGGCAATGAATGGGCCATGGCGGAGGCGCACTGTCTTTCCTGGGGCAAGGCGGTAATAATCCGGCGAATCCACTTCGCGGAAGTCGGCTGCATCAATATAGACATCGGTACCTCCCGTCACCGTAACATGAACTGGATGGATGACCGCCATGTGTTTGGGCGCAGTGGCAAACAGATGGGCGCGTAGATGATGCAGGACAATGTTCTTTGAAAGAACGGTGTCGCGCATGTCCAGGCCAGAAATGCCGGCCAGGCTCTTCAGAATCTCGGGCGTGAATCCGCGTCGGCGAAGACCGCGGATAGTGAAGAGTCGTGGGTCATCATAGCCGCTCAGAGACCCGTCCTCCACAAGTGGGATAATCTTCCGCTTGGACAATGACACTCCCTCCACATTCAGACGACCGAACTCAACCACTGTTGCCGGTGTGAGCCCCAGTTCAGTCACGGGCCACATGTAGAGAGGACGGCGAATGTAGAACTCCGATGTGCAGTAGGAGTGCGTGATACCCTCCAATGCATCCACGATTCCGTGACTGTAGTCGTAGGATGGATAAATGCACCAGGTTGTTCCTGTACGATAATGCGGCGTGTAATTAATCCGGTATGCTACGGGGTCTCGCATCACGGCGTTCTCGTGTGCCATATCGATTTTGAGGCGGAGTACACACTCTCCTGCCTTGTAGTGTCCATCCCGCATCAGGCGGAACTCTCGGAGGTTTTCTGCAGGGTCTCGGTCTCGCCATGGGGATGCGATGCAGGTGGCGCGCCCCTCCTTGATTGCATCGGATGTCGAGAAATCTACATATGCTTTGTTTTCTGTGATAAGGCGCTCGGCAAAGTCATAGAGGGTGCCG
>JACCDT011321716.1_pt1 | contig 10178 bp, 10 predicted proteins | sample 7446291 | NCBI WGS metagenome assembly JACCDT01 (sample SAMN15323446, study PRJNA562643) | freshwater metagenome | isolation source: river surface water | place: USA:Blue River Watershed | collected 2017-08-17 | reverse complement strand
TGTGGAGATGGGAGTTCGTCAAACGCAAGTTTGGTTAGCCCGTCGTTGAACGAAGAATTTAACAAAAAGTCGAGAGTTTATATCCTAAAAAGATGACTTTAGGTTTTTGTAAGTTTAAAAGAACGGTTGGAGAATTACTGAGGGAGTTTGTCTCCCAGAAAGAGGCATCACAGATATTACAAATACCAAGGAGGTCTATAGTTCAAAGCATCAAGAACAATTGTCTCGCGTATGGTTTTTATTTTTCAAAAACCACTTCTTTTGAAATTAGAGGACATAAAAATGGAACTCTAATTTTAGAGTTAAATAATAAAGGAGAAGAAATAGCTCGCTTTTTCTCTTTTAAAAAGCTATCAGTAGAGTTGAAAATGGATCAATTTAAACTAAAAAAACAAATAGAAAAAACTGGACAAGCAAAGAATAGGCATTTTTTAATAAAAACATGAAAACAGAACTCCTCTCTCACTTCGGCGACGACCTCATGGTTGCTAATATTGCCCGCGTTTCATATAATAAGGAAAGCAAGCGTTTTGAAGAAAAAGACGCCAAACTTTTGAAATATCTTGCTTCTCATGGGCACACTACACCATTTCGTCATCCTCAACTACAATTCAGGATTGAATGCCCTATCTTCGTAGAACGCCAATTGTTTACTCATCAAATTGGGTGGGCGCGAAACTCTATTAGTGGGAGGTATGTTGATTTTTCTGATTCCTATTGGTTGCCAGAACAGCTTAGAATGCAATCAAAAGACTCAAAACAGGGAAGCGCCGAAGATGTTCATGGGGACAAAAATCAGTATTTCCTATCTAGGATGCAGTCTGTCGTAGATCACGCCAAAGAGGTCTATGATGAAATGTGCAAAGCTGGAGTATCAAAAGAACAATGCCGAATCGTTCTTCCTTTGGCCCTAGAGACAAAATTCATTTGGACGGGTAGTTTTCATGCGTTTGTTCACCTTTGTAATTTACGCCTAAAGAAAGACGCTCAAAAAGAAACTCGCGATTTGGTGGCTGAAATGCTGAGTCTTGTCAAAAATATTAACGGCAACCCATTTAAATACAGCATTGAAGCCTTTAATCTAGGTTAATATAAATCATGCGTAAAACCGTCGCCAAACAAATCCGCAAACTCGTCAATCCAGAAAACCCCGCCTCTCGTCGCGTTTACCGCCGATTGAAGAAAGCCTACAACACCCTTCCTCACAATAAGAGGGGTCAATTTTTGAAGATTTTGGGGTTGAGTTTCTCCAAACAAGATGAACAACCTAATAGTAGCAATTGACTTCGATGGAACGTGCGTTACGCATGAATATCCAAAAGTTGGCCGATCCATTGGCGCTGAAAAGGTTTTGCGCCGTCTGGTCGATGAAGGAGCTAAACTAATTCTTTGGACAATGAGAAGCGATGGCTGCGAGCATGGAAACATGCTAACCGACGCTGTAAACTGGTTCAAGGAGAGAGATATTCCACTCTTCGGCATTCAAAGAAATCCAACGCAAGATTCATGGACGAGCAGCCCAAAAGCTTATGCTAAAATTTATATTGATGACGCCGCCCTTGGATGCCCGCTAAGAAATGGGTTTAAAGATGAGCGCCCGTTTGTCGATTGGGATAAAGTTGAGGAATATTTTTGGCCTACAGAAGGCTAATTTTTTTCCATACTCCAGATTGAACCACATACAAGTCCTGCTCTGGTTTCTGAAAAACCATTAGGCCGTCGTATTGGCTAACTCCCGTTGTAGCCAAACCAGTGTAAAGACCCGTTCTTTGCGCGGCAGTTAAAACTGGCGGGAAGAATTGACCCGTTGCCGCCAAATAATCTAACACGCCAGAGTTTGAAACAATTGGCCCAACTGCATAAAAATTTGTTTGTCCGATCATAAGAGAGTGCGTAAGAGTTTGTAACTGCCAGTTGGATAAGTTAATCTTGAGAGCAGACAGATAGTTCCAGACCCATTAGCGTATCCAGAACCAGAAACTAAGAATTGGGCCGACTGATTACTATCTGAAACGGCGTATTCAGAATAAACTATACCAGTTGAGAGAACGCCAGTTCTGCTTGTGGAATTGTCTGTAATCAAAATTTCGCGGCTGGAAACATTGCCAGTTGCGTCAACTGTTTGGGCCAAATATTTGATTGTTTTGAACAAATAGGTTGAATTTTGCGTGAAATCGCCTTCCGCAGAAGAGTTATACCATCCGCCCGAAACAATGTTGCCCGACACGTTTAAAACCCTGTCAACAACAGTGTATCCATTGCCGATTGGGCCACTGTGATAAGTTTGAATCGAGTATTGGCCGTTGTTTAGCAGAACAATTGATTTGCCAGTTAAGGCATCAATAGTGAAGGCTGGAGTTTCCAGCGAATACATCAAGCCGCTAATTGGCGGATTTGAATACAAAATTCCCGACCCAAAATCATCATATGGAAGAATCTTATAAAAGAAATGCTGGTTGACGGGCTGCTCACCCTCGTTGATAGAAATTGTGTAATTGGTTCTCTGTTCAAAGATTGATGTTCTTTTCAACAAGTTCCCGCCCGTTCCAGTTACAACGTTGAAGCTAGAAGAGTCTCCAGAATAAACCTCAAAAGCGGCAACCGAGTAATACGGCTTGTCTTGCATATTGAGGTTGATTTCAATAACGCCAGTGCGGTTTCTAATGCTTCCGCTGTAAAGAGTTCCATCTAAAACGCTGGAAATTCCCGAGATTTGGGCCGCATTATGGTAAACATTAAACTTGCCAGAACTCTCAGTAAGAGGAGAAGACTCTCTCAGTTTAAAAACGAGTGAATATTCTCTTTGAGGAGTTCCGCCGAATGAAAGAGCATTGTCGTCAAGCGAAAAAGTATAGTTTGGGTCTTTAATTCCAGTCTCAAAATTTAATCCACTTGGAGCAATCGTGCCGTTTGGATAAAAAACACTCACACTGTAAGACAAGTCATTTTGATTAGAGAACTGGTCTTTGCTTGTAACGTCAAGATTGTATTTGCTTACTGGCAGGATAGTGAATCTTGGAGATTTTTTCAGCGAAAATCCAGCGCCAGTCCCAAGAAGCGGCGGAGTTGCGGATAGAAAGTTTTGTGCTCTAGTGTACATTAGTTGATAGTAATGTTTTTGATATAAGGAGTAATGTAAGTTTCCGTGGCGAAAACATAAATGCCGCTAGAACTTGTTTTGCTAGAGTATCCAAAGCTTGGATTTTTGGCGCTGACAAGAAGACGGTAGAACCCTAGCTGTGTTTGGTCATCAAAAATGTAACTTTGGCCCGTTGTATCGACTGTTGTTTTTGTCCCATTCGGTGAAATCAAATTAACCAGATAAGACGATGCGCCAACAACAGACGCCCATGATCCAGATACATCCAACGAGTCATTCGCGCCGTCATAGTTTCCAGTTTCAAATGCTTGAATAACTGGAGATTCAAGCTGGTAAACCTGACTTTCAACTGTTGTAGGAGGATTGTAGAATGAAGAAGGAATGAAAGAAAATGTTTCATAGAAATCATTCAAATTTTGAGAACTTTCAATTTCGGCGAATTTACCAGTGTCGAATTTTGAGGCGCTGATTTCATATTCGTTTATATTGGATTCTCTTATGGAGTTGACCTTGTAAACTTCCTTTTCAACACCAGACAATGTTACGCCGAAAATAGAACCTTGTTTCACGCGGGATAAGAAGTCCCTGTTTGGGTTGTCAAATTGCGGCCTGTAATAGCAACCGCCAGTGTTCCAAACTCCATTATAGGGAAATGCCTCACCAGACGCACCCCTATACAGAGTGGTTCCAACAGTTGTATTTCTCAACGACCAAAACGGACTTCTAGAAGTTGATTCGCCACTTGGAATTTCATCAATTCCAAAACCTCCGCCATCCCAAGTAGCGTTTGACAAGCCGATACTCGTAACGGAAGATTCTTCTGTAGCTCCTGCAAAAGCATTTGTTATTGTAGTTACGCTTCCAGCGCTACTCAAACTGATTCCATCAATTTGAGCTTCCATTCCAGCAACAAGACCAGCAGCCATTTCATCCGTAGTAGAGAACGATGCCACATCAACGCTATAATAGGGACTGGTTCCGCCGCTAATAAAATCGAATTGATAGCCAGTTCCATTAAAGAGAAACTCAATGCTTCCCGTTTCAACTGATCCAAAAGTCAAGAGCAAATCAGGCGGAGGCTCGGCTGGAACGGCTGGATAGGGAGTTGTCACCATTTCCTTGTAAATGGAATAATTTGAGTCTGTTATTCCAGTATAGAATCCATTGTCGCCCGAAACTCCGTTGCCAGAATAGAAACCCGTTCCGCTTACGCCGCTAACTCCAGTAAAAACGACAAAAGGGTACTCTATTTTATTCCCAATATAAAGATACGAGCCATAATCGGGCGAATTGTCGTAACTGCTAATTTTAAATGTTTGAATTTGAGGAACGTCACCCTCGTATAATTCTCTAAAAGAGATTCCGCCGCTTTGTCGGGCAATTCCCAATAGGTCGCCGTAACTTTTTGTTCCCGTTGGGGCCATCAAGGTTACTTCATTCAAGCAAGCTGACGATAAGAACTTCTCATTGATATAAACTCTTCCAGAATCTTCATCTAAATCCAAAACGCGGCCAAAGTTACGCTGTTGAGTTTTGAGTTCATCATTAATAGAAATTAAATCCCCTGGTTTAAGCATTAAAGATTCAATTCCGCCGATAAAGCTAACCGCTTGGTTTTCTTTTGTGGTGGCGTAAAGGACATGTTTGCCGATTCGGTTGGCAAGAGATTTGCTTGTGACGCCAAAAGAGTCGATTGTTGAACTTAGAATACCGCGTTTTCTAATGTCATCTGAATTTTCGACATATTCAATTTTAGGCTTAAAGTTATCGCTTTCATCCAAGTAGCTGACTTCAATGACGTTAAATTCTTGGTCTTTTCGGCTGTTTGTGTAGGAGAAAGTGCCATCTTTAACATTGGAGTTGTTGAACTCTAAAACTGGCAGTTTCAATCGGTCATCCGCAAAATCAATCAATGAATTTGTATAAAAGATGTTTCCACGAAAAACCGAAGCGATGGCGTTAATTGTTTCAAATACGTTTGATTTATCGGCTAAAATAATGTTGATGCTGTAGCGGGGTTCTTTGCCGCCAAGCCCATTGTCAACTCCTTGGAACACGCCATTTTTATCAACAGCATCACAGAATCGGCCAATCTTGTATAGCTCCCAAATATTCACTTGGCTTTGGTCAATGAATGAACCTAATCCATATCGAGTGTTGATGAGCATATCAAACAATACCCACGCTGGATTATCAGACCATGACAATTTAAATGTCCCATCCCAATTTCCACGATAAATCTGCAAATCATCTGCGGTTGCATTGGAAAATTCACTTGCTGTTTTGTATCGGCGCTTGTCTTTTCCATCTGGAAATAATGGGTAATAGTTGCTTGGAACCAAAATCCTTTTTAAACGCAAGTCAAAACTTCTCGGAGGAATGGCGGACAGGGTTCTAGAGTCAATCTTTGTGCCAATGATAGCAGAAGATGGATAGGAAAACTTTGTATTAATAATCTCCGTGACCTTTTCCAAGGAGATTTCGCGCCGAACAAGACTGCTGCTGGTTTCGTAAGTGGTTCTCGTTAGTCGGACGAACCGCTTGGAATCTTGGGTCGCTTCGGGTAGAATGATGGCGGTTGAGGCATTAATTTCTGAATTGTTACTACTACCATTCAAAAACTTATAATTACTGAGAACAGTAGAAACTTCCGAACGGCCAATATCAACAATCGCTGGCGAATCAACAAGCCCCATGATCTGGTAAACACGCTCTTCAACTGAGCCAGCCACATCTTGGCCGTATGAATTTTGAAGACCAAACTCCAGTTTGAATCGCACAGCCGTTGGAATTCTCGTTCCAGCTTGAACAGAACCAATACCATTAAGTGTTGAATCAATTTGATTTGTATCATTTAACGCCCGAACACCAAGCGAAATAAATAATTGATCTACGTTAGGATTTTCGATCACATGAGTAATCGGGATGGCTTCTTCAATATATTGGGTTCTGTTATTACCAACGTAGGATGAAAAGTCTTTGGAATTTCGAGTGTCAGAAGAGCCTTCATTTGAAACGGTTTCTCCAAGAGGAAATTCAGACGTTCCGTTAATCTGAAACCCAGAGTCATCGTCAAAATTAGTGACTCTTAAAATTTGGTTGGAAACGTCAAACGGGCCGACGAGTTTGATTCCATATTCTCGGTCAACATAAACTTTGCTGAAATAGCTTAACGGGGCTTGAAGTTCGTCGCCGTTTCGGATTTCTGAAAGAACATTGTTGTAATTGTATTTTTCATCATTAGAGCGGACGACTGAATACGAGTTTACAAATCTTTTAATCGCGTCAATACTCTCTTGAGATGGGGCATTTTGGCCGTTTTTAAATCCAAATAAGATGAAGCTTCCGCCCACATCCACGTTGGTTGATGTGGTTTTTTGAGCGTAGGTTAAGTCGAGCAAACCAATTGGTTGAACAATGTGGTCTAGTTTTAAGTTTTCTAATTCGATCTTTTGGAAAGTTTGATTGGCAATGTCGTCACTGAATACAATGTTTGTATATTTATCAACCGTAAAGTCGGAGCTTACTGTCAACTGTTTCTCATTAGCCTGAAAATAAGAAAGGGGATTACCGCATTCACTCACAACAGTTTCAACGAATGGCGAACCAACTTCAAATTTTACCGCGAAAATAGGGTAATCGTCTTCGGACTGATTAATTGGGAATGGTAAAAGGGCGTCTCGAATATCTGTCCAATTCTGGTAATTATAACGCAAGATTTTGTTTTTAGCCATGTCAGAAGCTTGCTCTCCATAAGAGAGAGGCTCGCTGGCGACTTTCTTAAGCAAGTCAACACTTTTGTAGATGCTTTTGGCAATATCGTTTCGAGTCCATGTCATTTCCCAATGTTTTTCACGGATATAAGGGTCTGGGCATGAAAACATGTTGCCAGAATTTCCCGTGTGAGAGATTGGCACATAGGATAGGGAAAGATATGGATCATTAACTGGCGTATGATCGGCAAAATAAGAGTTTTGCTTAATCATAGCTGGACTTCTGCCCGAAATTAAATTTCCAGTTAGAGAGCCTGTTGCCAAAGAGCTTCGGACACCAGTAAAATCCGTTCCAAGGAAAGCGTTTCCGCGATACCATAATCCAGAGATACCCGAAGCATCACTTGAAATGTCATAAGAATATGCTGTGATAGTATTTTCGCCCGTATAGTTAATGTCGAAACTTTTTTTGACGGGAGTATTATCAAAGTAAATGCCTTCAAAAATCCTATGGCCTTGCAAGTATTGGCCATTTTGATTTACAATACCGTCAATTGGGCCGTCACTAACCAAATCAATAATTTCAGCGTAAGAATAGCTGGAAAGCGTTTGTAGTTTACCGAGTTTGGGCGGTTGTAATTCGGCTGGAGGGGGAGGCCCGCCGCCACCACCTTTTTTACCAAAGCCAGCGCCGCGAATACTAAGGTTTTTCTTTAAAAAATGGTTCACAGTTCTTGGTTGTGTATGATTGACATTTGGCTTCCGCCCTCTTGAGTCGCTTGAGAGGCGAATTCATCGAACGTGCTGATGCTGTTTGGATAGCTTTTAATTGTTTGTTGGATTACAGCGCTGCCAATACGAAGCCTTCCATAACCAACAGGCACGGGGTTCCCTTGTTGAACAATATTTTCTTTGTTGGTAAATAAGAAGCTTCTTGAAGTGGCCGAAGTGGTGGCGTTTCGACTTGCGTTGTTGGCGTCTGGCGGTTTGGACATTAAACTGCTAATACCAAACGAAATAGCTGCCATACCAACAGCATATAAAACCGATCCAAGCAATCCTCCAACAGTAGAGCTTGCCAAGACAGACACTAATCCAACAGCAATAGCCGCAACCCCTGACCCGCAAACCGTAGGAACAATGTGTATTTCTTTAAATTTTCTTTTGCCAAAAAGTTCGTCTGGAGAACTGATTAACTGGTCATCGGCAACAATGCTATATTGAAAACCCTCATTCGCTAGTTGCATCAATCGCTTTTCAAAGCCATCAAAGTTTGCGTCAATGATTGAAATCGCATCTTTTGGCTTGCAAATTGAAGCCCGAAAGTGTTTAGTGTATTCAAGCCCAAGTTTTCCATGAATAAAAATGTCTGTCATAGGCTATTTTTAACCTCCTCAACATTGCATTCGTGATTTGGCGGCTCAAATAAACTGAATTTTTTCTCTGGAACGCTATAAATTAGAAAAGGAACGAGTGTATTTTCTGAATTCACCTTGTCAAATTCGGAAGCTTGAGAATCTCCTTGAATGTGAGAATGGAAAATTGCAACCATTTCATGCTCGCGCATAAACTTTAAATACTCTACGGGGTCAATAGAAAAAAACTCTCTAGGATTAGGATGCTTGTTTTTTACAACCCGACATTCGTATTCGCCATTTCTTTTTCCGAGAAATCCGCAAATTTCAATGTTCCTACAAAACAGAGACTGGTTGATGAAATAATTGAGAGATTCTTTGATTGTCATTGTTAGCCTCCTAGTCTGGCGTTTTCTGTCCCAACAAAACCGCCGAAGCGCAAGTAGCCCAAATACGCGGGGTTGGTTGGATCGTTAAAAAAACGCTTTTTACATCCGCCGACTGTTTTGGAACAATCGTCTTTTTCCCAATAAGCAGCGCCGTCTGGTTGATTGGGATGATTTAAACTTGTTGACAAATGAGGTGTCCTACAAACAAAAACTGTTCTTGGCGGGTCCGAAAGGTTCTCCACATAAACACTGTTTCCTGCAAGATATTCATGGTTGTCAAGCCACAGGTTTTTGGCCGAGGAGATTTCGTAATCTGAATCTGGCTCAACAGAGAAACTTGAATCATCCTTTTTACAAATAGCCTTACCAAAGTAGCCGCAACCTTTTCCGCGATATTGAAAAGGACAATAACGGGCCAAAATAGTGCGATTAGGAGTTGTTTGATCGGCCAAATCAAAGCTAGAACTCAGTTCAAAAGCTACAAATGTTTTGTTTTCGGCCTTTTTCTGGAAAATTACAAAAGTGTCGCGGGAAATTTCAGCGTTAGGGTCTGGAGCGCCATAGGGGTTTTGCCCGCCATCAAAATTAGAATCGTCAATGAATCGCAAGAAAGTCTTGACGCGAACAAGTTTGGCATTCTTAAAATCGTTCTTGCGACGAAGAAGCTGACTGATTTGATAGTTGACGTTTGAAATTCGGATTTCGGGCCGACTGATTCTGTTCAGGCTATTTGTTTCAATAGCATCAATTTCGCAGGGGATAGGAGCATAGGAGATTCCGCCGAAAATAATGGGGTTGTCCAATCCGTTTGTGCCAGCATGAAATGGAAAAAACTCATTAGGACTATTAGAAACATCATAATAGAGTTGCCAAAACTGCAAAATCGTCTGCCCGCCGAGCGGCACAATGTTTTGGGCGATTTTTTCTGATAGACGCATGCTCTTAGACCGTAAACCTTGTTAGTGAGTTACACTATTGAGGAATATGATATTAACGGCTCAAACCCGAGTTTAGAGAACGAACTTTTGGTTTTGTGGGCGAAATTTTGCATGAAAAGCAATCCTCTACCCATTTTTGAGGGCCGAAAAACAGTTAGCCAGAAGTTTTCCTTGGCATTCAAGTATTTCGAGAGCAATTTTCGTGGGAATAAATGCTTTTACATCAAAGAGCACGAAGCTTTTGCCGTGTTTGGAAGCGGCCAAAAGTGGCTAGACAGCCCCGTTTCATCTTTGGCGGGCAAAAAAACCGCCGTTTTAATCATGGCGGCAAGCCTAAACTCTAGCCCGAAGCATGCTTGGCACATGGTTTATTGCATCCAAGAATGCTTTTCGCTCTTAAAAAAGCAGGGTTACGAAATCGTTGCTTGGAACATTAATCGCCAATCTAAAAAAGAACCTTTCCTCCGAATGATTAGAAGATTTGGTGCAAAAACAACTGAAAATTGCCACGTTGTCGAACTTTAATCGACATTCTGGTTAGAATTTAAACATGGAGCACAAAAAATTTAAACACGCGCTAGATAAACATGATTGTGGGGAGATGGGTTTTTCAGCCGAGGTAACTTTTAAGAAATTGGCCGAAGAAAAGGGTTATTCTGTAAGGGTAGCCCGTCGTGAAGAAC
>JACCDT011049591.1_pt1 | contig 10178 bp, 19 predicted proteins | sample 7446291 | NCBI WGS metagenome assembly JACCDT01 (sample SAMN15323446, study PRJNA562643) | freshwater metagenome | isolation source: river surface water | place: USA:Blue River Watershed | collected 2017-08-17 | reverse complement strand
GACAACTCAAGTTCCAGCTGAAGAATTAGCTAAGACTGAAATTAAATAAATATATGGCAGATATCAAAGTCAAATTATACGATTTCTTAGGCCAAGAACTTGGTACCGAAAATTTGGATCCAAAGTTTTTTGGCGTTACTGTAAAATCAGAAGTTGTTCAAGAGGTTTATGTTGCTCAAGCAGCTAATTCCCGCCAAGTACTTGCTCATACCAAAGGTAGATCAGAAGTGCGTGGTGGTGGTAAAAAACCTTGGAAACAAAAAGGTACAGGCCGTGCCCGTCATGGTTCTAGTCGTTCTCCAATTTGGATTGGTGGTGGTATTACTTTTGGTCCAACTAAAGAGCGTAATTTCTCCAAGCAGATTAATAAAAAAACCAAGAAATTGGCTTTGACTATGGTTTTGTCAGACAAGTTTACTAGTGACCGTTTAGTTTTGGTAGATAAATACAATTTATCAGCTGCCAAAACTAAGTTGTTAAAAACTAGTTTGGATAAGTTACCAAACAAAAATAAATCCACTTTGATTGTGACTAGTAAAGCTGATATGGATATCAAATTGGCTGCCAATAATTTACCAAAGATTAGTACTATCTATTATGGTAGTTTGAATGTTGTTGATTTGTTGAAATACGATTATTTGTTGTTGAGTAAGGACTTGCTAACTAAGATTGAAAAGCATTATTCATAAATATATGTCCATTTTTAATAAAAAATCTCAAGAAGTTGAAAAAAATACTACTGTCGCAACTCCAATAATCAAGGCAGATAAGAAAGGGTCTGAGACTGAAAAAGTCAAAGGTTATGGCACAGCTCATCGTATTTTGTTGCGCCCAATAATTTCTGAAAAGGCTACTATTGCTCACAGTGAGAATAAATATATTTTTGAGGTAGCTTTAAAAGCTAATAAAATTGAAGTTAAAAAAGCTATCGAAGAAGTTTATGGTTTAGTTCCATCAGCGGTCAATATGATCAATCAAGATGGTAAAACAGTTCGTTCTGGTAGAGGTCGTACTAAGAATTACAAAAAAGCTATCGTGACTTTAAAGAAGGGTGATAGTATTACAATTTACGAAGGCATCTAAATAGCTGAGAGTAGATCAAATATATGGCAATTAAAGTTTACAAACCAACTACCCCCGCAAGAAGACGTACTAGTATTTTAGTTAATAAATCTTTGACTAAAGCTCGTCCACATAAATCTTTGGTGGTAATCAAGAAAAAAACAGCCGGTCGTAATAACCAAGGCAAGATTACTGTGCGTCACAAAGGCGGCGGAGTCAAGAGATATATTCGTTTGGTTGATTTTAAACAAGACAAATACAATGTTCCTGCTCGTGTAGAGTCTTTAGAGTATGATCCAAATCGTAGTGCCAGTTTAGCTTTGTTAGTTTATGCTGATGGTGAGCGTCGTTATATTTTAGCTCCAGCTGATTTAAAAGTTGGTGATAAAATTTTATCTTCCAAAGATAAAATTGCTATCCAAGTTGGAAATCGTTTGAGCTTAAAAAACATACCTACTGGTACAGTTGTATATAATGTAGAAATGATGCCAGGTAAAGGTGGACAATTAGCTCGTTCAGCTGGCAATGCTGTCACTTTGATGGCTTTGGACAACGGTAAAGCACAATTAAAATTACCAAGTGGTGAAATCCGTATTGTTTCCGAAGAATGTTCTGCTACTATCGGTTCAGCAAATAATCCAGAACATAGAAATGTTCGTTGGGGTAAAGCTGGTCGTATGAGACGCTTAGGTGTTCGTCCAACTGTCCGTGGTAAAGTTATGAATCCAGTTGATCATCCTCATGGTGGTGGTGAAGGTGACAATCCAATCGGTTTGAAATCACCAAAGACTTACACTGGTAAAAAAGCTTATGGTATCAAGACAAGAAAGAGAACCAAAGCTTCTAATAAATTTATTATCAAGCGTCGTAAGAGTAGACAAACAAGTAAATAATAAAATTCTATGTCAAGAAGTTTAAAAAAAGGTCCTTATACTGACGAAAGATTGTTAAAAAAGCTTTTAAATTTGAAGCCAGAACAAGGAAAAATTATCAAAACTTGGTCACGCCCATCAGTGATTACCCCAGAAATGGTTGGCTTTACTTTTGGTGTGCACAATGGCCGTGAGCATCTCAATGTTTATGTAGTAGAAAATATGGTTGGTCATAAACTTGGTGAATTTGCTCCAACCAAGAAATTCCTTGGTCATGGTGGTAAGATGGCTAAAGATCAAAAGAAATAAATGATTCAATTTTATGATGGAAGTCAAAGCAAAATTAAATAATCTTAGAGTTTCTGCTAAAAAAGCTCGTTTAGTAGCCGGTGCCATTCGTGGTTTGTCAGCTTCTGAGGCTTTGTTTCGTTTACCAGTAATTTTTAAGAAATCTTCACCGGTAGTGGAAAAACTTTTGAAATCAGCCGTGGCTAATGCTAGTGATCAGTATGATTTACAAGCTAGTGATTTGTTGATCAAAAGTATTATTGTGAACAAAGGTATGGATTTGAAGCGTTGGATTCCAGCTGCTTTTGGTAGAGCACATCCCTTTCGTAAACATTCTTGTCATATTGAAATTGTTTTGACAGCTAAAGAAGGTGTCAAAGTAAATAAAAAGATCAAAGATAACAAAGTAGAAACCGTAAAATTAGCTGATTTAGACAAAGAAGCTAAAAAAGATTCCAAAGACACTGAAGAAAAAGAAAATAAAACAAGTAAAAAGGCAGACAAAGAAAAGTTAACTAAAGAAAAAGATACTAATAAGAAATAAGCTATGGGACGCAAAATTAATCCAAAATTATTCCGCCTTGGTTTGAGTGAAAATTGGCGCTCTCGCTGGTACGCTGGTCGTGATTATGTTGAATTTTTACGCCAAGATACTACGATCCGTAAATTTTTGAATGTCAAACTTAAAGACAGTGGCATTGATAAAGTCGAGATTGAAAGAAATCGTGGAGAAGTGACTATCAATATTTTAGCTGCTAAACCAGGCTTGATCATTGGTCGTGGGGGAAGTGGTATTGAAGATTTGAAAAAACACATTTTAGCCAAATTGACAGACAGAAGCAATAAATTGCAAATCAATATTACCGAAATTTCCAATCCAAATTTATCAGCCGCTGTGATTGTTCGTGCTGTGGCTGATGATATTGAGCGTCGTATGCCTTTCCGTCGTGTAATGAAGCAAAACATTGAAAAAGTGATGAAAGCTGGTGCTAAAGGTGTGAAGATTATAGTGGCTGGCCGTTTGAACGGTGTGGATATTGCTCGTCGTGAAAAATTAGTTGAAGGCACCATTCCTTTGAGTACCTTAAGAGCCAATGTTGATTATAGCAGAGGCGTAGCAAGTACCACTTACGGTGTTATCGGTATTAAAGTTTGGATTTATAAAGGAGAGTATTTTGTCAAAAAAGAAAGCAAAGAAGAGGCTAAACCAGTCGCTCAGTCAGTCAAACTTTTTGGCAAAAATAAAGCTAGCGTTCAAACTTTTAAAAAAGACACTAAAGAAGTAACAAAGAAAACAGCTGTTGAAAAAGCAGCGTAAATCATAAAAGCAAATAATTGATTAATATTTTATTATGTTAGCACCAAAGAAAGTAAAACATAGAAAATGGCAACGAGGGGATCAGATTAAAGGCAAAGCTACTCGCATGACAAAAGTTAGCTTTGGCGATTACGGTCTCAAAAGTTTAGAGGCTGGCTGGATTACATCTCGCCAGATTGAGTCTGCTCGTCGTGCCATCACTGGTCATGTTCAACGTGGCGCTGATGTGTTTATCAGAATTTTTCCTGATATGCCTATTACTGCCAAAGGTAATGAAATGCCAATGGGTAAAGGTAAGGGTGCGGTTGATCATTATGTTGCCGTAGTTAAACCTGGTACAGTGCTGTTTGAGATGCTAGGAGCCGATGAAGCAAGCTCCAAGAAAGCTTTGTCACTTGCAGCTTATAAACTGCCAGTCAAAACTAGATTTGTAACCAAGGAATTAAGATAAAATTATGAAAGTCAATGAATTAAGACAACTAAGCTTGGTTGATTTAAATAAAAAATTAGTAGCCTTAAGAACTAAGGTGAGAGAATTAAGATTTAGTATTGCTAATAATCAATTAAGTCATGTCAAGGATTTGCAAAAAAATAAAAAAGAAATTGCAAAAATTTTGACTATCATCAATGAAAAAAGAACCTTAAGTGAAACAAATAACTAACGACTAATATAATCAACATGTCAAACGAAGTTATCAAAAGAAAATTACAGGGCGAAGTCACAAGTGACAAAATGGAAAAAACCGTTGTTGTCAAAGTCACTTCTGTAAAAACTCACCCTAAATACAAGAAAAGATACAAAGTAAGCAAAAAATATTCTGCTCATGATGAGAAAAATGAATATAAGCTTGGTGATTTTGTAGTGATTGAGGCCTGTCGTCCACTTTCCAAGGCAAAGCGTTGGCGTGTTTTGAAAAAAGTTTCCAAAGCTTAATTTTTTAAAGATTTCAATAATTAATTCACAGATATGATTCAACATAGATCAATGTTAAAGGTTGCTGATAACTCTGGCGCTAAACTAGTGCAGTGTATTCGTGTTTTGGGTGGCTACAAAAAACGCTATGCCCAAATCGGCGATATCATTACCGTAGTCATCAAATCAGCTCAACCTTATGCTCAAGTCAAAAAGAGCCAAGTAGTTGCCGCTGTTATTGTGCGTCAAAGAAAAGAAGTGAGACGCAAAAGTGGTATCTATATCCGTTTTGATGAAAACGCTGTAGTGATTATTGAAAAGAAAAATAAGGAGCCAAAAGGCACTCGTATTTTTGGGCCAGTGGCCAGAGAATTAAGAGCGAAAGGTTTTAATAAAATTGTTTCCTTAGCACCGGAGGTATTATAATATGAATAAAAAATTTAAAATTAAAGTAGGCGACAAAGTGACCGTGATTGCTGGTAAGGATAAAGGTAAAACCGGCAAAGTCACACAAATTTTACCAGAATTGGATAAAGTTGTGATTGATGGTGTCAATGTTATGTACAAACACGTCAAGGGTCGCAAGAGCGGTGAAAAAGGACAAAGAATAGAATTCAATGGCCCTATTCATAGCAGTAATGTCATGTTGATTTGTCCGCAAACTAGTAAGCCAACTCGTATTGGTATTAAATTGGGAGAAAATAAACAACGCTCAAGAGTAAGTAAAAAATCCAAAGAGATTATTGACTAAGTTACGGATTAAATTGCAAAAAATATGAAAGGATTGAAAGAATTGTATAATAAAGAGATCAAAGCCAAGCTAAAAGAAGAGCTAGCTTTGACCAATGTAATGTCAACACCAAAAATCTTGAAGGTGACTATTAATATTGGTTTAAGCCGTGCTATTCAAAATAAGCAATGGATTGAAATAGCTCAAAGTATTTTGGAACGTATTAGTGGCCAAAAGCCAGTTTTGACCAAAGCCAAAAAATCAATTTCTAATTTTAAAATTAGAGAAGGTATGGTGGTTGGCGCCAAAGTAACTTTGCGTGGACAGAGAATGTATGATTTTGTTGAGCGTTTTGTCAACAATACTGTACCTCGTATCCGTGATTTCCATGGTTTAGATGACAAAAAAGGTTTGGATAACAATGGTAATTATACAATTGGTTTCAAAGAGCACATTATTTTCCCAGAAATTGGTATGGAAGATGTGGACAAAGTTCATGGTTTAGAAGTAACTTTTTCTACTTCTGCCAAAAACAATGCTCACACCTTAGCTTTATTAAAACACATGGGTTTTCCTTTTAAGAAAAATAAGAAATAGACACATATGGCAACAAAAGCACAAATTATTAAATCACAGAGATCCATGGAAAATCCAAAATTTTCCACCCGAATGGTTCGTCGTTGTTGGCGTTGTGGTCGTAAACACGCTTTCATGCGTGAATTCGGACTATGCCGTATTTGCTTCAGAGAATTGGCTTCCAAAGGTGAAGTGCCAGGTGTAACTAAATCTAGTTGGTAAATTTTATACATTAAATTAATTTTATATTAAAATTATGACAGATCCTATTGCAGACATGTTAACAAGAATACGCAATGCTGTGGCTATCAAAAAGCCAGAGGTCATCATGCCTTTATCCAAGGTAAAATTTAGCATTGCAAAATTGTTGGAAACAGAAGGATACATAGCATCAGCCAATACAGTCAAAGAAGCTAATTTTGATAAATTGAAAATAGTTTTGAAATACGATGATGAAAAACCGGCGATTAGCCATTTGAAAAGAATTTCAAAACCAGGTCAAAAGATTTATATCAATAGCAAAGATATTCCAACTGTGTTAAATGGCTATGGTTTAGCAGTTTTATCTACCTCCAAAGGTATTATGACTGACAGACAAGCAAAGGCTGCAAATATTGGTGGAGAATTAATGTGTGAAATTTGGTAAATAAATTTGCAAGTTCACTAAGTTTATAAAAAAATTTATGTCAAGAATTGGAAAAAAACCTATCACTATTCCTCAGGGTGTGGAAGTCAAAATAGACGGGACACAAGTCACTGTCAAAGGCTCTAAAGGTACTTTGCAAGTGGAAGTGTTGCCTGTGGTAAAAACAGAAATGACTGACGGTCAGTTGATTTTTAGTATTGAAAATCCAGAGGAGAAAAAAGATAGAGCACTTTGGGGCTTGTTTCGTAATTTGGTCAACAATGCCATCATCGGTGTGAGTCAAGGTTTTACAAAAAGCTTAGAAATCAACGGTGTTGGTTTTAAGGCTATGATGCAAGGCAAAGATTTATCTTTGAATGTTGGTTTTTCTCACCCAGTACTTTTCAAAACTCCAGAAGGCATCACGATTGAAACTGAAAAAAATGTGATAAAGATCAGTGGTATTGACAAACAAATGGTTGGTCAAGCTGCTGCTGAGATTCGTGCTATCAAAAAACCAGAACCATATAAAGGTAAAGGTATTAAATATTCAGACGAAATTATCAGACGCAAGGCTGGTAAGGTGGTCAAATCTTAATTAAGCTAAAAATATGCAAGACTTAAATAAAGCAAAACGCGAGAGATTCTTCCGTCGTCAAAGAAGAACTAGAGCCAAGATTCAAGGTACAAACCTAAAACCACGTTTGTCAGTTTTTCGTAGCTTAAAACACATTTCTGTGCAAGCAATTGATGACTTATCCAGAGTGACTTTAGCTGCTGCTGATGATAGTACTTTGAAAGACAAGGTGACTAAGACAGAGTTAGCTTTGAAAGTCGGTGAATTGTTGGCCAAAAAATTGCAAGAAAAAAATATTGAAACAGCAGTTTTTGACAAAGGTGCTTACAGATATCATGGTCGCGTCAAAGCTTTGGCTGAAGGTTTAAGAAATAGTGGAATAAAATTTTAATATGGCAGAAGAAAAAAAATCAAACGAAACCAATGCTGCTCCAGTAGCTCAGTCTTTTGAAAAAAAGGCACACTTTAAGCCTCGTCACAAATCAGGTCCTCGTGTGGAAAAAGAGAAAGATGAATTTCAACAACGCATGGTTGATTTGGCCCGCGTAACTCGTGTGATGGCTGGTGGTAAGCGTATGAAATTCAGAGCTTGTATGGTTGTCGGCGATGCAAATGGTAGAGTAGGTATTGCTGTGGCTAAAGGCATGGATGTTTCAGCTGCTATTACCAAAGCTGTAGTCAAAGCCAAAAAGGCTATTATCAATGTACCTATTGTTGATGGTGCTATTCCTCATGCAATTGAGGTAAAATTTAAAGCGGCTAGAGTTATTTTGAAGCCTGCTAAAAAAGGTAGTGGTATCAAAGCTGGTGGTGTTGTTCGTATTGTTTTGGAATTAGCTGGTGCTAAAGATGTGGTAGCTAAAATTTTGGGCGGCAACAATAAAATTAACAATGTCAAAGCCACTATCAAAGCCTTGTCTTCTTTCAAAACTAGAACTAAACTTAAAACAGTGGTAGCAGCAACTAAGGTAGAAGCTGTTCAAACTAATGATAAAAAATAATTATGTTGACTTCACACACATTAAAGGCCAATAAGTCTAATAAATCAGCCAATAGAAGATTGGGTAGAGGTAATTCTTCTGGTCGAGGTAATTATTCTTCTCGTGGTATCAAAGGCCAAAAATCTCGTTCTGGTACTTCTGGCTTACAGTCACGGAGTATTAAGGCTTATTTATTGAAAATTCCTAAAAATAAAGGCTTCAAATCTTTACAAAGTAAATTTGCTCCTGTAAATTTGGTGAGTTTAGAGAAGTTTTTTGCTGACGGCGCTAAGATCAATGCCCGTGCTTTATTAAAAGCTGGTTTAGTGAAAACTATTGCCAACGGTGTTAAAATTTTGTCAGTAGGTAAATTAACCAAAAAATTTACCGTGGAAGCTAATGCTTTTTCAGAGGCCGCTAAAACTCAAATTGAAGCTCTTGGTGGTAAAGCGATTGTAGTTGGTCAAAAGCCAGTTGATATCTTAAAAGAAGAGGCAAATAAAGAACAAAATGCTTAAAAAAATACAACAAATTTGGAAAGCTAAGGATATTAGAAACAGTATCTTGTATGTTTTGGCTTTACTGATAGTTTTCAGAATTGCCGCTCATATACCTATTCCTGGTGTAGACGCCAGTAGTTTACGGGATATTTTTTCTAGTAATGACATTTTAGGTTTATTAAACCTATTTTCCGGTGGTGGTATGGAAAATTTTTCCATTGTGATGCTTGGTGTTGGTCCTTATATTACGGCTTCGATTATTTTCCAGCTTTTGACCATGATTGTGCCAAAGCTTGAGGCTTTGCAAAAAGAAGGTGAATATGGTCAACAAAAAATTAATCAATACACCCGTCGTTTGACTGTGCCTTTGGCTGTTGTTCAAGCTTATGCTTTTATCAACTTACTTGACCAAAGAACTAGTGGTGCTTTGATGGCTAATATGTCTGGCTTTGAGTTTTTTACCGCTATTGTGATGGTGACAGCCGGTACAGTTTTTTTGATGTGGTTAGGGGAGTTGATTACCGAAAAGAAGATCGGCAATGGTATTTCTTTGTTGATTTTTGCTGGTATTGTCGCTAGTTTACCACAATCATTTGCTAACACTTTAGTGGCTTTTGATAGCTCTCAAGTTTTAAATTTTATTATTTTCGCTGTGATTGCTTTGATCACTATCGTGGTGATTGTTTTGATCACTGAGGGTCAGCGTAATATTCCTGTGTCTTATGCAAGACACATGGTTGGTCAACATAGTGCTGGTGGTGTCAACACTCACTTGCCATTGCGTGTCAATCAAGCTGGTGTGATTCCTATTATCTTTGCTATTTCCATGATTTTGATTCCTCCAACCATTGCTCAATTTTTCTTGAGATCAGATGTTTCATGGCTTGCTAACTTTTCTCAAAAAACTATCGATCTCTTTCAAAATCAAACTTTTTACGGTGTCATTTATTTTGTAATAGTTATTGCATTTACTTATTTTTACACCTCTATTATTTTTCATCCAGAACAAATTGCTGAAAATTTACAAAAACAAGGTGGTTTTATTCCTGGTATCAGACCCGGCAGACATACAGCTGAGTACTTAAACATGGTGATGACTCGTATTATTTTGGCAGGTGCTATATTTTTGGGCATTGTTGCAGTTTTACCTATCGTAGTTGGACCTTTGACTGGTGTAAGAACTATTTCTTTGGGTGGTACTAGCATTTTGATTGTAGTGGCAGTGGTGATTGAAACCGTCAAACAAATTGATGCCCAATTGGTGATGCGTGACTACGAAGGTTTTTAATAAAAAAGACTAATATTTTCCCATTACCCCCATTTTTGGGGGTTTTTGTTTTGTTGAGTAAATATCGATATTTTGTTATAATTTGGATAGCTTATTTAATTATTAGAGCACAAAATTTTTTTTATGCCCAAATTAGTCAAGCGAGTTCTTTTGTTGGGGCCCCAAGGCTCTGGAAAAACTACCCAAGGTGATAGAATAGCACAGTTTTTAGATGTAGAAATTATTGTGGCGGGTAATATTTTGAGAGAAGCGATTAGAAGTAAAAGTGAATTTGGTGTCAAAATTGCTAATACAGTTAATGGCGGGGGCATGATACCGGATCAATGGATGATAGATTTAATGATTCAAAACATCAATAAAGAAAAATATCAAGACGGTTTTATTTTAGATGGTTTCCCTCGCACCATTACTCAAGCTAAGGCTTTGGACAAACATCAAAATGCCCAACT
>JACCDT011929138.1_pt1 | contig 10179 bp, 10 predicted proteins | sample 7446291 | NCBI WGS metagenome assembly JACCDT01 (sample SAMN15323446, study PRJNA562643) | freshwater metagenome | isolation source: river surface water | place: USA:Blue River Watershed | collected 2017-08-17 | reverse complement strand
TGTCCTTCAACGGCAGGTGCGAAGAAGCCGGTGATCTCGTGTGCATCGCATTCGTAGGCAGGTGTTCCAAGGGCATCTGCAGCAGTTACCCAGCCTGACCCCATAACTAGGGCGACATCGTGTGCTGCGACGCCAGTGCGCTCTGCAATTTCCGCAGCTGCCTTTGTTGCGGCAGCTAGTGGGTCTGAGTAAAGAAGATCAGTTGAGGTCATGCCTCAATAATGTCACAGAGAACGCTTCCGCTAGACACAGTCTCGCCGATAGTTGCCTTTAAGTTCTTAATCACACCGCTCTTATGTGCGTTAAGTGGCTGCTCCATCTTCATCGCTTCCAAAACGATAATTAAATCACCAGCCTCAACACTTTGGCCTTCTTCAACTGCGATCTTTACTACCGTTCCTTGCATTGGCGATGCTAGCCCTGTGCCTGATGCTGATCCAGCACTTGCCTGCTTTGCGCGATGGCGCTTCACAACAGGTTCCGGTGCATGAACAACGATTTCAAAGCGCTTTCCATTAACTTCGGCTACTAATTTCTCAGCTGCAACCTTTGTCTGAATCTCTGAACTTTCTGCAGCAAAGGCAGGAATCTCATTCTTAAATTCATTCTCGATATAGCTGGTGTAGACCTTGAAATCTTCTGTATAGGCCGGATCTTCGAGAATCGCTCTGTGGAAAGGAAGGGCCGTCGCTAATCCTCCAACCTCAAATTCTGCAAGCGCTCTACGAGCACGTTCGATCGCTTCTTTGCGCGTCGCGCCCGTGACAATGAGCTTTGCAAGCAATGAATCAAAGTTTCCACCGATAACATCACCATTACGGAATCCAGCGTCCACGCGCACACCGGGACCTGATGGAATATTCCATGAAGTAATTCGACCTGGTGCAGGTAAGAAGGAACGTCCTGGATCTTCTCCATTAATTCTAAATTCAAGTGAATGACCACGAATTACAGGATCATCAAATCCCAAGCTCTCGCCCATTGCGATTCTAAATTGCTCACGAACAAGATCAATTCCAGTGACTTCCTCAGAGACGGGGTGTTCTACCTGCAAGCGAGTATTAACTTCTAGGAATGAGATGGTGCCATCTAGACCAATCAAGAATTCACACGTTCCGGCGCCGATGTAACCAGCTTCCTTCATGATCGCCTTACTTGAGCGGTAGAGCTCTTCATTCTGCGCCTCAGTCAGAAATGGCGCTGGTGCTTCTTCTACGAGCTTCTGATGGCGACGTTGCAAGGAACAGTCACGTGTTGAAACAACAACTGCGTGGCCATGTTGATCTACAAGTACCTGAGTCTCCACATGTCGTGGTTTATCCAAGTAACGCTCAACGAAACATTCTCCGCGGCCGAATCCTGCAATCGCTTCGCGCACAGCAGATGCATACAGCTCTGGAATTTCCTCCATCGTGTGAGCAACCTTGAGGCCTCTTCCACCGCCACCAAAGGCAGCTTTAATTGCAACAGGCAGACCATGTTCTTTAGCGAAGGCAAGAACTTCTTCGTGGCCCGAAACAGGATCTTTTGTGCCCGCAACAAGTGGCGCACCGGCTGCCGATGCAATCCTGCGTGCAGAAACTTTATCGCCCAGTGCGCTAATTGCAGCAGGAGGCGGTCCAATCCAGATTAATCCTGCATCAAGAACTGATTGTGCAAAATCTGCATTCTCTGAGAGAAATCCATATCCAGGGTGAACTGCATCGGCCTTTGCTTCAAGTGCAAGAGCGATAATCTTTGGAATATTTAAGTACGTATCTTTTGCGACAGTTCCGTTGAGTGAATAAGCAAAATCAGCGCGCTGAACATGCAGTGCATCTCTATCTTCTTCTGCGTAGATTGCAATGCTTTCCAGGCCATGATCTGAGCATGCGCGGATTACGCGAAGAGCAATTTCTCCTCTATTGGCAATCAATACCCGCTTCATGACATCTCCTTCACTTGTGGCCAAGAGTATCCAAGTTGTTTCATCGCGCTACGAAGAAATGGCATGGAAATTCCCACAACATTTGTGTAGTCGCCTTCGATGACGGGGATAAAGGGAGAGCCGAATCCATCAAGGGTAAATCCACCCGCTACATGTAGAGGCTCCTCGGATGCGACATAGTCATGAATCTCTTCATCAGTCATATCGGTAAAGGTGACCTTAGTTGTCACGCGATCCGCAATTTCAATTCCGCGCTCTGTATCAATGATGCAATGTCTAGTGTGCAATAGCCCTGTGCGACCACTAATTTTCTTTGCTCGCTCGACTGCAACCTCTGGGGTTCCGGGCTTTCCAAATGAGACGCCATCGACATCAAAAGTTGAATCACAACCAATAATGATTGCCGGGTAATCAATCATCTCTCTGACTGTATGCGCCTTTGAGATCGCTAGAGCAATCACCATATCTTCAGGAGTCATCGCATTGAAGAAGTCAGTCTCTTCATCGACATTGCTCACGATGATAGTTGGCTTTAATCCAGCATCTTCCAGAAGCGTTCGTCGTGACTTTGATTGTGATGCGAGGACTATGCGCGGCATTACTCGAACTTTCTTGCACCAAATGTAATTTGGTGGGGAAGTGGCTGGCGAAGTTGAGGAAGTCCAAAGACGCTGCGCTTGATAACAGGCTTTAAATCAACCGCTTTATGGTTAACCAAAACAGCTCGCAGAGCCAGAAGCTCTTCAGGAGTCGGATTGCCAGAGACTACGGAGAATTTCATTTTATAGAGGAATATTTCCGTGCTTACGCGCTGGCAAAGTATCGCGCTTTGTCTTGAGAGTGCGGAAAGCCTTTGTAATGTATTGGCGTGATTCTTCTGGCTCAATCACGCTATCAATGGTTCCGCGCTCTGCCGCTAGGTAAGGATTCGAAAACTTTTCTGTGTATTCAGTAATCAATTCAGCGCGCTTTGCATCTTGATCCTTGGCTTCAGCGAGGTCTTTTCTGTAGAGAATGTTTACAGCGCCCTGTGCGCCCATTACAGCAATCTCTGCTGATGGCCATGCGAAGTTGATATCGCTGCCGAGGTACTTAGAGCCCATCACGATAAATGCGCCGCCATAGGCTTTACGAGTAATCAGAGTTACGAGTGGCACAGATGCTTCTGCATAGGCGTAGAGCAGCTTTGCTCCACGGCGAATGATGCCGTTCCACTCTTGCTCAGTTCCGGGCATAAATCCAGGAACATCGACAAGGGTAAGAATTGGAATATTAAAGGCATCGCAGAAACGTAAGAAACGCGCTGCCTTCTCAGATGAGTTGATATCGAGAGTTCCAGCCAACTGTGAAGGTTGGTTTGCGATGACACCAATAGATTGGCCTTCAATTCGCGCAAAGCCCACAACAATATTTGGTGCGTATAGGGCATGAACTTCTAGGAATTCACCTTCATCGACGAGCGCCTGAATTAAATTCTTCATATCGTAAGGCTGATTAGGGCTATCAGGAATCAAGGTATTGAGGGCAATATCCGAAGCACTCTTCTCAAGATTTTGAGTAGGAGGAAGTACAGGAGATCCATCCATATTATTTGATGGAAGGTAAGAGAGAAGCGCCTTTACATAATCAATCGCATCCTCTTCAGAATCTGCCATGTAATGAGCATTTCCCGATTTTGTATTGTGCGTAAATGCTCCACCGAGCTCTTCCATTCCGACATCTTCTCCAGTAACGGTCTTGATGACATCTGGGCCCGTGATAAACATATTTGACGTTTCTTTAACCATGACGGTGAAGTCGGTCAGCGCTGGAGAGTATGCAGATCCACCAGCACATGGGCCAAGGATGAGTGAAATCTGGGGGATGACTCCAGATGAACGTGTATTTAAACGGAAGATCTTTCCGTATCCATTTAACGATGCAACGCCCTCTTGAATACGTGCGCCACCTGAATCGTTAATTCCAATCAAAGGAATCCCAGATTTGAGTGCGAATTCAGCGATCTTCACAATCTTCTCTGCGTGCACTTCACCGAGTGATCCACCGAAAACTGTGAAATCTTGTGAGTAGAGCGCAATTGGTCGACCGTCAACAGTTGCTGTACCGATTACAACGCCATCGCCGTAGGGGCGGTTCTTCTCCATGCCAAAGTTCTGTGCACGATGACGGGCAAACTCATCAATCTCAGTGAATGAATCTGCATCAACGAGCATCTCGATGCGTTCGCGTGCGGTGCCTTTGCCCTTGGCATGCTGTTTTTCGCGTGCTCTATCGGATCCTGCGTGTACAGCTTCGCCGATTCGCTCGCGGAGATCTTCGATTTTTCCGGAAGTAGTATGCAGATCTGGACTCATGACCATAAGGTACTAGTCGTGAGCATAGATACGCCAAGACCACCGCTTGATAGCGCAGTGATCTCTCAAAAAATCTCGCAGTACTGGCGAGTAAGCGTGGTCGAAGTCACCGGCTCAACTCAAGATGATTTATCGGCGCTTGTTTCCCGCAATGAAGTCACTAGTGGAGAAGTTCTTGTTGCCGAATATCAAAGTGCTGGCAGAGGACGCCTAGATAGAACTTTTGATGCACCGCAAAGTTCTGCACTTTTATTCTCTCTCTATCTGCAACCAAAGCGCGAGAAGAGCGAATGGTCTTTTCTGCCGCTTCTTGCTGGACTAGTTTCAACCTTTGCAATGTCGGAACTCGATCCACGATTTACGGCGGAGCTTAAGTGGCCAAATGATTTACAGATTGCGGGCAAGAAGTTGGGCGGAATTATTGCTCAAGCGACAGGTAATGGAGTGATTCTTGGCCTCGGCATTAATGTTGGCATGGATCGAAGTGAGCTACCTGTGGAGCATGCAACTTCTCTGCAGATTGAAGATTTTGCAGTTCTAGATCGCAATCTAATTCTCGCCTCAATTCTTAATACCTTTGAGGAGCTCATCGGTCGTTGGGATGATGGCGAGGATTTAAGGCACCTCTATCGCGAGCGAAGTGCGACCTTAAATCAGAAAATTGAGGTAGAGCTACCTAGCGGTGAAAAGACGAGTGGATTTGCTGAGGATATTTCACCGGCAGGAGAGTTAATCCTCGAGAATGGACAGAGAATTACGGTTGGAGACATCGTTCACCTACGATAGGTCCGTGAGCGAGCGATTTCCTACCGTCGGAGTAATTGGAGCAGGTCAACTTGCTCGAATGATGGTTGCACCCGCTGCCGCTCTTGGAATCAAACTCGATCTATTTGCACAAAGTCCACAGGACTCAGGTGCCCAAATCTGCAGCCACACAGTTGGCGATTACACGGATATATCTGCCCTTAAAGAGTTTGCAGCGCAGTGCGATGTCATCACTTTTGAACATGAACTTGTTCCACTCTCAGTGATTAAGGGGCTAGAGAGCGCTGGTGTGCGGGTCTACCCGTCATCAGCAGCATTTATCTACTCGCAAGATAAAGAGAAGATGCGCGAGAAGTTGAGTTCCTACCCTTGCCCAGAATGGAAGATCGCAACATCAATTGATGGCATTGATCAATATCCGCTGATTGCAAAATCTATTTCAGGTGGATATGACGGTCGCGGTGTCTGGAAAGTAAACTCCCAAGATGAGTTAGCACAGCTGCTAAAGAGTTCACCGAAGCTGCTTATTGAAGAGCTCATTTCATTCGACTGTGAAATAGCGGTTATGGTTGCAAGATCACCGCATGGACAGGCAACATCATGGTCTGCCACCGAAACGATTCAAGAAGATGGAATTTGCACCTTAACGATTTCACCTGCCCAAGTTATTAGCGAAGAACTATCTGCTCGTGCACAGAAGTTAGCCCTTGATATCGCCCACGATCTTGGTGTTGTTGGTGTTATGGCTGTTGAAATGTTTGTAAAAGGTGATCACTTGTTCATCAATGAAGTTGCGATGCGCCCCCATAATTCTGGTCACTGGACAATTGACGGTTCTCGCACAAGTCAATTTGAGCAACATTTACGTGCAGTTCTAGATCTACCTCTTGGTGACCCGGCGATGACTCATCAATTTGCAGTGATGGGGAATATCTTGGGCGGAGAGAAGTCAGATATGTATCGCCCTTATCTTCACTTGATGGCCCGTAACCCCGATCTGAAGTTTCATCAATATATGAAGGAAGTCCGTCCCGGGCGTAAGATTGGCCATATCACTGCAGCAGGCTCTAACCTTCTACAATTAAGGGAAGATGTGCAGCATGCACGTGACTACATGAGCGGAGCAATCGATGAGTGAAGCAAGGGATGTTGCAATCATCATGGGCTCAGATTCTGATTGGCCAGTCATGGAAGAAGCTGCAAAAGTTTTAGATTCACTAGGTATTTCATATGAAGCAGATGTTGTCTCCGCCCACCGCATGCCACTTGAAATGGTTGAGTTTTCTCAGAAAGCGAAGGCGAAGGGCTTTAAGATAATCATCGCCGGAGCTGGTGGAGCTGCACACTTACCTGGAATGGTTGCATCTCTTACTCCGCTGCCAGTTATCGGAGTACCTGTTCCGCTGAAGAATCTTGACGGTATGGACTCACTACTTTCTATTGTGCAGATGCCTGCAGGTATTCCTGTTGCAACTGTGGGCGTGGGAAACGCTAAGAATGCAGGAATTCTTGCTGCGCGAATCTTGGGAATTTCAGATGCTGCAATTTCCGCGAAGGTTGAAGCCGCGCTCAAGGATATTAATGAAGAAGCTAAAGCAAAGGGCGCAGCGCTCAACGCACGACGCAGCCAAAAAACTGGGTTTTAGTCTGTTCTTCCCAGCGCATGGAAACGCCAACCGGCAGCGCGCCATTTATTTCGATCAAGAGCATTTCTGCCATCGATAATAAATTTACCTTTAACAAGTTGACCAATTACTGAAGGATCAAGCTCCCGATACTCTTTCCATTCAGTGAGATGCAGAATCGCATCGGCACCTTTAACAGCATCAACAACCTTCTCTTGGTAATCAAGATTAGGAAAACGCTTACGTGCCGGCTCAATACCTTTTGGATCATGAACAACTACCGTTGCCCCAGCTGCTTGCAGCTGGGCTGCGATATCAAGTGCTGGGGAGTCTCGCACATCATCACTATCGGGTTTAAATGTTGCCCCCAAGACGGCAATTTTATATTGAGTTAAATCCTCAGAAAGATCTGCTCTGACAACATCGATAACTCGTTGGCGTGCACGTAAGTTGATTGCATCGATTTCACGCAGGAATTCGAGCGCTTGATTTGCTCCAAGTTCTTGAGCACGTGCCATAAATGCACGGATATCTTTCGGAAGACATCCGCCGCCGAAGCCGATACCTGCTTGTAAGAATCGATTTCCAATGCGTGGGTCGTAGCCGATTGCCTTGGCGAGAACTGTGACATCTCCACCCGCTGCTTCGCAGACCTCCGCCATTGCATTAATAAATGAAATCTTAGTTGCCAAGAATGAGTTAGCTGCAACCTTAACCAACTCAGCAGTTGGAAGATCAGCGCGAATCCAAGGCGTTCCAAGATCAGTAATTGGTTTGTAAACTTCTTTGAGAATTGCTTCAGCGCGATCATTAGCAACGCCAACTACAAGGCGATTTGGTGTGAGGGTATCTTCGACGGCGAAACCTTCACGGAGAAACTCTGGGTTCCATGCCAAATCTGCTTGAGGTGCTGAAATAGCAAGCTGGTCGCGCAGCAATTGCGCTGTTCCCACCGGAACAGTGGACTTACCAACTACAAGTGAGCCATCTTTCAAGTGAGGAGCGATCGCTGCAACGGAAGCTCTTACATAGCTCAGATCTGCTGCTAGTCCATCTTTACTTTGCGGGGTTCCGACGCAGATAAAGTGGATATCTGCATCGGCAACTTCTGCAAAATCTGTTGTAAAACGAAGGCGCCCTGTCTTTATCTCAGTCGCAAGTAGCGTATCGAGCCCCGGCTCGTAGAAAGGGAGCTCACCTTGAGAGAGCAAATCAACTTTGCTCTGGTCTGTATCGACTCCAACTACATCAAAGCCAAGGGATGACATACATGCTGCGTGCGTTGCACCAAGGTAGCCAACACCGATTACTGAGAGCTTCAGAGCCATACAGATGAGTCTATTGCAGCCTTAATAAATATTTTGCACATTTGCAGGCTATCGCGCTGGTGCGCAGGGGTTATCTGCAGCGGTCTTGCTCTTAAATTTATCTACTACTTCGGCCTTGGCTGAAGCGGTAGGTGATGCCTTCTTCTTCACTTTATCTACAAGAGCCTGGTCATCACGAACGCGGGTCCAGAGATCTGCTGCAAGCACTTCATCCCAAATTACAACGGAGCCGACCCCCGGAACGCGACCATTGGGATCAGAGATTGGAACAGTTAATGTACGAATATTTCCTGAAGAGAGATTGCGCATCTGCTTTGCAAGGGTGAGCAGATCATTCTTATCGACGCCTTCATCCATCTTCACAGTTGAAATAGTTGCATTATAGAAATTAGTCAACTTGATTGGATTAAGCAGAATGCCTGAACTCGTTGCCTTGCGTAATACTGCACTGACAAATTGTTGCTGACGTTCCATTCTGCCAATATCTCCACGGCCATCGAAATCGCGAGTTCGCACATATTTGAGAGCCTCAATACCACCAAGGGTGTGTGTCCCAGCGCTCAATACAAGATGGCTCTTTGGGTCATTGATTGCCACTTTGGAGCACACTTCAATCCCACCCAAAGCATCTACGACGCCGGTAAATCCAGCGAAATTTACTTCTACATAGTGGTCAATCTTTAAATTGGTCTTCGCTTCAATAGTTTGAATGAGAAGTGGAGCGCCGCCAAATGCAAAAGATGCATTGAGCTTTCCTGGCCGCTCTGGAATATCAGTTGTTCCATCTTGACTCTTATGTGCAGGAACTTGCACCAAAGTATCTCGCGGAAGCGAGATGATAAATGCAGCATCGCGCTTCTTACTTATATGAACCAAGAACATAGTGTCAGATCGTCCACCAGCTGCAACTGCGGTACTTCCGACCTTTTACTTTATAATCTCAGCATGAGAGAGACCTTCACGGGAATCGTAACCAACAACGAGATAGTTCAGTGCGCGTGATGTCTTCTCGGGGCGATCAGAGAGATTACCGAAGACGTTAATGCGAGAGATCTGGCCGCTAACCTGACCTAGACCAAGCCACGATAGAGATGCGATGAAGACAACACCAAGTGAGAGTGATGTCATTATCCGAATCGCGCGCTTTGAATTCACTTCCGTAGGATACTTGGGTGACAGCGTGGAGGGCTTATGGCGACACATACACAGGAGTTACCTGGCTCACCGCTGCCTAGCGTGAGTGTGATTCTTCCTGTACTCAATGAAGAGTTACATCTTGAATCAGCAGTTCTCTCAATTCTTTCTCAGGATTATCGTGGAAGCTTTGAAGTCATATTGGCAATTGGCCCATCTAAAGACAGAACTCTTGAAATCGCAGAGAAACTTTCACAATCTGATTCGCGAGTTGTCATTGTTGAGAGTCCAACGGGACGCACTGCGGCTGGTTTAAATCTTGCACTTAAGAAATCCTCTAGTCCAGTCGTTGTTCGCGTTGATGGACATGCGCAGATTCCTCAGAACTACATCTCACTTGTTGTAGAAATATTAAATGCATCTGGCGCGGTGAATGTGGGTGGCGTCATGGCTGCAGTTGGAAATAGTAGATTTGAAAAAGCTGTTGCGGGGGCAATGCGAAGTCCATTTGGAGTCGGTGCTTCACGATTTCACACCGGAGGAGTTGCAGGCGTTGTAGATACCGTCTACTTAGGGGCCTTTCGGCGTGAGGCGCTACTTGCCATAGGTGGATTCGACGAAAGATTCACCCGCGCCCAAGATTGGGAACTTAACTTTAGGTTAAGAGAAAATGGCGGGACAATCTTCTTTGACCCGCGCTTACAAGTTATCTATCGTCCACGCCCTAATCTGCGCGCACTTGCAAAACAGTATTTTGAATACGGCAGATGGCGCCGCGTTGTTTCACGTAGACATCCCGGAACAATTAATTACCGCTATCTCGCTCCACCGGTCGCACTCACCGGTTTCGTGTTTTCAATTCTTTTGGGAGCCCTCATTCATACAACCTTCTTTATTCCAGCAGCAATCTATTCACTATTCACCACTGTTGCATCGGTCAAGATTGCTCAAACTATTCGCGAAATCTTTATTCTGCTTCTGGTTATTCCAACCATGCACTTTGCATGGGGAGCAGGTTTCTTAACTTCGCCTAAGTCACTTGTACC
>JACCDT011261250.1_pt1 | contig 10182 bp, 20 predicted proteins | sample 7446291 | NCBI WGS metagenome assembly JACCDT01 (sample SAMN15323446, study PRJNA562643) | freshwater metagenome | isolation source: river surface water | place: USA:Blue River Watershed | collected 2017-08-17 | reverse complement strand
TACTCCATAAACAGCAGTGACCAACATGGTCTTTAGTTCGATATCTGATGCTTCTTCATCTAGTCTGTCCATGCGCACTAGATCACGCATCAGTTCTTGATACTCTGATGCACTGAGTTCTCCGCGGTTGACTGCGGCTGTCATTTCTAAAGCATACTGTGCTCGCTGTGCAGCCCAGGGTTGACCTGATGCAGCGATCTGTTCTAGTGTTTGGATACTCATTTAAAATCTCCCTAGTGTGGCCTGTGCAGCCCGTTTTGCCTGTTCTGTGACTATCTTCTTTTTGGTCTCACAGTAGAACTTTGAACCTTCTTGTTTGGCTGTGCGATCTTCCCATTCCTTAACTGTTTCCTGCATGGGTTTGATCAACTTTAGAACATCAGTTTGACGCAGTCCCTTGCTGTCACTGTAGAGTTCAAACCAACGTAGATCACGTCCTAGAGCCTGTACCTGAGGTAACTGCGGTTGACCACAATCTATGCCCTCTGCACGTAGTCTTACATCTATGATGCGAGCCGATTGATTATCGTCCCAAAAACTGGGTATCTTTGACATGATAGTGGCACAGCCCGTGAGCATGACTGCTGCTAATAAGACTATAATGTTTTTCATAGTAATATTTACTCCGAGAATCCAAATAACCGTAATTTCTCTTCAGGATGTATGGCAGAACAGAGAAACTTCTGCAGATAGTAGAACCAATTGCCCAGCTGTGTGAAACGTGCATCAGGTGCAAGATCTCCCAGAGTATAATAGGTTGATATGCCCAGGGTAGCATAGTAGTCCATGCTTAGGCCTCTACGGCGACCATACTCTGGCATGAGACTGCAAAAGAACAGGGCTGAGTCTGCATAGTCTTTGAGTTCATCTAGTTTAGGCTGTTGGTATAACTGTAGATATCGTTCAGCAAACGATGGTTCGGGTATAATGTCTACTCGTGAAACACGATCCGCCAATAGATCTGTTAGATATTCGGCTAAGAGTTCGGGCACCGCAAAGCCCGTTTGCTGACAGTGAGTGTGTATGTGTCTACGGAATTCTTCACGTACTGGGTCCATAGACTGCTCCTTTGACTGTTAGTATGTATTTAAAGAAATTAAGGCATTTTGGACAGGGGCATAATTTACTAGCCGCGAAGCGGCGCAGCCAGCGCAAAAATTTGCAGGATTTTTCTCACAGATAGTCTAACTGTGCTTGTCTACTGAGTTCAGGATACTTTATGATGAAAAAACTTATATACTCTGCGGGCACCCAAAAGTCTATGCAGTCACAGCGTATTGATAAACTACCGCCCCAACGCTGTACATCGCTCCAAATCTTTTCTTCATCAAGGTCTGACTCCCAAGCATAGTAGCGATAGCAGTACAACCGTCTGGGCACAGAGTTAATGGCAGGCGTCAATACGCGATCTAGTGTAGACATATCCAAGTAAACTGACGAGCTGTACAACGAAACACTACCACAAACTCATCTAGGCTCACTGAGTAAATACCCAGAACACGAGCATGATCTTCTATGAAGTCTAAGTGGCTGCGATCAACGCATAGGCTGTACATATAGTGTAAAGGGTTATGATATGAGTATTGAAGCCACTACTAGGAATACTGTGAATAACAATAACAGTACTGTGGCTAGCTTGTGTGCTAGGGCTTTGACTGGGTCTTCCATACTGTTATTTACAATAGAAATGGCGATCGCGCGGCTTAGAGGTTTAAATACTGTTATGCACTCAATACTACAAGGTGTTCAATTTAGCTTATTAGCCTTAGCTTGGACACTATATCAATTACTGAAACCTACAGTGATTATACTGTTCTTAGCCCTATGCATCAGTGTGTTTACTATCTAACACATAGAGACACGGGTCTACGCTTACGTTACTATCGTAGCCTTGCAGGAGCAAGGATAGCCCAACGTGCTCGTAACTCGCACTTGGGCTTTGCGGACAGAATAGAACGTGTGGAAATATATGAAAATTGGGAAGTGGAACGCTGCCGTCTAAGCGATGGTAGCATAGTAGATGCAACGTGGTGTATAGTAGAGGGCACCGTAGAAGTAGAGGATTTACTAGAATGACTAGAGAACAAGAACTTGAGAGTTATAGATCAGCATTTAAAGTAGCAGCGGCACTGACCCTGGGCATAGTGGCAGCAGTGTTTGTATTGGCCTAGGCATTTTGGCTATCTAGGCCCCGCTGTAGGTCGTGCGTGTTACTGTGCATTTACTTTGTTATTACAGTAGGGAATGGTGGAGAGTATTTTTATTAAGCCTCATAAACCAAAATAGAAAGAATTCTAAATGCGAATAATTCTTATTTGCATCTAGCTCAGTAACACCGTTTGCCGGTGTTTCTGCGCTGGATCCCAGCTTAGATCAACCTAAAAGCAGGGTTTTTCACAGTAAGCGTCAGCGTAGAAACCGTATGCCAATCTGTATACGGAGGCCCCGCTGCGTGTGGTCATGCTATATACAGTATACACGGGAGCGAATCGTGATCACACTAGCATACATACTGGTATTCTTGCCTATATACTCAATACTCATATGGGAATCTCTATGGTCGGATCAATGGCTCACACGTAGATCAGCTAGGATCACGGCTCTGGCAGGCCTGCCTATAGTTGTGATATTCTGGCCCTAGACTAGCCAAAATACAGCCAGGCCCCGCTGCTGTGGTTGACAGGTTCTGCGAGCGAGCATATAATATACACATAGTTTGTTAATTCAGAGCGGAATTTCAATGACACTACCAGATGAAAGATATCGTGCTGTACTGGCTGCGGAGAGGTTCTTGACAGATCTTCTAGATTTTCGAAAGACTCCCCGAGTTCCCTCAGAGATTCGCAAGAGGGCCTCAGCTGTGCTGCGTCATTATCCTTCAACCTGGGACATGGATCGTGCTGCGCATAAGACGCCAGAGGTGTTCCAATCGCCAAATAAACTGGATGACCTCCAGGTTTTTATTCTAGACGGAGAACGATCACGTAAGTAAAGAATCTGGGCCTCTAGCTCATGTTGGTTAGAGCAGCGGACTCATAATCCGTTGGTGCCGAGTTCGACTCTCGGGGGGCCCACCAAACAACTGCCCGTAGTTCAGAGGATAGAACAACAGCCTTCTAAGCTGTGGGTCAGGGGTTCGAATCCCTTCGGGCAGGCCAGAATGGGACCGTGGTGAAATAGGTAGACACAAGGGACTTAAAATCCCTCGCAGCAATGCATACCGGTTCGATTCCGGTCGGTCCTACCATAGTCATTGAGGAGAACACAGTGCAGCAGCCCAATCCATTTGATCCCTGGGACGATGTCCGACGTTGGTATCGATCGCTGTGGCCCACAGAACGCTGGGCAGTGAACACTGTGTTCGCTGCGATCATCGTCGTACTGCTGCTGTGGACCACCAAGTAAAGACCCTTGCTGCATAAGGGTTCTAGCTCAGTACGACCGGTTAACACGATCAGGGCACCCAGCGGAAGTGCCGCGGGCGGGCCCAATCTGTGGCATTTTGGCAACAGTTTGGATCTCATCATTTTGGTTGACAGTTTGGCTGTTCGATCATATAATAAGAACATGATGAGAGCTAAACGAAACGATCGAAACCATATCATATACCAAATTGTAGGCCCTGAGGGCATCTACATTGGTGTCACAGCTAAGACTGAGTCGACAGTGCTCAAGAGCGTACGGGCTCGCATAGCCAAGCACTTCTATCGTGCCAAAACTGAAACTAAGACTTGGGCTCTGTGCGAACTGCTTCGTGGCTATGAGTCTAAGGACGACATCGATGTTCGTGTAGTTGAGATCGTCAGAGGCAAAGCGGCTGCACACGAGCGCGAGCGTGAGATCATTCGCGAGCTGAACCCATTCTACAATACAGACAAGAGAGGTGCGTGATGTGGTATGTTTATGACAAAGCGACTACAGTGATCCAAAAGACCCTTAAGACCCGAGCTGCTGCACTGGCATGGCGTACCCGTAAACAGAACGAGTATCTGCGCAGGGATGCTGCTTTCGTAAGCAACGAAGGGCCCTTGTTTGATTGGGGCTGCGCTGACAGTGCCTACTTCCATGAATTCATCGAGCGGCGTAGGGTCGTGAAGAATCTCATGACAGGAGCTGAGGTGGAGCTTACAGCCAATACCCCTCGTAGCTGCGATCCCAGCTCTGAGCTCTACTGGACGATGTAGGGGTTGACAGTTTGGCTTAGTGGTGTTACAATATTAATACAGTGAACAAATAGGAGCGAACTATGAAGCAACTGTCGTACAGAGACGCCGAGGACAACCGTCGCGGCGCAGCACTAAACGCCTACTATCGCAATCGCGAGATGGCCTCAACTTACACACTCAGCCAGCAATGTTTAGCGCAGAGAGCCCTGGACCTGCTGGATACTGCTTATGCCTACGCCCAATCTTATATAAACTATCGCAAGAAGTTCATAGCCGTAAAGATAGAGGGTGCCATTAGGCGTGACAAGAGCTTGGCTCGCGAGGCTGTGAGCATACTAGAGGGTCGAGGCTATACTGTGGTCTCAACACCGCAGGGCATAGTAGTGAGGATCCCCAGATGAGACATTGGGAAACGCTGCTAGAACGCGAGCAGGACGGGCTCACAGTCATCGTGGACAAGACCTGGGAAGACTGCCACCCTGGGGACTGCTTTGATGAATCAGCCTATGACATCCAAGAGATGTGTGAGAAGATCGATCGGGGTGACCTAGATTGGTTCATGGCCCGTGCCCGTGTACTAGTAGACGGGGTAGAGCTCAGTGATGCCTGCGTAGGGGGTCTGCTCTACGAAGATGCTCGTGAGTTCCTTAAGGACGGCATGGGCGAGGACTTGATTTTGGACGCTGTCTACGAAGCCAAAAAGAGGTTGACAGACTTGGCGAAGAAGTTTACAATGTTGGCTATTAAACACTCATAGGAGCAAGAGATGGAAACTGTTACCCTACGTGCCGAGGACTTCAAAACGGTCCACAACACACTCTGCGAACTACGCTCTGTGGTAGGAGACATGGAACGCAGCATGATCAAGATCGAACGGCTGGAATCGATCATCAGCGGCTTTGAGCGTGGGCTAGCAGATGCCTATGCGCAGGACTCAGCGGCCTTTGATCGCAAACATGACTGCTTCTATGCTGCTCAAAAGCTATGGGGCTTCAAAACAGTATGGAGCATCTATGAAGTAGAGGATCTCGAAGCCCAGCATCCATTCCCGGGTGCCCTGCAGGTAGCCTATGTCGATCATTGGGGTGACGAGCCCGTGTTTGAAGAGATCAAGACCGAAGGCAAGGGCCACGGTACTTGGTTAGATCTGTGGGCTGCTGCTGATCGTGCGATCCGTCGTAGTGGTGACGGTCATCACTGCTTTATTGAGCGGTTTACGCCCAACCCCAAAGAACCCACCCAGCTGCTGCTGCAAACAGGTAGTTGAGTAGAGTGTAGGGTTATTCAAAACAGGGGTTGACAACTGGGTTGACCCCTGCTATAATAGAGGCTGTGTTAAACAACTAGGAGCGAACAATGGCTACTCGTAGCACAATTGCAATGGAACAGCCCGACGGCGAGATCATGCAGATCTACTGCCACTGGGACGGCTATCTGGATCACAACGGCGCTATCCTGCAGGAACACTATCGCGACACAGCCAAGATCTATGCGCTGATGCTGCTGGGAGATATCTCTAGCCTGCGTGAAAACATTGGTGAAGCACACGACTTTGACGATCGCAACAAGCCCGAGACGTGGACTACTGCTTATGGACGCGATCGTGGCGAGCCCAATACGCAGGCACGTGTGTTCAAGAACTATGCTGAGTACCGCAGAGATGCTAATTTTGAAGAATACAATTACTGCTATCGTTTGGACGGTAAGTGGCACGTAGAGTTCTACGGTGGCTATGACGGTACACTAGAGCAGGCCATGATTGAAGCAGCAGCCGCAGAGGACGCATAACCCTACGCTCTGTAGGGTTATTACTGAACGGGGTTGACAACCAGCCCTGTTTGGTAATACAATAGAGGTATGATGAACTTAACTAGGAGCGATGATATGTACATTACTTTCACTGAGGGCTGGTACAATATTAAAGGTCAACCCACCAATGTTGCGGGCATGACTTTTAAACTAGTAGAAGACTACAAGGTCTCTAAGAGTGGCGAAGGCTATGTCACTGTAGAAGGTGGTAGCCAACCCGGCTTCCCCGACCGTTCAATCCGCATCCGTTGCCGCCAAGGTGATTGGAATGTTGCGGGCTCTGCTAAACCCATTCCTCAGGGAGTTGCTATGCTGACTGCTCTTAAGACTAAGAGTGCTAAGGGTGCCGAAGTCACAGACTTTACACAGGTCAAGGTCCCCGACGCGGCTGTAGCTCACGAGACCGATGAGCAGATCATCGAGCGTACTCGCATGCGCTTTGAGATCCTCACTGACATGACCAAGGCTGTGAAGCAGGGTGATGTCCGTGCTATGATCGTTACAGGCCCTCCGGGTGTGGGTAAGAGCTTCGGTGTTGAAGAAGTACTTGCCAAAGACGACCTGTTCGACATGATGGGTCAGCGCAAGCCCAAGTACGAGATCGTCAAGGGTGCCATGTCAGCAATTGGCTTGTACAGCAAGCTCTACAAGTTCTCGGATGCTAAGAACATCCTTGTGTTCGACGACTGTGACTCAATCTTGCTGGACGACATTGCGCTGAATATTTTGAAGGCTGCCCTAGACAGTTCCAAGAAGCGTACTATCTCGTGGAACACTGACAGCCGTATCCTGCGAAGCGAGGGTATCCCTGACAAGTTCGAGTTCAAGGGTGGTGCTATCTTTATCACCAACTTGAAGTTCGAGAATGTACGAAGCAAGAAGCTTCAAGAACACTTGGCTGCTCTTGAAAGCCGTTGCCACTACATTGATCTGCGTATGGACACTGATCGTGAAAAGGTCTTGCGTATCAAGCAGATCGTCAAGGACGGTATGTTGGACAGTTACGAGCTTGAGCAGGTAGCTAAGGACGAAGTTGTGGACTTCATCGAAGAGAACCGTAGTACTATGCGCGAGCTGAGCCTGCGTACAGTGCTCAAGGTTGCAGACCTGCGCAAGAGCTTCCCAACTAACTGGCAGAACATGGCCAAGGTCACTGTTATGAAAGGGGCTTATTAATGCTAGACATTCCAATCCGTGAGTGCCAGTGGATTGGTCCGGATCAGGACCCCCGGCGGGGTCCGATCCACTACTGTGGTGCTCCTGTGATTACAGGTAAGAACTACTGTGGTGATCACTATTGGCTGGTTTATAAACGAGGTACAGCCATTGCTGGTAAGAAGAAAGAAAAGGCTATTGACGCCGAGATTGAAAGCCTAAAGCGTCAACAGGAAATAGAAGAGGATGAATCTTATGATGAGCCTATTAGGTAAATTGAGTGCGGTAGCCTTTGTGCTACTGTTAGTGGTGGGGGTAATCTTTGGTCCATGGATCGTAATTTGGGCTTGGAATACTCTGTTCGGTACTGTTCACTTAATCGACTACACCTTTTGGACGTGGTTGGCAGTATTGATAATGGGGGTCTTTTTGAGTCCTAATGTTAAGGTCTCTAAGAAAGACTAATTTGGTAAAATTCGTTCTTGCTCTGTATATTCGGTGAGTATATAGTATAAGAACGCTGAAGAAAAAGTAATCAGCTAAAACTAACTTTAAAGGAAAACACACAGATGAAACGATTCAATCCCGAATCCAAGACTTTCAAGGTCTTCAATGCACTTTACAATGGTGCTACTCTTACTGCCGCTCAGGCTCGCAAGATGGGCATTAAGAACCTCTCAGCAGAGGTCAGCCGCATCCGTCACAATGGCTACGCTGTCTACAGCAACAGCCGTACCGCTGGCAATGGCGTGACAGTCACTGAGTATGTGATGGGTCAACCCAGCCGTGAAATCGTTGCTCTTGGCTATCGTGCTAAGGCCGCAGGTTTGACTTTAGACACTATCTAAAGACAGGTTTCAAAGAACCAAGCCGATTCGCTCCCGGGGCGGTACTTTGAGGGTGTTGTGGAAACGCAACACCCTTTTCTCTTGGCCGGCACTTCCTGGTTGACAGATTGGGCTCCCGGATATATAATAATGATACTGAGACAACGGAGCGAACAATGGAATTTACCGCTGATCAAGTTTGGGCCTGTGCTGCTGCCGCGCAGCGTATCAACGGTGGCTACTGCAAGATGGATGAGTGGATGCACAATGCTACTCCTCCCTATCGTTCCAAAGTGGCCAACAAAGAGCTGGTCAAGAGTTGGCTTCGTACCAACGATTTCGTAGAAGTCACTGAAGCAGACTACGAAGCAGGTAGAAAGGCCCGTGATCACTTCAAGAGCTATACCCTACTGGCCTTAACGGGTCAACTCAACGATTTCCAAAAGACTGCTATGCGGATCGCTGCCAAAGACTCATTCACGGGTCGTGATATGTATGATTTCGCTGTGATCTCATGCCTACCCGATGTAGCTCAACGAGATGTAGCTCGCAATGAACTCAAGCGTGACATCTATGCTTCGGAGCAACTGGTAGGAGAAGAAGGTGATACGATCATCGGAGATATCACAGTTATCAGTTCGCGCTTCAACGCCAACTACAATAAGTTCCGCATCCAGGCCCGCATGGGTGAGAGCTTCATTGACTTTTGGCACACCAAGGAGCTAGCAGGGGAGCTGAAGATCCGGGGTAAGATCAAGAGGGTTCGTTGTGGCGAAAAAACAACACAGCTCAACTATGTAAAAATCACTGGTTGACAGGTTGGGAGTCCGGTGCTACAATAATGATACTGGGAAAGCAATTTTGTTCGTGTAGTTCTTTTTTTAGCGAGGTCTTAAATGGCAAAAGCACAAGATATTTCTGTTCGTCAAGTTGGCCCAAAGGGTGCCAAGAAGGCGATTCGTAAGGCGATTTCCAAGCGCCGCCCCGTGTTCCTGTGGGGCCCTCCAGGTATCGGCAAATCCGATATCGTCAAGCAGATCGGCGAAGATGCTGATCGCGAAGTGATCGATGTGCGTCTTGCACTTTGGGAACCCACCGACATCAAAGGTATCCCCTACTACAATGCCGACCTAGGCAAGATGGTTTGGGCTCCTCCTGCAGAACTGCCCGTTGACGAAGACAGCACCGCGCTGATCTTCTTGGACGAGCTGAACTCTGCTCCTCCGGCTGTTCAGGCTGCGGCCTATCAGCTCATCCTTAACCGTCGAGTAGGCACCTATGTCCTGCCCAAGGGCGTTGACATCGTTGCCGCGGGTAACCGTGAAGGTGACCGTGGTGTTACCTACCGTATGCCTGCTCCGTTGGCTAACCGCTTCGTCCACTTGGAAATGAAGGTAGACTTCGATGACTTCCAAGACTGGGCTACCCTTAACAAGGTGCATCCGGATGTGGTTGGTTATGTGGGTTTTGCCAAGCAGGACCTCTACGACTTCGATCCTAAGAGTTCCTCTAAGGCGTTTGCTACTCCGCGTTCGTGGGTATTCGTCAGCGACTTGCTGGACGATGATGACACTGACCTCGATACCCTGCAGAACCTGATCGCAGGTGCTATCGGCGACGGCTTGGCTGTGAAGTTCATGGCTCACCGTAAGATCGCAGGCAAATTGCCTAAGGCCAGTGACATCCTCGACGGTAAGGTCAAGGACCTCCAGATCAAGGAAGTGTCAGCGATGTATTCTTTGACCGTTAGCCTCTGCTACGAACTTAAAGAGTCCGCCGAGAAGAAAGACAAGGCTTTCGATGCTAAGGCTGATCGCTTCTTCGAATACATGATGGCGAACTTCCCAACTGAGCTCGTGGTCATGGGTGCTAAGACTGCACTGACCAATTACGACTTGCCTTTGGACGCAACGAAGATGAAATCCTTCGACGAGTTCCACAAGCGGTTTGGCAAGTATGTGCTTTCTGCGATGGAGAATTAAGACCTCGCCCATCGCAAGGGCGGGGCTCACCCAGGGTCCCGCCCGCCTTTTTGGAGTGCCGGGGTGTTGTATTTTTGCAACACCTTTTTGGTTGACATCCGGGGCTTGAGGTGCTATAATAGATACATACAGTAAGGAGAGCGACTAATGTCAAACGTCATTGAAAAACTCACTACCGCCCGAGTAGGCCTGCTACTCAAAGCCCCTTTCTTCGGCAACATGGCTACCCGCATGAAGCTCATT
>JACCDT010044509.1_pt1 | contig 10184 bp, 12 predicted proteins | sample 7446291 | NCBI WGS metagenome assembly JACCDT01 (sample SAMN15323446, study PRJNA562643) | freshwater metagenome | isolation source: river surface water | place: USA:Blue River Watershed | collected 2017-08-17 | reverse complement strand
GTCGATGAGGACGGCGCGAAGCGATTCAAGTACAGCTTCACCGTTCCAGCGACCACTGCCTACCGGATCAAACTGTCGAGCACCCGCAACGCCGGCAGCAACCCGTTCGCTGTGGTCGAGCTAATCGATGCGGCGAACTAACACGGAGGGCGAATAGATGGCGACGAAGAACTCCGCAAAGATCGATGACGATGCGCAGTACCGCGTGCGGCTGGCCGAGCGAGTCGAAGTGCTCGGCGAGACTCTGGTGCCTGGCAAAGAGATCACCGTGCGCGGTGACGTGCTGAAGTCCATCCAAGACAAGGTGGAACATGCCGAGCCGCTTTGAAAAATACCGGCTGAAGGACGGCGTCACCCGCTTGGGGGCGTCGTTTTTCAACCCGGTGTTCCAAGACATCGATCTGCGCATCTCTGGCCTCGAGAGTTTGCAGGTCGCCTGGGAGGTCGCCGTCGCGAAGGTGACGCAGTTCGGCCTTGTCCGTATTAATGAAGTCATCGCGCCGACCTCGACGGAGCTGGACAATATCCGAGCAGATGCGCTGGCAGCGCTGGCCGACTTGCAGACCGCGCTCGATACCTTCGAGGCCGCTGGCCTGGCTGACATCCTGGCGTGGAAGAATGATGTGACCGCGCAGATTTCGGGGCTGTCTACCGCTGTCGAGACTGCTGAATCTAATGCGACGGCGGACATTGCGGCGTGGAAGGCAAGCCACCTTGCGGAAATCTCCGCGCTGATCAGCCACGTTGGAAACACCAGCAACCCGCACACTGTCACAAAGGCGCAGGTGGGTCTCGGCAATGTGAACAACACTGCCGACGTAGACAAACCTATCAGCACGGCGGTCGCTAATGCGCTGGCGGATAAAGCTAGCACGACGCACAACCATGCAGGTGTCTATCAGCCGGCTGATCCTGATCTCGATGCGTGGGCAGGAAAAACCGTGCCTTCCGGTGCTGTCGTTGGTACAACCGATACACAGGGGCTTTCCAACAAGAACCTCATCGACCCAACTATTACTGGCGCAATACTTGAGGACATTTACACCATCACCGATGGCGCCGGGTTTGAAATTGATCCAGGCAACGGAACGATCCAACTGATCACGCTTGGAGCTTCGCGCACGCCGAAGGCGACAAACTTTCAAGCCGGTGAATCTGTCATGCTGATGGTCGACGATGGCGCAGCCTTTACATTGACTTGGACTGACACCTCCTTTGGAAGTGGTGGCATTGTTTGGAAAACCGGTGGCGGTGTTCCCCCGATCTTAAACACGACGGGCTATACGTTCATCGAGCTGTGCAAAGTCGGTTCGCAAGTTTATGGCTGGCGAGCTGGGGATGCCTGATGCTTGCGCATAAACTTCGCGCTGCAAGTTCTGGTAAAGCGCTTCCAAAATTTATTTCGAGTAGCATCAATCGAATTACCGCTACGTCGAACACTGTCATTGCTCCCTCTGGAATTCAAAATGGTGATCTTCTTGTGGCGGTGGTTTTCACTGACACATCTGGGCAAACGGTCATTCCCCCGACCGGATTTAATTCTCTTTGCTCTGATGCGAGCCTCAACAGCACTGTTGTAATTGCTTCAAAAACGGCAAGCAATGAAAGCGGAGATTACACATTCACATTTAGTTCTTCTGCAAAAACGTCTGCGTCCATTCTTGTTTACAGAAATGCCACTGCGGTAAACACCGTAGGAACCGCCGAAAAAACTGCTTCACCGACAGGTGTAGCAGCCAGCATTACGCCAACATACGCAGGAGTATTGTGCTGCGCGTTTTCAACTATGTCGGCAAGTACGGTAACAACGCCGCCAGGCGGATTAATTCAGCGTGCTTTGTCAACAGGAGGCGCACCGGGAACAGCAATTTATGAATTAAGTAATAAACAGGCATCAGCAACAAGCGCATATTCGATTGTGTGGTCTGGAGCCGCTTCGGTTGCATCTGTTCAATTCCAAGTTACCAACGAACCGACGGTCGCCCCAGAATTTGTTGCGAGTGCGAGTGCGCAGACAACTATCTCGGTCACTACGCTAACGGTAAACAAACCGGCGGGTACGTTGGAAGGTGACTTGATGGTTGCTGTGATGTGTTCAGACGGGCTTACTAATGCCACTTGGACCGGCGATATCGGGTGGACAGAAATAGTCGACCAAGCTTTGCAGCCCAATGTTCGAATCGCATATAAAGCAGCAGGCGGTTCTGAACCAAGTAGCTACACCTTTACCTCGACCAACACGTCTACTAAATCTGGAGCCATCATCACATACCGCTATGCGGCGTACGGCACAATTTCCGGGACGATTACAACTGGGGAAAACCCGCTCGTTTTAACGAATATCTCCCCATCTGAGAGCCAGTCAATATTACTCGCGTTCGGTGCACGGGCAGCGGCATCTATAACCCTCGGAACCCCGACGAGTATGACGGCGCGAGTAACGGATAACAACGCGACAGCCCCCAGTTATATCGTATGTGACCAGCCCGTAGCTAAAGGCCCGACTGGAGCGCGATCAATGTCTAGCGGGTCAACGTCGAACGTCGCCGGGATCATGCTCTCCATCAAACCCACTCGGAGTCTGACGTAATGTACGCAAAAATAACCAACGGTGCGGTGGATCAGTACCCGTACACCTACGAACAACTCAAAGCATCAAGTCCTCAATCATCATGGCCGGTCGCGATGCCGGCTGATCGACTGGCTGACTATGGCATGGTGCACGTCGTTGTTATTAGCCAGCCAGCGCATGACACCCTGACCGAAAAGATTGTTGAGAAAGCGCCTGTATTCAATGCAGAAAAAGATCGCTGGGAACAGTCATTTGACATCGTTCCGCTGACTGCGGATGAACTGCGTGCGCGCGTTCCGACAGCTGTCAGTATGCGCCAGGCGCGCCTTTCATTGCTGGCGGCAGGACTGCTACAAACGGTGAACGACGCGATCGCGGCCATGCCTGGTGCTGATGGCGAGGCTGCTAGGATCGAGTGGGAATACGCGACCGAAGTCCGTCGCGACTCTCCGCTGGTCGCCGCTTTGGCCGGTCCGCTGAATTTGGCCGACGCAGATCTGAACCAACTGTTTATTTCGGCATCCGGCCTGTAATTGTCTGGACGGAAAAACCACCAGAGGAAACGACCCAATATCGGCGGCACGATGCCGATACTGGATTGATCAATTCCTGAGAGGACAAACCAATGCCCGAAACCTTCCTGCACGGGGTCGAAGTACTCGAAATCGACGCCGGCCCGCGCCCGATTCAGACGGTGCGCTCGGCCGTTATCGGGCTGATCGGCACGGCACCCAATGCCGACACGACGGCCTTCCCACTGAACACGCCGGTCATGATTGCCGGCAGCCGTACTGAGGCCGCGAAGCTGGACACGACGGGCGCAGGCGCTGGCACGCTGCCTGGTGCGGTGGACTCGATCTTCGACCAGGCTGGCGCGGTGATCGTCGTGGTCCGAGTCGCAGCGGAAACAGCCGAGGCCGAGACCCTGGCGAATATCGTCGGCGGCGTGAACGCCACGACCGGCGATTACGAAGGCGTCCATGCTTTCCTTGGCGCTGAATCGAAGCTCGGCGTGACGCCGCGTGTGCTGATCGCTCCCGGCTTCACTCACCAGCGCTCTGGCAGCACCGCCAACACCGTGGTTTCCGAGCTGCTAGGCATCGCCGAGCGCCTGCGTGCTGTGATCGTCGCGGACGGCCCGAACACCACCGATGCTGCTGCAACGACCTACGCTGGCGATTTCGGCAGCTCGCGCGTTTATGTGGTCGATCCTTGGGTCAAAAAGACCAACAGCGCGGGCGCAATCGTCACCGTGCCCGCCAGCTCCGCAGTGGCCGGCTTGATTGCCAAGACCGACAACGACCGTGGCTTCTGGTGGTCGCCGTCGAACCAAAACATCAACGGCATCGTCGGCACCGGTCGCCCGGTTGATTTCGCCCTGGGCGATGCGAATGCCCGCGCAAACCTGCTGAACGAGCAGAATGTCGCGACGATCATTCGCCAGGATGGCTATCGGCTGTGGGGCAACCGCACGCTGTCGAGCGATCCTAAGTGGATGTTCCTGTCGGTGCGCCGCACGGCCGACATGATCAACGACAGCCTGCTGCGTGCGCACCTGTGGGCGGTGGATCGCAACATCACCAAGACCTACATCCAGGACGTCGCCGAGGGCGTGAATGCTTACCTGCGCCACCTGACGTCGATGGAGGCGATCCTGGGCGGCAAGTGCTGGGCAGACCCGGACTTGAACACTCCGGATCAGATTGCGCAGGGCAAGGTGTATTTCGATTTCGACTTCACCCCGCCGTTCCCTGCGGAGCACATCACCTTCCGATCGCAGATGACGAACGAGTATCTCAGCGAGGTGTTTTAACTGTGATGAAGCAAGTCATTAGCAGGAAATCCGCAATGCAAGAAGGGCTTCGGCATTACTTCACGGGCAAGCCGTGCAAGAACGGCCATTTGGAGAAGCGCCTTGTTAATTGCGGAACCTGCATGGCTTGTTCGCGCGAAAAGTCCTTGCGCTATCACTACGCACACCCGCAGAAAGCAGCAGAGAAGGCGCGGTCGTTTTTGGGAAATAACCCCGGATATGTCGAAGAAAACCGCGCCAAAATAAACGCCGCAAGCAAGAAATATCGCGCCGAAAATACCGATCTTTGCACAATGCGCGTAGCAAAACTGAAGCTCGCAAAGAGGCGCGCTGTTCCTGGATGGTTCAACGAGTTCGACGAGCTTGTTATTCAAGAAGCCCACAGACTTTGCCGTGTGAGAAAGATAGCGACAGCGGTGAATTGGGAAATCGATCACATCGTGCCGATCTCTGGAAAAAATGTGTGCGGCCTTCATGTTGCTGAAAACGTTCGAGTGATAACGGCGTCAGAAAATCGACGTAAGAGCAATAAATATTTTTCGGAGGTTAATTAATATGGCAGCTCGTGACGTACGCAAGAATCTAAACCTGTTCGTCGATGGCCGTGGCTACGCCGGACAGGTGGAGGAATTCAACGCGCCAAAGCTGGCGCTGGTGACTGAAGAATTTCGCGGCGGCGGCATGGACGCGCCGGTCGAACTCACGATGGGCATGGAAAAGCTGGAGGCAGACTTCAGCCTGATTTCCTATGACCGTGATGTGCTGTCGAAGTTCGGCGTGAGAGAGGGGGCGTTCGTGCCGTTCGTCGCGCGTGAGTCGCTGGAATCGTTTGACGGCACCGTGACTGCGGTGGTGCACACGATGCGCGGGAAGATCCGCGAAATCGACCCGGGCACCAGCAAGGCCGGCGATAAGCCGAGCCTGAAGGTGACGATGTCGCTGGTGTATTACAGGCTGGAGCACGGCAACACGCCAGTGATCGAGATCGATGTCGAGAACATGGTTCGCGCCATCAATGGCAACGACGCGCTCGGTCCAATACGGGACGCCTTGGGCATCTAAGACGTAAGGCCGGCGCGCAGCCGGCTACTTCATTTTGATGGGTGACAAATGGAAAAGAACGAACCGGGGTTTGTTGATGTGGAATTGTCCCGTCCACTGGATATTGACGGTGCGAAAGTGACGAAGATTCGTATGCGCGAGCCGACCGTGGGCGATCAGCTAACGGCCGATGAATACAAGGGTGGAGATGCGGCAAAGGAGATTTTTACAATGTCCAACCTCTGTCAAGTGGCTCCTGAAGATCTGAAGAAAATGTCCCTTCGCGACTACAAGAAGCTGCAGGCCGCTTTTTTGGGTTTTATCGCCTGAGTGCGGAATATGTAAGGGCCGGAGCGCTGGCGCTTGCGTCGCACACAGGCTGGTCATGCGGCGAAATTCTGAACATGCGGGTTTCCCGTTTCATCTTCTGGTTAGAAGGCATACCGCGCGACGATGGCAAGTAATAAACGGCTAAACGCGACGATCACCATCGGTGGCGTAATCACCGGCGCGCTGAAAAGCGCATTGGGTACCACGCGCCAAAAATTGCAGGAGATCGGCGGTGCCGTCCACAAGCTGGAACGCGAGCAGAAGCTGCTGTCATCTGGCATACAGACGTTTGGCGCGATGGGAAAAAACGTCGACGGGCTGCGTACTCGCTATGCCGCGGTTACGGAGGAAATAGGTAAGACCCGTCGGGAGTATGAGCGTCTAAACAAGGTTGTGGAACGGCAGGATGCGATTGCGAACGCACGAAGCCAGTACCGCACCGCCATGTTCGACAAGGCCGGGGCCGCGCTGGCCATCGGCGGCCTGATGCGTGCGCCGCTGAAGTCCTTCGAGGACTTGGACGCAGCGATGAACAACATGCAGGTGGCCATGACGAACAGCACCGGCAAGCTGCCGATCCAGTTCGAAGCCATCAAGAAACAGACCATCGAACTGGGCAACGTCCTGCCCGGCACCACTGCCGACTTCGTGAATTTGGCTACTGCCCTGAAAGAACAGGGAATGCCCATGGAAGCGATTTCTGGCGGCGCGTTGAAGTCCGCCGCGCATCTTTCTGTGGTGATGAAGATGGTGCCCGAGCAAGCTGGCGAAATGGTGGCCAAGCTGCGAGAAGCCTTCCAGTTAGGCGAACACGAGTTCGAACGTATGGCGGACTACACTCAGCGCGCGCGCTTCGGCTTCGGCCTGAAATCCGAGGACCTGCTGCTGGGGGCGAAATACTACGGCGGCAAGCTAAATGCCTTGGGCATGAATGGTGCGGATAACGTGCGCCGTATCTACGCGATTCAGGGCATGGCCGCGCAGCAAGGCATGGACGGCAGCACCTTCGGCACGAACTTTTCCATGATGCTGACACGTGTGGGCCTGATGACTGAGCGCCTGCACAAGAACAGCAAGGAAATGAAGGCGGTGAACGCCACGCTGGCTGACGCCGGAATCCACATGACGTTTTTCAACAAAGCGGGAAAGTTTGCCGGCGTAGACAACATGGTCCAGCAGCTGGGCAAGCTGAAGGACTTGTCGATGGAAAAGCGGTTGCAGGTGCTGACCCGCCTGTTCGGAGAGGAAGGGGGACGCGTTGCGGATCTGATCGCCCGCAACGGTGTTGATGGCTATAACAAGGCGCTGCAGGCCATGGATGCTGAGGCCAGCCTGGCGCAGCGCATCGCCATCGCCACCAGTTCATTCAAGAACCAGATCGAGGCGTTCACCGGCACGTTCACGAATTTCCTGGCCGCGGTGGGCAAGCCGGTGGCAGAAATGTTCACACCGGTGCTACGGACACTGAACGAAATCGTTGGCGGTCCGCTGATGAGTTTCATTGAGAAAAACGAAACCGCGGTGAAGGTGGTGGGCAGCCTGCTGGCTGCCAGTGCTGGCGTCCTGGCGCTCGGCGCCGGCATCAACGCACTTGGCTTTGTATCCACGTTCGCGACGGGTGGCCTGATGTCGATGGCCACCTGGGGACTGCGGTTAGGTGAGGCTGCGCTCTGGCTTGGCACGACGGTGCTTCCGCTGATTGGCAGCGCCTTGCCTGCGCTTCAGGGTGCCTTTGTTGGACTGGGCGCGGCCATGATGGCTACCCCGGTCGGCTGGATCGTCGCCATTGGTGCCGCTGTGGTGGCCATCGGTGTGGCTGTCTACAAATATTGGGAGCCGATCAAGGCCTTCTTTGCTGGATTCGGCAGCGGCATAATTGCAGCACTTACTCCCGTCGAACAGGCATTTAAGGATGCGTTTGCGCCGATCTTAAATGTTATCGGGCCGTTGGTGATGCCAATCTTGAACACGGTTGGCGGATGGATACGGTCCGCCGCAGGCTGGTTCGGTTCTTTGCTCACGCCCATCGATGCCGCATCAAAAACCACATTGGCGTTTGGTGAGGCAGGCAAGGTGGCAGGCAAGGTGGTGGGTGATGTCTTCCGTTCCATGCTACCGCCCATCGAAGCCGTGTTGAACGCCATAAAATGGATTCAAAACAACATCGGCGGAGCCATCGAAAAGGCTGCGCAGATGGGTCGTTCAGTTCAACAGGCTGGGAGCTCCACGTTCAACAAGGTCGCCGGCTGGTTTGGTGGCGGCACGGCATCTGTTCCACCAGCAGCACCGACGGCACCGGTACCGCCAGCCGCGCCACGTATGGCGACGGCACCGGGTAACGCAAGGACAGGGGACGTGAAGCAAACCAATACCTTCAATATCACGCAGCAGCCTGGCCAGAACAGCAAGCAACTGGCAGATGAAGTGGCACGCCGCCTGAAGCAGCAACAGGAAGCGCAGCGCCGCGGCGTGATGTATGACGCAGCCTGGGGATACTGACATGACCTTGGGATACAAAATCGGCGCGGCGGTGATGCTGCAGCTCGGCAGCTTCCAGTTCGGCATCAGCACGGCCGCCTATCAGAACTTGCAGCGCAGCGTCGAGTGGCGCTGGCCAGCGCAGGAGCGATTCGGCAAGGGGCCGGTGCTGCAGCATGTCGGGCCAGGCGATGACACGATCACGCTACCTGGTGTGGTCTATCCTGAATGGCGAGGTGGCTTGAATCAGATCGACAACTTGCGCGCGCTGGCAGCCGAGGGAAAGCCGCAGCAGCTTGTTGATGGTCGCGGCAATGTCCTTGGCCGTTGGGTGATCGAGCGCGTGGAAGAAAATCAGGCTGTGTTCGCTGATGCCGGCGTGCCGAGGCGGCAAGAGTTCACCGCCAGCTTGCGGCGATATTTTGACGAGTTCGATCGATGAAATACGTCACACGTGATGGCGACACCGTGGACGAGATCGCCTGGAAGGTTTACGGCTCCACCTCAAACCATGAGGTCGAAGTCATGCTCACTGCGAATCACGGCCTGGCAGCTTACGGTCCGATCTTACCGGCGGGCCTGACAATCACACTGCCTGAGATCACGGCGTCGACACAATCGAAGGGGCTTCGGCTGTGGGACTGACTCCGGAATACCGGTTGCTGGCAAATCAGAAGGACATCACGGCAATCATCCGCGAGCGGCTGATGTCGCTGCGCTATACCGACGAGGCCGGGATGGATTCTGATGTCCTCGAGATCACGCTGGCTGACCACGATCCATCGAAGCCGATCCAGATACCGCCGACGGGCGCGGAGCTTGAACTGTTTCTCGGGTATGACGGGAAGACTGCCCGCATTGGCTTGTTTGTTTGTGACGAGCTGGAGCTGGCCGGCTGGCCGGGCGAGATGACGCTGCGTGCTCGCGCAGCACCGTTCGAAGCGACGAAGAATGGAAAGACATATCTGCAGACGCAGAAAACCCGCAGCTGGAAGCGCGCCACGCGCTTCGGCGACATGGTACGGAAGATCGCCGCAGAGCACGGCCTGATCCCGGCCGTCGCCGATTCGCTTTCTGGCATCTCGCTACCGCACATCGATCAGGCTGACGAATCCGATATCAACTTTCTATCACGCATAGCGAAGAAATACGATGCCGTGGTCAAGCCGGCCGCGGGCAAGTTGATCGTAGCGAAGGTCGGATCGGCTAAGACGGTCACTGGGCAGAACCTGCCTGTTGTTAAGCTGACGCCTGTCGACGTGACCAACTGGCGCGTGGTCATGAGCAAGCGCGAAACGGCCGGCACGGTGGTCGCTTATTGGCATTGGGTAAGATCGGCTCGCCGTAAGGCCGTGCGCGTGGGCAGCGGCGAGCCGGTGCGCCGGCTGAAAATGTACTACCCGACTCGGGAGATGGCGCTGGCCGCGGCCAGGTCCGAGCTGGACCGTCGCGCGCGCCGAACGGTCACGCTGTCCGTCACGCTGCCAGGTCGCACCGACCTGGTTGCCGAGGGCCGGGTGATCATGTCGGGATTTCGCGACGGCGTCGATGGCGAGTGGAGCATTACGCGTGCCGGGCACAACCTCGATGATAACGGCTACACCACGACGATCGAAGCCGAGCAGCCAAACGACTCGGTGCTGCCAGAGGTCGACGAGGATGTCGAAGATTGACGGCCGCGGGCGGCCTCCGTACCGGAAAAATCGGTTTCCCAACCACTCCGCTCCTGCTTGACGAATCAAAGGCTTAGGAGCATAAGTTCTCGGGCACTTGGGAAAACGAAATTGGCCTAAGTGTTTGATAAGCCGGAGGAAGTCACTGGACTTGAAAACCGACGAGGGGGTAACCCCTCCGTGAGTTCGAATCTCACCGCTTCCGCCAAGATTTTTCTGACGACGCGCCTTTCGGCGCGTTTCTTTCTTCTGCTTTCCATTTTTGCCAGGATGGCGT
>JACCDT011686877.1_pt1 | contig 10188 bp, 10 predicted proteins | sample 7446291 | NCBI WGS metagenome assembly JACCDT01 (sample SAMN15323446, study PRJNA562643) | freshwater metagenome | isolation source: river surface water | place: USA:Blue River Watershed | collected 2017-08-17 | reverse complement strand
GGTGGCCACTGTCACAGCCCTCACCGAAGGCATACCATACGTGCTAATCAATAAGATACAGGAACGTAACAAGACCCCTGTGCCAGAATACATCAGGGCCGCATGTCAGCTCCTTGTTATGCTGATTAGGTCGCACCTCCATCCAAACGCCCTAGTAGCCGCCAAGATGACCCCTGGAGTGCTCGGCCTGATCATCGACAAGATACGACTGCGGTACTCGCAGGCCCTTATAGATGCCGGCACAGCAGTCGGCATTATAGCCGCCCAGTCGTTCTCCGAGCCGCTGACCCAGTACATGCTCGATGCGCACCACAGGTCGGCCTCCGGGGGCACCTCGAAGCTCACTATGATAAAGGCCAAAGAGGTACTCAGTGCCCGCGAGACATCCCGCCTGGTCAACCCGACCATGCTTATACCAGTGGCCCCAGAATACAGAGAGAACAAGGCCAAGGTACAAGAGATAGCCAACAATATAGAGACGATGAAGTTCGGCCGATTCGTCACCGACTGGCAGATCTTCCTAGAGAAGTTCGGAGAGCCCGTCCATAGCAAGTGGCGTCATGAGACGGCGTTAATCAAGGAGTTCCTCAAGCTTAACCCTCTACTCTCGCCCCCTGGTGATCTCGTCAAGTGGTGCATCAGGTTCGCCCTCAACAAGACCACGTTGATCCTCAAGAACATGTCCATGGAGCTCATCATCTCGAAGCTCCGCGAGACCTTCCCCGACGTGTTCATAGTGTATACTCCAGAGAACGTGAAGAGCATCGTCATACGCGTATACATGAGAAGCGCGATGTATAAAGGTGCCGTCGATACCGACTCTGTAAAAGCATGGAAGGACTTGATGATAGACACCATCATCCGCGGAGTTGACGGTGTGACCAACGCATCAGTTGAGCCCATGTTACGCAACAAGATCAACCCAGATGGCTCCATATCACGTGACACCAACGTGTTCGGCATCGTAACGTCAGGCACCAATCTGAAGGGTATACTCTACAACAAGTACGTTGACAAGTACAACATACACTCCGACGCGATACAGGAGGTGTATCAGATGTTCGGCATAGAGGCAGCCCGTCAGAAGATCATATCGGAGCTGCGTAACCTTATACCGGACATCAATTACAGACACTACACGATCTACGCCAACGAGATGACGAGGACCGGCGTGGTTACCCGCATAGACTCCTCTGGCATGAAGGACAGAGGTGATAACCCGTTCCTACGAATAGGCTTCTCATCCCCCATAACAACGATGGAAGAGGTGGCCACCAATTCCTCTATGGGCGACATTACAGGGGTCACTCCGGCCCTCTTAGTCGGCACAGTGCCCCAACACGGCACTCTGTACAACAGCTTCTATGTCAACAAGGAGTTCGTGCAGAAGAACATCAAACGCCCCGACGATGTACTTGAGTCGCTCTTCGAGTGAGCAGCTCGGCCGCCCTCAATTAAGACCCACGAGAACGCCCCTACGTCCTCTTTTTTGGTCAACTATGGGGCCTGCTTGTCGGCTTACCATGTGGAACGTCCTGAGTGTCCTAAGCGTTGACTTATCAGCGCACTATGGCGACGGGCCCCGAGTCGGCCAAAAAAGAGTCTACGCGAACAACTCAGGGAATACCTTCTCTATGGCTCTGGCAAACGCAGTGTCGACTCCATACACCAACACCGGCTTGCATTTGTCTGCTACAACGAACCTTACGTGAGAACTCCCACATGTGATGACCAATCCATACGTTCCAGTTATCTTGCTCACGCGCCTATGCTCAACTACATGTGCCCGCATAGTAACGATCATCGGCGGATACAGCACTAATACACACTGGCCATCCCACAGAACAGTGGTGTTCAGAACCCTATCTTTGCAGTACCTCTCAAAGAACTCGATCTCAGCCGCCATACACGCTCTCAGGCAAGTGGGTCTCTGGCGGACTATCCCAGGCCACATTCTCTCAGTCGCACGGTAAGCCGCCCAACATACCATGGGCCAGCGCTTCAGCATCCCAGGATCGTCCCACAGAGATGCCCCTATGATCCTCTCCAGTACATCGTTTAAGCCTTCCATGTATCCTATGTCGTTACCTACTTGTATAGAGTGGTATACGGCACAAAATCAATTTTAGTCCTTTACTCTATCCACCATCTCAGTGAATGACCGTAGTATGATTATGGCCGGTGTACTGCGCGCCGGCGCACGTATTTCCAACCCTCCATCTTGCGCGATCAGGAGACTCAAATCCACCGTTGCAACAGGTCTATTCATGAACTCATCCAATGGTACAGTGATCATCAGCTTGGTAAACGAATAGATCACCTTGAATGAGATGCGTAGCTGCGGGTGGTATATCACCATGTATGCATCAGTCCTCTCCTTCGAGCGATCAATGACACCGAACCTCAGGTAGTGATTGAACATCTCAAGGTCCCCCTCGGCCTTGCTCAAGAACCCCTCACGAATGATCGTTGGACAGCATTTAGTCATCCATACCCGTGGATATGGATGACACCACCCAACACACCATGGGCCAGCGCTTTAGCATACTAGCATCGTCACCCATATCTGCAGATATGGGTGACTCCACGATCTTCCCTAGTACATCGTTTATGATCGCCATATGTAGTCAGCAGAGTGGTCTGTATAGACTACTATGCCCTTCTGATTCAATTTTCTCATAAAACATGAGGCTTCAGGCCTTAGACCTTCTTCGCGCGAAGAAGGTCAGGAAATATCTTCACCAGCGCACGGTATAGAGGGACATACTCCATGAGGCGAGTGTCACACGTTAGTCGTCCCTGTTCATCAAAATGGATAGAGACTCTACTGGTCTGTGACGTGGCCGCAAATGAGTACCCCAATCCCATCCTCTTAGGCCCAAACCAATCTCCACATCCCGCTATACAGATGAATAGGCGTAACAATCTATGTTTAACGTATACAACACCGTAACGCAACATCCCTACCGCTGTCCCTCCACAGTTTACGTACTGATCGAACGCTCCCCCGGCTCCCTTAAAGATACCAGTGAAGTCACTGCGGACGATCCTAGGCCACACGCTTTGTCGCACATATATACATTTGTACGACTCCCAGCACACTAGGGGCCAGCTACGTAGCATCCGAATATCGGCCCACAGAGATGCCTCCACGATCTTCCCTAGTACATCGTTTATGATCGCCATATGTAGTCAGCAGAGTGGTCTGTATAGATTACTATACCCTTCTGATTCAATTTCCTCATAAAACATGAGGCTTTAGGCCCCAAGAAGGTCAGGAAAGATCTTCACCAAGGCATGATACAGAGGGATATGCTCTACGCGCCGCGCGTCGCTCATGATGTGTCCCTGTGGGTCAATCTGAATCAAAACCCTATCAGCCTGCGTCATGGCCTCGAAGGCGTACCATGTGTCCGCCTCCCCGTCCGCACCACCGCGTCCCGCTACGCAAATAGACAGACGTAGTGGCCTGCAACCAACGTATATATCGTAACGCAATCCTGCGGTCTCTGTTCCCCCACTACTCACGTATTGTTCAAATGCCTCTACATCACCTGCAAATATACTAGTGAGGCCACTACGGATGATCCCAGGCCATATGCGATCAGCCGCGCGGTAAGCCGCCCAGCATACTGTGGGCCAGCGTCTCAGCATACCGATGTCGGCCCTCAGGGACTCCTCTATGATCTTACCCAGCATGTCCGAGACCAACATGTATACGTACTTGAGTCCCACAAATCAATTGTTTACGCTCTTCAGCGCTATGTTATGAACGAGACCAGGGAACAGCCTCAGAATCGTACTAAGGGACCGTGTGGTGCGCGCATGATTTGCTATCAGTGCACCTCCATAACACATATCGAACGTCACTCGCTCATCACCTGCATCAATAGTCAGCCCGTATGGATATACACTGTAGAACTTGCGATACATGCGTATATGGATACTCAACGCTGGACACGAAGTGATCTCCACGCATTTCCACATGTTCAGTCTTCCATGATCAACTATCCTACGATCAAGGTACCTACAGAACACCTCTACATCCCCACTTAGCCTACCATTCAACTGCCTGCGAACGACCCCAGGCAGCATCTGCTCTACCACATCGCGGGCCGCTCGGCACACCATGGGCCAGCACTTCAGCATCTCGACATCCGCCCGCAGAGACTCCTCAACGATCTTTCCTAACACATCGTTCAGGCCGGCCATATATACATCTCACGGCCTGCCTATTCAATTGTCATTCGGGCTATCAAAAAAGAGCTGCTAGGGAGCAACACGCTAACTAGAATATCTACTCGCCGCGTACACTCTTGACCAGTCGGAGGCTTACATATCGATGCAGCCCGATGTACTCTCGGTCGCCCGCGGTAAGCTTATCATGTAGAGACTTATCGGCCACGCGAAAGCGCTCCAAGTGCGTGGTCATGGGGGCGTTCAACTCGACTGAGAAGCCCAGCTTGGTCGCCTCGCTGACTACGCACTTTACATTGCATAACGGCTCTTCATACATCTTATCAGAGAACGGCAACATCACCGATATCATCTGCCCCACGGCACTCGGTTTGTCTCCTGTATAGTCCTTGCGGATGGCATATTTGACCACTCCGTTCTCCTTACTCTCCCATCTCTTGCCCCTCTCAATGCCCTTCAACAGTGCAAACACAGCCTCCCCATCCATTACAGTGAAGATGAATACACCGCCCACCTTGAGCATCCTCGCGTTGAATATCAACAGGTTACGCATATTCTCGATGGTGTCGCACATGTAATGGAAGGCGAAGTTACAGACTATCCCATCAATAAGCCCAGGGTTGATGCCGAACTGGTATGTGTCGGCCATGAGCGCGCGATAGGGGGTCTTTAGGTCGGCCACTAGTGTATGCACAGTGAGGCTCTTGACATCCTTGACGATGAGCTTGTCGTACTCTATTTGGCGACTCTCTCGGGCCCCTAACCAGTCCGCGACATGCCTCTTTTTTGCCTGGAAGAACGAGTATTTACGACGAATCAGCTCGACTATCGCAGTGGGATCTATGTCCATGAACAGTGCGTTCTCTACGCCGATCTCTTGATAGCGGTGTAGGTCGGCCCCCCTGCCCGCTGCTTCGTCTATGACCCATCTGACCCCAGATAGATTGTCCTTCAACAGTAGGGAGATAACGAAGCGTTTGAAGCGATTGCCCGCCGTGTAGATGTCTGCGGCCATCTTGGTAAAATAGCTATCAGAAGGGGTCCATAAGCTCTCAAGGGGGAAGGGATCGATGTAGTTGAGATATATCAGCTCTGCAATACGGTAGTCATTGCCATAGTAGCCTTCCTCCATCTTGCGGTCCTCACGCACACCGTGGAATACCCATTGGCCAGCCGTATCACGCGACAGTTCAACTATCTTACCCCCCACGTCCTCTGTGGACCAATACAGGTAGGCCAATGGGTTAGCAGATGGGGAGAACTGCACTGGATAGTACTGGCCCTTAGTCTGCGGGAACATGGTCTTATGATGCGGTAGTAAGCCCAGGCCCAGGGACTCTCTCATCTTGTGACTAATGCCGCAGAACAGTAGATATAGAGTCTTCCCTGCACGCACCTCGTATGGCGCTATACCGAGCATCTTCTGGGGCGCCTTGATCGCTAGGAAGTCAATGGTGTTGTTCTCCGCGGGTTTCCATTTGTAGTTCTTGGTGGCCCCATAGCCCTCATTTGGTTCAGTCAATATAAGGCCATCTCTGGGGAATGGATAGTCGGCCTCCCAGATCTCTCTGAAGCCCGCTTCAAACTCACTCAGTGGGCCCAATTTAACATACCGCTTGGCCACCGCTTTGAACCCATAGGCCCCCAACGTGGCCACTGCTTCGTCTATTCGCAGGACCCTATTCACGAACCCTTGCCGGCTGAGGTTCTCTCCGCGATATACCATGACATCGAACACATACACATCGTTACCCACCATCTCAGCGTCCACAATAGTGATAGCGCTGTCAACAACACCATCATTAGGTGTAGCTGATGATGCACTGAACTCCAGCATCTTGTCGGCCAATAGTATACGACATCGTGGCCCCTCAGCCACTACTATGGCCCGCTGTCCGTCAGCTTTAATGGTCAAATAATAGCCCTCGGGAGGGAAGATCTCCATGTAGTAGTTGTTCCTAGTGAGTACTATCACTTGATTACTGAGGCGCTTCAGGCGATGCGTCGGCTGCTTAAACTCGGCCAACAACTCGCGGTTGGTTATCAAGTATGTAGCCACTCTGTATATGGTCTCCTGATAGGCCGCCGCAGAGAGGTACTGTGGGTTAATCAACTCGAATACCTTGTCGATGATCTTCAGGTCTTTGAGGGTGGGGACTACAGCCGCTATGTACTCGACCTCGACCTCGAAGGCATTAACAGCACTGAAATTGAGGGTTTCAAGTAGGTTGATAGCGGTCATCTTCTCATTGAACAGCTCGTATTTGATGCTCTTCAGGCTCGCCCCTAGGTCGGCTAATGATCCGTTCTTCACGGCCGTAAGATCGAACCGCCAGGCCGGCCTGATCGCTGTCTTGTCTCCATCCTTCGCCGCGCTTGATGAAGGTATGTCAATCTCAAAGCTGACCCTAACCTTAAACCTCACCATCGCGTTAGTGTTCGTTGAGAACTTGGCCATGGGGCTCTCTCGGGCCAGCCCCACAGAGTACTTAAGATAGTCATCTATGTGCACAGAGCGCATGATCCGCTGCTTCTTCTGGTAGGTATCCGAGAGTACTTTAGGGCCCGCAAACAGCATCTTCCTTATGTAGTTCACGCCGTCTCCACTTGAAGCGCCGAACACACTGTCGCTCACTATGTTAACAGAACATTCGAGAGTAGGTCGGGCCCCGACGGCATGTAGAAGGGCCCCATAGAGGCTCTCGAATATCTCCCTAGTTACGTCCTTCAGCCTTATCTCGAGCTCTAAGGTCTCCCCATGGGCCAACTTAGGGGCCTCTTGGGCATACCGTTCAATCATCTCAGCAAGGTGCTTCTCGACGTAATTACTCATTAAACTCCGCTATATATAGAGCGAGGAGAATCGATTCAATTGGGAAACGTTATAATTTACACGCTATCCTGTATTCTTCCACTACTCCAAGCTCTCTCTCTATCTGTTCATTCCTATATGGAACGGCCTTCTGTTCGCCGATGTAGGCCGCTGGGACCGCCTCAAGTAGGCCTATATCATGCAATCGGGACTCAATATAAGAGCGCCAATGCTGTCTGGGGAGACTCGCGTCCACCACTATCAAGTGGACCCCGTGCTTCCTACATAGCCGCCTCTTGACCACATCGCGCGTTATCCTCTCGAAGTAGTTGATATATGGCTCGAACTCGGGGGCCCATTTGGTATGAAGCGGCCCAGAGAACTCAAGGGCCAGCTTCAGTGACTCGTTGTAGCCGTCGAGCTCAAGAGTATGTCCCTTCCACACCAACCACTTGGGATACACTGTGGGGAACCTATGCCGCGTTATCTCTTCTAGGAACCTAATCACCTCCGCCTCTGACTTGGACCTGGGATGCTTGACAAGGTTCTTCACTCGCAGTCTACTGCCCCCCTTGGCCAGCTCTATCTCATCAACCTTGACATGGGAGAACTGGGACTGGTGGTGCTCGTCATACTCGTCTTTTATGAGTAAAAGACGAGTATATCGAATCACAACCACCCAGGCCACCACGAGCACGATCAGTAGTATTGCTATATAAATCCACTGCATGCGATTATAATCCGTGTATATATAGACGAGGATCCTTTATGCAATACACTCAAAGTCTAGTAACGCGGTTCACTAGTTCGAAGAACACCGAGTACCTCTACAATAGACTGCTACTGCACTTCCCTCACGGCAAGGGGGCTGTTCAGAGCTACCTTCATACCAACTTCCAGGCCTCCATCGTGCATGCCGCAGACCGCCTTGCTCATGAGCTTAACATGAGTGACCCAATGCCCGGAGTGGACATCGCGGGCCACCTTGAGTGCTTCAATAATCAGTTTATAGCAGAGGGCGTGGAGTTCATTACCTCCCACGTGCTGGCTAATGAAGAAGCACAGGCATATGTAGTCCACGATGGTCTTCCAACATCACGGAGGGGGCATGCCCATCATCAACGCAAGGCCGACGATATACTGAAGATCTGGGCGGCCAGTCCTGCGCGACCGTGCGAATTGAGGGAGGACTGCGCGGGCGACGTGAGACGTAACCCATATTACGGCCAGGATAACCATAACCTGCACTCTGGGATCGTCTTCTGCGACCAGGAACATTTGGGGCAACAGCGGCATATAGATATGTACGAGAACACGTCCTATAAGATCGCTCTCAACGGGAACAGTCTACCGCATGAACTCGTACCATTTGGGGTCTCTACACCGGACTCTGATGCGCGGCTCTTGGGGCGCTCTATATTCCGCCGCAACGAAGCAGGAGTGGAGAATGGCATACCACGTTATGAATCCCGGCTGTATAACCGCCATCTAGAACGGAATATAGACGAGGGGTTACGCAACGCAGAGAAGGGGTATATGCAACGTGGGTACGATATGGAGCCTCTCTACCGCCGAGTGGACCACAAGAGGCAGGCTAGGGGCCGGTATAGTGATGGGCCCATGTGCCCGTCGCACGCCAACCATCAAATCTAAAATTGAATACGAGTCCCCTATCTATATGCTAACCAAAGAGACTACATGCTGTCTAACGACTCCAAGATCAATATCACTCCACGAACTGAAGAAGAGTACCAAGAAGCGCTCGCCAATGAACCCACGTTGATTGACCTTGCTAACGGCTATGAATATAGACTTAACGGGGTCCTGCACAACCCATGGGGACCGGCTATCGTAATGAACAATGGGGACAAACAGTGGTATATACATGGCGTACTACACCGCGCTAATGGGCCGGCCAAGCTACTCCATACGGGGGAACAAGAGTGGCGCGTTAACGGGGTCCTTCATCGCGTTGGTGGGCCTGCCAAGATGACCGCTCAGGGCTCGCGCGAGTGGCTACAGAACGGTATTCATCATCGCGACGATGGGCCGGCCAAGTTACTCCATACGGGGGACCAGATGTGGATGCAACATGGGGTCCTTCACCGCGTTGGTGGGCCTGCTGTCATATACAATACGGGGGACCAAGAGTGGTGGAAAGAAGGCAAACTACATAAGGATGACGGACCCGCCATAGTGAAGCTTAACGGAGAACAAGAGTGGTGGGTCGATAACAAGCGCCATCGTGTGGGTGAACCAGCCGTTATACGGAAGGAGTACCAGGAGTGGTGGGAGAATGACGTCCTCATAAGGACCAAAGCCACTAACGAATGATTTTTTTGGCCCCATGCGACGCACTGTCAAAAGTGAATGGAGACCCTCTTACATGTATCTCCCATGACCGACTCAACCAAAGCACCATACGATATGATTATAGCCTCCCCAACCACCCGTTATAACCCCTTTGCAGACGCACTGAAGCAGAGGCATCCAGGTGTAATCGTGATGAATGACCCTTGGGGATGGATGGACGGCTCGGCGCGGCCCATGTGGTACGCTTATGGTTCATCTATAGAGCGCCCCAAGACCGTGGATAGGTACCAGTGATCGCTTTTTGGGGCCAAAAAATGAATCGCGAGTCCCCTATGTATTAATACATAGGGGACTCTCACCATGTCTACCCATCATTTCACCCAGCCATATCGTCCGGAGTACGTAAGCGCGTTCGGCAACCACACTCTAGAGGAGCATCTGCCCATGATCAGGTCAATTGCAGCAGCATACCACTTTATGGACAAGGATATGCAGAGAGACGTCTTGCCGCCTGATGGTATGTCGCTCGACTACTACTTTGGCCAATACATAGGTATCTCGCAGTCGACCAAACTGGCAGTAGATACAAAGGCTTCCGCACTCACTCAAAACACCATAGCTATGCGACTCGCAGGGGTCGCGATAAGGATCACTTCAATAACCATGGGCCGTCAATAAGGCCATCTTTTTTGGCCCCTATGGGCCGGCTGATCAGTGCACTACATAGAGCGCCCCATAGCCCACTATAAGCCCTCCATCTAGCGCCCCATGCGGCCGGCCGCATAGCCCGCTAGAGGTGTCCTGCATGGTCCATGAAAATTGAATTGAGAGTCCCTTATCTTAATATCACGCGGCCCCATGGAAGC
>JACCDT010567328.1_pt1 | contig 10188 bp, 7 predicted proteins | sample 7446291 | NCBI WGS metagenome assembly JACCDT01 (sample SAMN15323446, study PRJNA562643) | freshwater metagenome | isolation source: river surface water | place: USA:Blue River Watershed | collected 2017-08-17 | reverse complement strand
TGAGTCCTCAGTTTGACATCACGAATACGGAAAAAGATTTGTTTAGTCTGGGGTTCTCTTTAACCTCAAAAAAGTCATCTTACTTGGGCATGCGCTCCGAAGGATCATTTAGCTGGGGGGGCTATTACGGTACAACCTATTGGGCGGATCCGAAGGAGAAAATGATTGTATTAATCATGACCCAACATAGCCCGAATTCACACGGCGATATATCACAGAAAATCGAAAACATCATTTACGGAAGTTTGAAAAAATAAGGCTTGGCGACTGACTGCCTGCGCGCGGGGGAACGCTGCCGGGGTCGACGACCCCGGCAGCGTAGTCGCAGCGCCAAAGCCCTAACGATTTCCCACTTACATTTCGTATTTTTGCAACTGATAATCTGACGCATGCAAAAAATAGTCATCACCATTTGTTCCATTAATTACCTCGCACAGGCGAAAACACTTGGCGATTCCCTCCTCAAACACAATCCAGATTATCAGTTTTTGATCGGCTTAGTAGACCGTTTAGACCAATCGGCCATTGAAAAAAGCCAACTACCCAATTACCCTTTAATCGAACTTCACACCATCGGGATTGAAGATTTGGACCAGATGTGTGCCAAATACAACATCACCGAGCTCAATACCGCTGTCAAGCCATTCTTCCTGGAATATGTTTACGCGACCTACCCAGACGCAGAAATAGTGCATTATTTTGATCCAGACATCATTGTCTATCAACCTTTGACCGTTATCGAGGGCGCACTGGCAACAAACAGCCTGTTTCTAACGCCCCACATCACGAGTCCATATCCAGACGAAAGCAGACCACAAGAACGCGATCACCTGAATACCGGCATCTTCAACCTGGGTTACTTGGGTACACGTCGCACGGAAAATACGGCTCAATTTTTAACATGGTGGAAAGATAGACTTCGCGACCATTGCTACATCGACTTGGCAAATGGCATGTTCGTAGACCAAAATTGGGTCAATTTTGCCCCTGTCTTTTACGATGATGTTTTTGTGAGCAGGCACCTAGGACTTAACATGGCCTATTGGAATTTGCATGAACGCAGCATTACAAACGACCAGGAACCGTATGAAATTAACGGAAATACGCCATTAATCTTCTTCCATTTTTCGGGATATTCACCAGAAAAGCCGAGTGAAATTTCGAAATACCAAAACCGCTATAACTTTCAGGAAAAAGGTGATGTAGCCTCCTTATTTGATTATTATGCGCAAGCATTGATCAAAAACGGGCACCATGAGTACAAAAAATTTCCATGCTTCTACATTAAACCGGTTGTCGAGGCTCCTCGAAAACGCTTCTTGCGCGTACGTAAATACCTTAGCATGCCTTTTCGCTGGATTGTTAATTTCGTTGATTCTGTGCAACTTTGATTTTCAAACTATATTCGCTTTATTCGAAGAGTTAAAGGTAGTGTTCTAAAATTTTATGCTTTTATATTTCGCAATATCCGTATTGTTGCTTGCCTTCATTCTCATGATTTACAATTGGAATGAAAACAAAACGGCCATGTACCTAGGCGGATTCCTTTTCCTGATTGCCTGGTATGCGGTGACGCATTATTTCACATCCATTTCAAAAGATCCCTTTTTGTTCGCCATCTTTTACGGCAATTTTGCCTTCTTAAATCTGGCTGCAGGACCATTATTGTATTTTTATATTCGAGGAACGATTATAGATACCGCCAAAATTCGACCCCTAGATGCTTTACATTTTATTCCTTTTGGCCTAAATTTTGTAGGACTCTTACCTTATATTTTATCGCCATTTTCCGAAAAATTGGCTCTTGCAAATAAAATTTTAGCAGACTTCAGCACCCTGCCTAATTATCAAATTGATCGCATCGTTCCGATTCAACTGAATTTCATCCTAAGGCCGTCACTCATATTAGCCTATACCTGTTATTCTGTGTATATATTATATCGATTCAGAAAAAGACAATCAGACCTTCAGCCATCCGCTCAATATCGCATTACGTTCCGTTGGCTTTTTGCCTTCTTATTTATCACGGTATTTTCAACTGTCAGTTACCTGTATTTGACATTTGGTTTCTTTTTTGATAATCAAGCCAATGCGTTAATTAAATTGAATTGGGCTACGTATGTCATGACATTTACGCTTTTTTCAATTTGTTTATTCTTACTGATCTATCCTCAAATTTTATACGGATTACCGCATTTCACGTCAAAATCAAACGAAGCTTTTGAAATCACGCTCGAAGAAGACCTGGAAGAAAAATTTAGTGAACTAGCCGAACAAATTAAAAACCACTTCGATACCGAAATACCCTTTCTGCAACCGGAGTTTTCAGCGGCCGACTTAGCCGAAGCCTTAGGTGTCCCCCAACATCACATTTCCTATTGTTATCGATTCATTTTCAAGCAAGGATTTCCCAAAATGAGATCTGAATACCGCATTGAATTTGCCAAAAAACTGATTGAAAATCCCGAAAACGATCACTTGAGTTATGAGGGAATCGGCCTAGAATCAGGATTCAGTACGCGATCGCGCTTCTATGCCGCCTTTCAAGAAATTGAAGGTTGCTCCCCCGGTGAATACCGCGAAAAACTTCAAGCCTTATAAGATCGCAAATTCCACTCGGCGATTCTGACTGCGACCCTCTTCCGTTTCATTGGATACCTTCGGTTTTTTCGAACCATATCCTTTCGATTGAATGCGAGACTGCGATACGCCGGCGGCCAACAAATATGCTTGGACAGCATCAGCGCGCGCTTGTGATAAACGGTCGTTAATTACATCCGTTCCCGTATTATCTGTATGCCCACTAATTTCAATGCGTAAACTTGGATTTTCTTGCATCACTTGCACCATACGTCTTAATTCTGGATCTGATTCAGGTGTCAAAGTCGCCTTGTTCAACTCGAAAAATAAGTTGTTTACGGTCATTGTTGACCCTTTGGCAATCGGAACCATGGTTAAATCGCGATCATCCAATTCCAAATAGCGACCTCGCATTTGACTTAAATCCAAGTGCAAGGAACTTGGCAAAAAGCCATCCGCCTTCGCCGTAATTCCATAATTAATCCCGTAAGGCAAGACCAATTTATACTGGCCTGTAGATGGATCTGGCGTCGCTTGACCAATAATCTTACCTGTTTTCAAATCCTCATAGGCAACTGAAGCCCCACCCGGTACCGTTCCGGACCCATTTAAAATCTTTCCTGAGAGTAAAACAACGGCCGAAGACGTCTCGGACGAGGTAATACGCGGACTCGACTTCACGTCTTGTTGGATGATGGGTTCCTCCTTCGCCACCGCCGCAACGACCGGCTCCGGCTCCACCGCAATCCGAAAGATATCCTTCTTTCCAGTTTCCGTCGTTGACAAAAAATAAGCAAAATCGCCTTTCGCAGATAACGTATAGTAAGCATCGTATGCAGGCGTGTTGACCGGCGGGCCAATATTAACCGGCTTGCGCCATGAAGTCCATCCCTGACCCAAGCGCTTCGTCATATAGATATCTTGGCTTCCTTGACCACCAGGACGGTCCGAAGAAAAATACATCGTAACCCCATCCGCCGCTAGAAAGGGCGTGGTTTCCGAGTATTCCGAGTTAATGGCATCCGACAATTTTTCGGGTTTGGTCCAACCGCTAGCCTGCAAAAAACTCACATAAATATCATCGCGATCGCTCTTCTTTTTTTCCGAAAATGCGAGCAAAAGCGTCTTCCCATCCATGGACAAATAGGCATATTCATTGAGCCCTTTACTCATCCGTTCATAGTTAGGGATATTGATTTTCTCAGGAATAGACCAGCCATTGATTTGTTTCTTTGCCAAAGAAAATCCACGAGTTTCATAGTTCCCATTCACATAGGACCCTTTTAACAAGATAGTTTGGCCATCCGGAGAAATGGATAAAATCGTATTGTATTGATCGCGATTCAGCACATCAGGCATCCGCCGCGCAGTTGACCATGCTTCCCCAACCCGTTCACTAAACCATATATCTTGCGAACCAGCTACCGTCTCTGAACCCTGTGTACCATATTTATTGGCCGGATGATTTTTGCGCCCAAAAAACAGCGTATTCCCGTCTGGCGCCATCACCGGATTCAATTCCGAATAGTCGCTATTGATCGCAGAACCCAGATTTTCCGGCTTTTGCTGAGCCAAAATCGTGCTCGCACTCCATAAAATCACACAAATTATCCGCGATAAATCCATTTCTTTTCCATTTTTTCTGGCTCATACGCCATGATCCAATCGATCAAAACATCCGGATCTTGCTCTACTTGTAACGCTTCCAAATTGGGTAATTTAAGAAAACCTTCATCCACCATGTGTTGCATTTGACCTAATAAATGATCGTAATAACCATTCGTATTTAGGATAGAAATAGGCATTTGGTGTAAATCCAATTGCTTCCAGGTCAACATCTCAAAGAGTTCATCTAGGGTGCCGAAACCACCTGGCAAGGCAATCACGCCATCCGCGCGATTCGCCATGAATTGCTTTCGTGCATGCATGGATTCTGTCACAAAACACTCTTGAATTCCCGTATGCTTCACTTCCCAAGGTTCCATAAATGAAGGAATAACACCCACACAATGACCACCAATTTTTAAATATTCATCGGCTAGTACCCCCATAATCCCGACACTACCCGCACCAAAAATCAATTCACAATCGTAACGTTTCAACGCGTGAACCAACTTTTTGGCCTCTTGTTCGTAAATGGGATTATGCCCTTTAGAAGACCCACAATACACTAAAATTCTCTTAGACATGTACTAATTGTTTAATCGCTTCTGAGAAGCGCTTGTATGTAAACGTAAAACCAAGCTCATTTTGTATTTTTTGAGACGAAACAAAATTGCCGCCTGTCACTAAGCAAGCCATTTCGCCTAAAACCAGTCGTAGCATGAATGCCGGAACATGCGGCCCCCAGACCGGTCGGTGCAACGCCGAAGCTATCTCACGAGTCATCGCAGCATGTGTCAATGGTTCAGGTGCAACAGCATTGTAAACTCCATGAGCGCGCTCATCGGTCAAGGCCTGTGCAAACATCCGGACTAAATCTTCCCGGTGAATCCACGATTGCCCTTGATTCCCAGAACCTAAAATAAAACCGGCAAACAGTCGAATCGGTAATGCTAAAACTGGAAATATCCCTCCTGAACGATCCATCACTAATCCGATACGTAATTTAACGACACGCATACCCTTTATTTCATCGACAGCATCTTCCCAGGCCCGCGTACATTCCGCTAAAAAATCAGTACCTGATTCGCTGGTTTCTAAGCATGTTTTTTGGCCTGAATCCGCACCATAGTACCCAATAGCCGATGCTGAAATTAAGGTATGCACCTGATGCTTTTCCGTCCGCAAGACGCGCGCTAAGAGACGTGTAGAATCTACCCGCGAAGCAATTAATTCTTGTTTCCGAGCGGAAGTCCACCGTTTATCAGCAATCCCAGCGCCAGCTAAATGCACAATCGCATCGATACCTTCTAGCACGCGAGAATCCATCGTTTGATTCACCACATCCCAGCCAGATTTACGTGATAAAATACGCACTTCGTGGCCCGCTTTCACCAGGTATGTTTGCAGTGCCTGCCCTATAAATCCGGTTCCTCCCGTGATGAGAACGTGCATTAATTTCCTTTTTTGATCGCCTGATAAATGACTTCGTTGATGCCCGTCCGAATATTCGCATCCGAAATACGGCTATTATTTCTTGTTGGGTACACGCGGTTCGACAAGAACACATAGACAATGTCTTGTGCAGGATCAACCCATGTATAAGTTCCTGTAAATCCAGAGTGGCCAAAGCTCTCTTGGCTTGCTGATTCTGCAGCGGAAACACCCGGTTTTTTACGATCTGGTTTATCAAAACCAATACCACGGCGAGCATTTTCATCGATTGAAAATGGATACGACGTCCACTGTTTTACGGTCTTTTCGTCAATGAATTGCTTCCCGCCATAATAACCTTTTTGCAAATACATTTGCATCAATTTCGCTAAGTCATTTGCATTGCCAAACAAACCTGCATGGCCACTAATGCCGTCTAAAAGCGCGGCACCTTCATCGTGAACTTTGCCATGAATCAAAGTTTTCCTGAAAAGTGAGTCATATTCGGTGGGCACGATACGCGCCAACGGGAAATATTTTTCAGCTTGGTAAACCAATGTTTTCGCACCTAGTGGCTTGTAAAATGTGTCTGCCAAATAATTTGTCCAAGTCTTCCCTGTCATTCGAGTGGAAATTTGGGGCAACAAATAATACGATAAATCCGAATAAACATATTCCTTTTTGTCACGCAGTGCGGAATTTTTGATGGCCTCCGTGATCATGGCTCCCATGCTACGATGCGCCCATAAATTAGGAGCGACTTGGGTTGGATATTCTTCCGAAACGGCATAGGAAAGCGTGCGTGGTTTCCAGCGAGTCACTTCATTTTTCAGATCGACACAGGTATCCCACATCACCTTTTGATTTTGTTTAATACGTTTAAGACGTTCGGCGCCGTTAGATTTTAAAACATATTTATTTACAAATGCGTCTGCATCAAATTGCTTGCGGTATTTCTTACTATGCAAAATCATGTTTGTGCTATCCACGTAATCTTGCCAAAAAGGAATCCATGCCCGCAAGCGTGCTTGGTGGGTTAAGATGTCCTCATATTTGAGCTCACTTTTATTGCTCGTTTCAAAACCAGGAATTAAACTTCCCATGGTCGTTTTTACAGAGAATTTTCCTTCATCTTGCCACTTCATTAAAGCAGGTACTGAGGTTGAAATTTTCGTAATCGATGCCAAATCGAAAATATCACTCGTCTTCATAGGAACTTTCGATTCGTACGTTTGCGTTCCGAACGCTTTATGATAAATCACTTTCCCTTCTTTGGCAATCAAAACGACAGCCCCGGGAGCACCCTTAATATCGATGGCTTTTTGGGCCAAAGAGTCGACTTTCTTGTTTAGAAATTGGCTCGAAATACCCACCGCTTCTGGAATAACTTGGTATTGCAATCTGCCTAATGAAGGTGTCATGATTCCCATTCCAGCAGGATAATCAGTTGATGCACTCACAGGTAATTTACCTTCTGCGGCTATCCCACCAAAAATTGCCATCGCCGCAGCTTCTTGTTGGGCAATGCCGTCCTGATACGTTAAAACGAGTCCAGCAGCCTTGTTCAAATACTCAAATGACTTGAAGGTAAACGGATTCGCAAAATGGGTATAAATGGCTTTTTCAGTAGTAAACCGACTCACCAAAGCCTGAATTTTTGGTTTAATGGCATAGTTGTTGGCTGGACGATATGAAATTCCGTGTAGGCCCACAAGTACGACATCCACATTTTTGAGTGCATTTTCAACACGAGTAATGGTGCTATCTGCTGAATTTTCGTCGAGGTAATAGTGGTCCATTTCCACATAATTTTGGGCCATTTTCTGGAATTCGGTTGGGAATACGGATCCGTAATTCGCTTTACCAATCGCTAGCGTCGCGATTTTAAGACTGTCTAAAGCTCTTAAGGGAATCAGACCTTTTGGATTTTTCAACACGGTCACTGTTTTCTCAGCTAGGGTGCGTTTCAGAATCTCGGCGTTGATTGGGTTCAAGTCTTCAATCAAATGCTTGATTTCGGTGGGCTGATATTGATCAAGGCCCGCCCAAGCTTTGGCATTTAAAATTCTACGGACACGCAGGTCCAGTTCCGCTTCTGTAATTTCACCGTCGGTAAGTGCCTTCTTAATCGCATTAAACGCGGCCGGAACATCTACAAACGTCTCAAGGATGTCGTTACCCGCTAAAAATGCTTTCACGTTTGCTTGTCCTTCAGGGAACATTTTGGTGGCCCCTTTCATATCCATGGCGTCAGTGAAGACTAGGCCTTGGAATTTCAATTGATCTCGAAGTAATCCGGTTACAATCGGTTTAGACATCGTGGAAGCCAGATTCGAGGTAGAATCGAGGGATGGAATGCTTAAATGGCCAACCATCACTCCTTGTAAACCTTTATCAATTAGCTCCGCATAAGGGAATAATTCCAAGCTATCGAGGCGAGCGCGATTGTGCGTTAAAACCGGAATGTCGAAATGGGAATCGACGCCCGTGTCACCGTGTCCGGGAAAGTGTTTTGCCGACGTGATGATGCCACCTTTTTGAAGGCCTCGCATATAGGCAAGTGATTTTTGAGTGACAAGATTTCTATTTTCACCAAAAGACCGGAAGTTGATGACCGGATTGTTTGGATTATTATTTACGTCAACGACTGGCGCGTAATTGATATGAACGCCTATCCTTTTACACTGTTGGGCTATCTGAAAACCCATTTTCTCGATCAGTGCATCATTTTCTTGCATGGCGCCAAGGGTCATTTGATAGGGGTAACGAACCGTAGAATCGAGGCGCATATTGAGGCCCCATTCTAAGTCCATGCCGATAAAAAGTGGCACTTTGGACATGGCTTGCAGCTTGTTGACCAGGTTTGCTTGGGTCGTTGGGTATCCGGCAAAAAGCACGAAACCGCCAACATGGTAATTGCGAACGATGTCAAAAAGTCGGGTGGTATCGTAGATCGGATTGGAATTCCCGCGTGGCATGAGCACTTGTCCGATTTTCTGGTCGACGCTTAGTGAGGCCATGACGGAGTCTACCCATTTAGATTTGGTATGGGGGAAGAGGTCTTTTTGGCTGAAGGCGGGAAAGGAAAATAGCAGGGAAAGGCAGGCTAATGCGGCAAAAAATCGTCTCATAGGTGTTGATTAGTATGTGAAAATACGGAATGTTTGCGATTTTTTTCGCCGAATTTTCGCAAGCGAGAAAGGAATTGTATTTTTGAAGCTTAATTAGATGAACGTATGAGAAAAAAAATTGTTGCTGGAAACTGGAAAATGAATAAAACGGCTGCTGAGGCATTCGTTTTGGCTACTGAGGTAGCTCAATTAGTGAAGTCGGACGTTCCGGCGGATGTACAGGTAATTATGGCGACGCCGGCCTTGTACTTAACGGGTGTTTCTCAAGTAGTTGAGGGCATTTCAAATTTAGCAGTTGCTGCGCAAAACTGTCACGAAAAAGCTTCTGGTGCTTACACGGGTGAGATTTCAGCGGTGCAATTGGCATCGGCTGCAATTCCATATGTGTTGATTGGTCACTCGGAGCGTCGTGAATATTTTGCTGAGTCGAATGAACAATTAGCTGCCAAAGTTGATGCGGCATTAGCTAATGGTATCACACCTATTTTCTGCTGTGGCGAGAGTTTATCTTTACGCGAAGGCGGAGATTTTTTAGCTTTTGTAGCGGATCAATTAACGGCAAGTTTATTTCATTTGTCGGCAGAGGAATTCGGAAAAGTAGTTATTGCGTATGAGCCAATTTGGGCGATAGGTACGGGCTTAACGGCTTCAGCTGGTCAGGCACAAGAGATGCATGCACATTTACGTGTACACATTGCTGCCAAATATGGCGCAGCTGTCGCGGATGATTGTTCCATTTTATATGGTGGGTCTTGCAATGCAAAGAATGCACAAGAGATTTTCGCGGGTCCAGATGTGGATGGCGGTTTGATCGGGGGTGCTTCATTGATCGCAGCTGATTTCATTACGATCGCAAAATCATTTTAGTCGGCGGTAAACGCTGCCGGGGTCTACGACCCCGGCAGCGTTACTCTCCGAACGCTTTTATTGGGTAATAATTACATCAGTATGTTGATAATCGCATTTGACGCAGACGACACCTTATGGGTAAATGAACCGTATTTTCGCGAAAGTGAAGAGGAATTTGCTGCGTTGTTTGAGGACTTTTTGCCACAACATCAGACCCAACAGGAGCTGTTCAAGACAGAAATGGATAACCTCGCGCTCTATGGCTATGGGGTGAAAGGTTTTATGTTGTCGATGGTCGAAACGGCGGTTCGAATTACTGGTGGAGCCCTCTCTGCCGAAGGAACTGCTCGAATTTTGGACATCGGCAAACGCTTGTTGGCCCGTGAAAATGAGCTCCTAGAAGGCGTAGAGGAAGTTTTATCTACTCTATCAGCCAAATATCGCTTAGTGGTAGCGACGAAAGGTGATTTACTTGATCAGGAGCGTAAACTCCGTCAATCGGGTTTAGAGAAATACTTTCACCACATTGAAATCATGTCGGATAAGCAGACGGCAGAGTACTTAAAACTAATCAAACACCTGCATATTGCCC
>JACCDT010212838.1_pt1 | contig 10188 bp, 27 predicted proteins | sample 7446291 | NCBI WGS metagenome assembly JACCDT01 (sample SAMN15323446, study PRJNA562643) | freshwater metagenome | isolation source: river surface water | place: USA:Blue River Watershed | collected 2017-08-17 | reverse complement strand
GAATAAGATAATGAATAATTAACAAACTTCAACAATATTAGGGTCTCTTGTCGGCATATCAACATAATCAAAACTCGCTGAAACTTGGATAACCTTTTTAATTGGATTCAACCTCACAAACTCAACCTTATTAATTAAAATAAAATAAAATGATAGAATTTTTAAAAAAGTACAAAGAACAAATCTTTAATATCATTACGATATTTTTGATTTTAGAATTCGCCATTTATCCTGGCCTTACAACTGCTAATACATTTTACAATATTATGGCAGGTATTGGATTATTGTTATTGATTGTATGGGGTGGATTAGCACTTTACAATTATGTAAGAAGTGATAAGGGTGGTATAGTTGATAAAGAGGAATTAAAAGAAGCTCAAAAAATATTAGATGAGCAAACTAAACCAAAACGTAAGTACACTAAAAAAGCAAAATAATATGGCATTTGAATCGTTTGAAGAAAGGTACGCTCGCCAACAAAAAGAGCGTGAAGAACAAATACAACAACAAAAATTAGAACAACAATTAAAATTAAAAAAAATGTTTAAAACAATTACAGCAGCAGTAGTAGGGTTTTTCCTATTAGTATTTTTATTTATGTCTTGTGAAAGAATCGATGCAGGACATGTAGGTGTTAAAGTAAACCAATATGGTGACAACAAAGGTGTGGATGATGTGGTAGCAGTTACGGGTATGGTATTCTATAATCCCATTACTACAAAAGTATATGAGTTCCCTACATTCATTCAGCATAAAGAATACAAAGATGAGAATTCATTCGTAGTAAATAGTAAAGATGGTTCGGAGTTTAGTGTATCGCCTATTATGAACTATTCAGTACAAAGGGATAAAGTACCTGCTATCTTTAGTAAGTATCGTAGACCTTTAGAAGATATTGAGGAAGGTTTCTTAAAAACAGCAGTGTACGATGCATTCAGATTAGCAACTAACAAATATACGGCTGATGAATTGATTAGTAATAGAGCAGTGTTTGAAGTTGAGGTTCGTAGATTGTTAGATGGCCAATTATTAAAGGAAGGATTTACAATCAATCAGTTCACATCGAATTTAATTTATCCTGAAACTTTTAAGAAATCTATTGAGGCTAAGAATAACGCAGTTCAAGCGGCATTAAGAGCAGAGAATGAAGTTAAAACGGCTGAAGCACAAGCAAAGATTAAAGTAGCAACTGCGGAAGGTAACGCACAAGCATTACTTACATCGGCAAAAGCTGAAGCTGAAGCAAATAGAATGAAGCAACAAACATTGACACCATTACTTATTCAATTAGAGTACGTTCAAAAATGGGATGGTAAGTTACCTGTTTATGGTGAAGTACCACAACTATTTAGAAACATTCAAAAATAAAATAAACCACAAAAAACAAAAAGTATGAAAAGTAAATTACACATTTTAGTATTAGGACTAGTTATTATCTTTAGTAGCTGTACCGTAGTGAGACAAGGTGAAGTAGGTGTAAAAAGAACAATAGGTAAGATTCAGCAAAAACCATTAATGGAAGGTGCTAGATTATTCAATCCGTTTTTTACTACAATCATTAAATTACCAACCCGAACTGTAAATATGGAAGTTAGGTTGCCATTACCTTCAAAAGAGGGTTTGACAGTTCAATCTGAAATTTCTATATTGTATAGATTGGATGGACAAGCAGCTCCTAATGTAATTGAAAAATTAGGAACTAATTATGAGCAAGTAGTAATACTTCCCGTATTCCGTTCAGCCGCAGCTGATATTTCATCTCAATATTTCGCAAAGGATATGCACACAGGTCAAAGAGCGGTTATTGAAAAGGATATTAAAAAGTTAATGGAATCACAATTAAAAGATAGAGGGTTCACTATTGAATCGGTTCTATTAAAGAGTATCGTTCTACCAACTGGTTTGGCTAAAGCAATTGAAGAAAAATTAGAGGCTGAGCAAGATGCGCAAAGAATGGAGTTCACACTTAACAAAGAAAGACAGGAAGCAACAAGAAGAATCATTGAAGCTGAAGGTATCAGAAATTCACAAAAGATTATTTCAGAAGGTTTGACACCAATGTTATTACAATTTAAAAGTATTGAAGCGTGGTTGAAACTTTCAACATCGCCTAATTCAAAAGTTATTATAACAAGCGGCAACCAACCATTTGTAATTAGTCCTGAATCACAAAAATAAAATAATAAGTACGAAAGGTCTTGGCAAATCCAAGACTTTTTCGTATATTTGTATCTATTAACAATTAAACACGGAGGAAACGATGAAATGTATTAAATGTATTAAGGTAGCTAAAGGCTATGAGTTAGATGAAATTCGCAGAATTGATGACAAAGATGCGGAAGATAGAGTAAAAGGTGGATATTGGAAATATGTACCAAAGAGTGAGTGGAAACTTGCAACTCGTAAAGTGAAAGTGAATGAAGTTGTAAATGAGCAACCAACACAAGAACTTTCTATTGAGGAAAAAAAATTAAAACGTAAAAAGAATGACAAGAAGTAATAGTATAAAAATTGTTGAATTGTATCCGGAAATGTTTACATTCACAGTTAGGGATTATAAGCACAATATATTTGAGAAAGCTTATAATAAAGTATTGACTGTTGTACATAAGCATTTTAAATTTACACGTTCAATTAACTACATTAAACAAACAAATCCATACCAATACACATTTGGTATTGGCGATGGTTGGTATAAATTAGTGTATGATTTAGTGCATGATATTAGAATCAATGACATAAAAAAAGGTGATTGGATTACAAAGCTAACACAATGTAAAGAAAAATTTGGAGGGTTACGATTCTATGTTACAGGTACATCCGATAAGAATTGGGCATTAATTAGAACTGCTGAACAAAAATCTTATGGTATATGTGAAGTAACGGGTTCGGAAGTTGAAGTTGGAACATGGAACGATGGATGGGTACAAACAATTTGCCGTAAAGAAGCACTTAGAAGATTTTATGATAAGAGTGATAAAGGTGAATTAAATGGAAAACGATTTGAAGATTGTTGGAAGCCTTCTGAAAGGGAACATGTTATTGAGACACCAAAGAAAAAAAGAAAGTAATGAGTTTAGCTCAAAGAGAATTGGGTGAAATATTTCGCATAGATAAACAAAAAGAAATGAGTAACAAACATATTGAAATAATACGATTTGATAATGCTAAGATTCATATCAAAGAATATATTGGTGAAAGGGTATTACCATCAGCAACATATCAACCGGCAATTATAAAAATGATTGGAGCCCGTTTATTAGTTATCAATCCTGATAATCAAGAAGAATACTATGATTGTCGATATGAGGATTGTACTATTAAGAGGATGAATGGATAATGAGAAAATTATTAAGTATAATAGCAGTTATGTTTATAGTAAACGTATCAGCACAAACCAAAAAACAATTACCGGCATTAGATTCATTGCCGTATTTAACATCTGATACAACATTGAATAATTTTATGTTACATTGGATAGGTAAACCTTATAAGTTAGGTGGTAAAACTGAAAGGGGTATAGATTGTTCACAATTTAATAAGAGGTTATATACCGATGTATATAAATTGAATTTAGAGAATGTATGTTATAAGCAGTGGGCACAAACAAATAGAGTGGTTAAAGATAGTTTACAAACTGGTGACCTCCTATTTTTTAGAAGTAGACAATCACCATCAGGTTGGCATTGTGCAGTTTATTTAGGTGAAACTATGTTTATACATGCAGCTAATCGATATGAGGGTGTAAAGATTAGTTCAATGTTAGAACCCAGATATAAACAATCGTATAGGGGAGCTGGACGATTAAAATAATAAATTATGAAAGAAAAACTAAGAAAAGCAGTAGAAACAATTGGATACCTAGCAGTAATAGGATTCGGATTTTACATTCTATATTTTGGATTTAGGATGTTATGGATATTTTTAGAAACAATTTTAAAATAAAATAATATGTTAGCATGGATTTTCCTATTCGTAGTATTAGCATTCGTTGGTAAGCTAGTTTACGATGTACAACAAAAGAAAAACAAACCAACACAAAACGAAGATGGATTTGATAAGGATGTACTTCAAAAGTTAGCAGGTATCAAACCCGTAGATGTAGATAGAAACGATAAGGCTCATAAACTATTTGTTAAAAACAATGAGAATGGTAAGCAACAAATTATCGAAGCATTACTGAAAGCAGCTGAGAATAGTGAGTTCCCAAAGCCGGATGAATCAATTAATGTAAAAACTACAAAGATAGGTACAATTGATACGAACTTTGGAGATAGTGACCCATTGGCAACAATTCCAATGAGTAGAGTATCAGCTGAAGGTAAAAAGAAAATGGCTGAAATTGCTAAAGAGGATATCAATAAGCAAGTAGAACAAAACGTTAATAAATTAGAAGCATTAAACGATGGTAAAAAATTATGTGGATGTGGACGTAGTGAAACAGGCTTTTGTACTGGCTTACACAGAATTCCTAAAAAGGATTGGGCAGCTGGTGTAAGGGATATACCTGCTGAAAAACCAAAAAGAAAATATAACAAAAAACCAAAACAATAATATGGCAGAACAACATGAATTAGCAAAACCTTTAGCTGATAGGGTATTAATTAAAGTAGAAAAAGAAGTTACGAAAACCGCAGGTGGTATTATCTTACCCGAAACCGTTGAAAGTAGGGATACAAAAATCGGAACGGTAGTTTCGGTTGGTGAAGGTATATACACAAACGATGGAGTTAAAATTCCAATGAGTGTAAAGGTGGGTGATAAGGTTATGATGCCATTCGCAGGTTCGGCACAAAAAGTAAAGTTAGGGGACGAGGAGTTTCTATTGTTTAGAGAGCAAGAACTATTAATGGTAATTAGATAAAATAAAATATAAATTATGGGAACTAGAGTAAAAATAAAAACAGCAAAAGGTGATATGGTTGTTGAATTATATGATAATGAAACGCCAATTACAGTAAATAACTTTCTAAAATTAGTAGAAAAGGGATTTTATAATGGATTAAATTTCCATAGAGTACTACCAAACTTTGTAATTCAGGGTGGATGTCCAAACAAAAGAGGTGATGGTGGTCCGGGTTACACAATTCCCTGTGAAGTAACCGCACCAAAACAATATCACGATCGTGGAGTGTTAAGTATGGCACATGCCGGTAGAAACACTGGAGGTTCACAATTCTTTATTTGTCATAACAGAGCTGGTACGGCTCATTTAGATGGTAATCATACTTGTTTCGGTAAAGTTATTGAAGGCTTGGATGTGATTGATGCAATCCGCCCAATGGATTCTATTGATTTGATGTTCGTATTAGATTAAATAACCTATTATATAAAATGAGCAATAACAAACAAGACAAAGGTAAGTTAGCCAACAAATTACATCAGTTACAAAAACGATTATTTCGTATGGAATCGAATGAAGGTCACAGCGCCGATAAAGCTGGTAAACGTAAAGGAATGTTAAAACGTTTGATGGACAAATTAAGAGGTAAAGGTAAAAAACCAACTACCTTATTGGATGGTATTGACTTTAAAGACGAGTACTTAGGATAAAAACAAAGCAATGATTGAATTAAAAGAATGGATTGAGGAAGGTATAACTATTGATAAGAAAAATGTGGGGTATAGGGTATTCACAATACCCACCCAGCATTTTGATATTAATGATTTGAGTGAATTAACACCCGAGCGATTCAAAGCAGAAGTTGAAAGGTATCAAAAGAATATCGAAATGCAGAATGAGTTATTGGGATTAGCATTTGGTAAAAGAGTAGAAGCTGGACTGTTTAAAGATTTATTCAATGATTGATATATTTGGTTACATAGGTACGATATTAATTTTGTATTCATTTACAATTGAAAATATCTATAAGCTCCGTTTGATTAATTCAATTGGTTCTGTATTTTGGATAATATACGGAATAGGTATTATGGCAGGACCTACTATATTGGTTAATAGCTGTGTACTTTGTATTCACACTTATTGGTTTATAAAACATAAAAGGAAAGCAAAGTGATAACAATACAAAATCAACAAAAGTTATTAGGTACTAATTTGATGGGTATTCACCAACAACGTCCAATGGTTTGGACTGTAACTTCAATAAAAGCACACATACATCATTATGTAATTTTTATTGAGCAAACTGAATTGGGTTGGGAACGTAAAGTCCTATTAGATAGAACCTTTACTCAAAACCGAGATGGAAAGCAGTATAAGCTAGAATGCGGAAATAGTAAAGTATATTTGTTCAAAGATAGTATAGACAATATGAAAACCTTTAGTCAACATTTAGAATACTTTTTAACTTAATATGCCACATATACCAACACCGCCACCGATGACATTATCACAAAGGATACAAACATTACAAGGAATAACTGGAAAGGTATCCACATACTCAAGCCATTCGTTACAACAAGCTATATTAGATGCTCAACAAATAAGGGATATTGCAATAGAGCAGGCTAAAAAAGTATTACAAGAATATATGGAGCAAGAGCAACAAAAACGAAAAACCATCTTAACGATTGAAAATATTGATAAGATTGTGGGTTCTGATTATAATGATAGTTTAAGAGTGGCTGGAGTTAAAGAGTTGGACACCCATTATGAATTTACTTTAATATACGCTCACCATAATACAATTGAAACAATACTTTTACATAGGAGACAGACATCCGATAAGAGGTATATAATGGAATATCAGGGGCAGACATTGTGGGTGAGTAAAGATAGGCTAAGTACGATTGATGGTATTTTAGAATGTATGCGAGAAGTATAAAACAAAAAATATGAGAGTAATTTATAAATATGGATTTTCAAGAACAATTGAATTACCAATTGATTCGCAAGTTTTGAAAGTTGGAATGCAAAATGGTATTATACAAATGTGGGTATTAGTAGACCCAAATCAAAAACAAACATCCTATCGTAATTTTGAAATGATTGGTACGGGACATGAGTTTGAATTTGATTATTTAACACATACCTACATTGATTCGGTATTCGATGACCGATTTGTATGGCATATTTGGGAGGTAAACGAAAATTAATATGAATATATCATTAGATAGCGGACACCTTACAATGAAGGGTAGCGGTAAAGTACAAATCAAAACTTCAATACAAATATACGGAACGGGTACTAAAATGCCTGTAACCATTGAAGCTGATTTTACGAGTATCCCGCATCACTTACATCAAATCTATTTTCAATCCCTAACAAATCAATACAATACATCGGTGAATGTATATAGTAATACAAAGGATGACGAACCGAAAACTATTAAGGAGCAAAAAAGTGAATGGAGGTTGAATAGAATTGTGGATATAATTAGTAAAGCAATATTAAAAAAATAAGTTATGGGATTAGTAGATATCTTTTTTCCAATCAAATCAGCATTAGAAGTTATGAATCAACCTGATGATTTGGAAAAAATACAACAAAACAATTTAGAGTTAGCACAAAGATTGAAAGAACAAGATAGAGTAAAGTTGGAATATCCAATGAAACGATACCACATAGAAGTTGTATCGGGTGGAGTAATATTACCTTACACCATTGAAGCAAGAGCGTTTGAATATAGTGATTGTGGGACATATTATTTCTATGATTATAAATTCTTAAACGATGGCCGTAGAGAACGGGAAATCCTTTCACATTTCCCAATAGATAAAACAATAATCAAAAAAATAGAAAAACTATAATATGGATAAGCAAGAACGGAATATAATAGTAATATTAGGATGTATAGCTTTTGGAATCATAGTTGCGTTTTTGTACGGAATGGCTAATGAATTGCATGATATACGAATGGAGTTGTGGAATATCAAAAGAGAGCATCATGTTATTATAGAACATCAATACAAAGTGACAGCTGATACCGTTGTAGTGTATAAAGAAAGGGAAATTAAAAGTAAAGCAATGTTCAAATGATAATAAAAAACCCAGAGAAGTTATTAAAGCAATGGATACCAACCAATGAGGACCTTTGGTATGTAACTGATTTGAATGTAACGATGGACGAATATGGTACAGCATATATATACAAAATGAGTACCGATATTCCTGTTAAGAGCTCACCTAATCAGCAATATTATCATATGACTCGTAGAATAGAGCAAGAGGTTACATTAAGAATAACAGGACCTATTTACGAACTGTATTGTGATGGATGTGTTTTGCATGGATATTGTAAAAATATAGATTCAATGGATAAATTTATTAATCAAATATCAAACATACTACGAAAGTATTAATATGCTTACAATAGAGAATATAAACATAATCAATACTAAGTTCGCAGGTATGCCGGAATGGCGGATAGGTGAAATCTTTATAGGGGAACGAAGCTATATATTCCAAATCCATAAGAGGGTAGGTTATTGGACAATCGGAGGTGTGAAGCATGATGAGTTGACAATAAAATTGGCAAGGGAAAAAGTAATGGGTGGGTATATAATGGAGACAGGAATCGTAAAACAAAACTATTATGGACGTTCAATACATAGTATAGATAGAATGAAAACCATAACCGATTTTACAATGTGCTTGGACAATCATATTAAAACTATAATAAGATAATATATTCTATTCAGTACTTGTTGTATATATCGTATCGGAGAATCGGAGTTCGGGTCGAAGGGGAAAATTTTTATTGATAGTATATAACAAGCTAAGTGAATGTAGAACGTATAACAAGCTCAATGAAAGGTGAACGAGCTAAGTGAATCCAGATTGGGGTGAACGTATATTTATAGGGGAATTAAAACAATAACGTAATGAAAACAAAAAATGAATTAAAGGCCATCGTAAACAAATGGTGGGTATATAATAAGGGAATGGCTCAGATGGCGGAGGCTCAGTACTTTGTGGAGCAGTTAGCGGATTGGGAATCGAACTTTCAAAACTTTCAAAACGAAGGTTATCAAACGCCCGTAACCGATTGGAATATCGAAAGGGCTAAGGATGTAAAGGGAGGTATAAGCTTTCGATTAAGTTCGGGTCCTAATGTAATAGATGGAATACTAAAAACCGAAAGTGGGGAATTGGAATTAAAAGACTTGGGTGAGGTGAATACAACGGGTAGTATGGTATTTCAAACGGCAACAATAGATTAAGATGTTAATAGTAATAGTAGTGGTATGTTTGATAAGTTGGGGAGTAGGGAGTTACTTTTTGGACAGATGGCTTAATGATAACAATGATGACATTAATAAAAAGTAAGATATAAATAAATCAGCTAATCCATATGAAAGGGAATAAGACATTAGAAATCCTTATAGGGATGTTAGGGTATATAGTAGGTGGGATGTTAGGATTATGGATATTAATCGAATTAGTAAACATAAATAAAATTCAATAGGGTATGGAACTGGGTATATTAGCGATGGGTTATATAGTATGGATAGTATGTATGAACTGGATGTATATAAAGGAATACATAAAGGATAACCCTGTAATAAGGAGGGGAAACGAATGGCCGGATTAAGAAACATAAGGAATAGAATAAGGAAATGGTATAAGGGATGGCTTAATACGGATGAACCCCTGTACCTGTTCATCTGGGTAATGCTCATTGTGCTCTTATGGATTAAACTATTTCATACGGTATAAGAGAATGAAACCTACTGAAAGGATACAAAAAGATATCGAAGGGCTGGAAGGGTTACTCACTATGGCCCTGAGAATACAAAACCCCAAATATATAAGGGAAATACGAAAGGATATTGAGGGGTTACAAAAGGAATTAAGGAAGGTAAAGTAAAGGGGATGAATCAATCCTCTTTTTTTATGTCCTTAAATGGGATGTATGGAGGTATGGAGCCTGGTCCTCAATCCGCACTCCCGTCCTATTATGATACCCCAAATAATTTACCACTAAAACCTTTACAAGCGCAGGGGATAAGCGCTCCATTCTTTTTTGATGGGTATGGGTAATTGAAAACCGATACGTGTCATATTCACCACTTCATCCCACTTTTTAACACATTTTACCACTTTGGATAATAACAGGGCTTAGAATGATAGTGTAGTATATCAATAAGAGGGCATATACACATTCATTAGCTCAGAGCAAAATTTTTCCCGATATATTTTTACACACTAGCGTAGAACTTATCCACACACTTATCCACATGCGATTTACAAATGTAACACCGTAAATGATTGAGGCTCAGAGCTT
>JACCDT010323959.1_pt1 | contig 10192 bp, 6 predicted proteins | sample 7446291 | NCBI WGS metagenome assembly JACCDT01 (sample SAMN15323446, study PRJNA562643) | freshwater metagenome | isolation source: river surface water | place: USA:Blue River Watershed | collected 2017-08-17 | reverse complement strand
TTTTGATCTTGGGAATCGCCTCCCTGCACCGCAAAAGCAAGGTAAGGTTTGCCATCCTTCAGCGCCATGCTTGGAGTTAAGGTAACTCGAGGTCGTTTACCTGGCTCGGGCAAGTTGTACGGATTGAGGTTTTCGTCCAGCACAAAGCTCTGCATGCGTTGGGAGAGCCCCACGCCTGTATTTCCTGCAATGACAGCTGGAATCCAACCTCCAGAAGGGGTTACGGATACTACCCATCCTTCTGCATCCGCGGCTTCCACCGAGGTCGTGCCACTTTGAAAATCAGCCAAAAACTTGGCATCTACCATGCTCGAACTTTCATTCGGATGGAGTGCGGCGATTTTTTCTTTGTTTTTGTTCAACAAGTGCAGGTAGGGGTTGCTTTCTCCTTGAAATGGGTAGGGATCCCCCGCACCCAATTTAGGGTTGTTGATGGGGCCAATAAGCGCTGCTCGTTCCTTCGCATACTCCTTGGAGAGGAGGCCTTTCATTGGGGATTTGACAAATGCAGGATCACCGTAGTAGAAATCTCGGTCAGCAAAAGCCAAACTCATGGCTTGGTAGACGGTATGGATGTAATTCGTGGAATTGTAACCCATGGATTTGAGGTCAAAATTCTCCAAGATATTCAAGGACTGCAGCAAAGCAGGTCCTTGAGTCCATTCCTGCATTTTGTACACATCGATTCCTCGGTAGTTGACTTGAAGGGGTTCTTCGATTTTCACCTTCCAATTGGCCAAATCCGCTTCGGTAAATAATCCACCTTGTTCTCGTGTACCTCTCACGATCTCCTTCGCGATATCTCCTTTGTAAAAACGATCGTATGCCGCATAGATGGCCTCTTTTCTTGATTTCTTCGCTTTCAAGGCGGCTCGTTCCGCTTCCACTAATTTGAGTAGGGTTCGGTACAAGTCTTCCTGCACAAAGATTTCCCCAGCTACTGGAGCCTCCCTGGATTCACCCAAATGGGGGAGGAACACTTTTTTGGAATAGGGCCAAGCTTTGATACGCGACTTGTTGTTTTCGATGGCATTGGCTGTTTGTGCTTCGATGGGATAGCCTTTAGCCAAGTCCATAGCAGGTTTGAGCACTTGTTCCAAACTCAGTTTGCCATATTCGGCAAGCATGGTCAGGATGCCCCCAGGGGTTCCGGGAGTGGTGGCTGCCAAGGGTCCGAATTGAGGAGGGTAGTCCATGCCTTGACCCTTGTAAAATTCCACAGTTGCTCCTGTTGGGGCTACGCCCATGGCATTGATCGCAATTACTTTTTTGGTGTGGGGATTGTAGATCAAGGCCTGCGTTTCCCCACCCCAGGAAAGTACATCCCACATGGTGGATGTGGCTGCAATCATTGCACAGGCTGCGTCCACGGCATTTCCTCCTTGTTGGAAAATGAGCGCGCCAGCAGTTGCTGCTAGAGGCTTGCCTGTGATGGCGACCCAGTTTTTTCCATGCAAAATAGGACGATTATTTGGGGTGGTGCCGGCACCAAGGCCTGGAAGACCTTGCGCAAATCCTTCCCAAGTACAAAGGAAGGAAAGAAGTAGGAGAAGTTTTTTCATCATGAATTGGATTGGCCAGATCAGCAGTTTTAATTAGGACCAAGCTCGGAAAAATGGAGGTAGCGACCAAGAAATAGTGGAGCATCGGTTAATTTTTCTTTTGACTTGAGTTTGCCTTCAATCCAATTCATCAACTCCTTGAACTTCAGGTTTTTTGATCTCAGTTCATATTTAAGAGATTTAGACACGAGAATTGAAGATTTTCCTTTCTTTTCCAACTCCTGAAGGCGCCAACTTGTCCCAAATTCCCGTATATTTGAGTATTGGGCCAGACTTTGGCTCCCTTTATTTCTCAAAAATCATTTCAATTTGAATTTTCTTACTTTCAATTTTGAGGCCTCTTTACAAGAAGGTCTTGATGCCATGGGTTTTGATAAGCCCACCCCGATTCAGGAAAAGGCTATTCCTGTTATTTTAACGGGAAAAGATCTCATTGCTTGTGCGCAAACTGGAACTGGCAAAACAGCTGCATTTGTGTTGCCTATCCTGAATAAGATTTCAAAATCTGGAGCTACTTCACTCAATACCTTGATTTTGGCACCCACTCGGGAATTGGCCATTCAGATTGATCAACAAATCCAAGGGTTTTCCTATTTCTTAGGAATCAGTTCCGTGCCGATTTATGGGGGAGGAGATGGGATTGTGTGGGAGCAACAGAAAAAGGCTCTAGAAACAGGAGCTGAGATCGTAGTTGCCACCCCAGGTCGTTTGATTGCGCTTTTGGCTGGAGGAAAAATTGATTTGAGCACCCTGGAACACCTGGTGTTGGATGAAGCAGATCGCATGATGGACATGGGATTTTCGGATGACATCTTGAAAATCGTCAACTACCTTCCGCAAAACCGTCAAACCATCCTTTTTTCGGCTACCATGCCGCCAAAAATCCGTCAGTTCAGCATGAAGATCTTGAACAAACCGGAAGAGATTTCAATTGCGATTGGAAAAACAGCCTCTGGAGTGACGCAATCCATGTATTCGGTGTACGATACGCAGAAGGAGGAGTTGGTCCGACACCTACTTTCCCAGAAGCAATACGAGGCAGTGATCATATTTTGTTCGACCAAAGAAAAGGTGAAGGCCTTGCACAAGACCTTAAGAAAGAGCTTTGACATCGAAGCTTTTCATTCCGATCTAGAGCAAGTTGAGCGTGAAAAAATCATGTCGGCTTTCAAAAACAGGAAAGTTAAAATCCTTATTGGAACGGATATTATCTCCAGAGGGATCGATGTGGTAGGAATCGAGTTGGTTATCAACTACGATACTCCAGGTGATCCAGAAGATTACGTACACCGCGTAGGCCGAACAGCGCGTGCGGATGCCAAGGGAGAAGCGATCACTTTTGTCAATCCAAAAGACCAACCTAAGTTTGTACGTATTGAGAAGTTGATTGGAATGGCGGTTACTCAAAACCCGCTTCCTGCTCACCTAGAAAAAGGACCTACGTATACTGGAGGAGAAGCCCCTAAAGTAAGTACTTCCTCTAATTCGACTTCTTCAATTGCTTCTGATCCTTCATTCAAAAAGAAAAAGAAGAAGAAAAAGAAACCAAGTCAAGGTTCCGGTTTAGCTCCAAAGCCCTACGCTTCGACACCTGCATCGTCTGCAACTTCCGTGATTGAGTCAAAAGCGGAGCCTACACCAAGCAAATACGGACAGAGGAGAAATGTTATTGATTCTGAATCCTCACAATAGGCAATCTCCCTATCAAGTATACATCAAAAGAAAGGCTGGTGCTGCCGGTCTTTCTCCTCTTTTTCACATTTCCTGATTCTTTAACTGCTTATGAATACCAAAGAGCTTAACCTGTTGTTTCAAAGAGATTTAACCAAGCTCCAAGAGGAGCTTCAAGCCTATAGAAACGAAGAAAATCTTTGGATTGTGGATGGACAAATCACAAATTCTGGCGGAAATTTAGCCCTGCACTTGATTGGCAATTTAAGGCAATTTATTGCAGCTGACTTGGGAGGATTTGGCTACGAGCGTAATCGAGATCAGGAGTTTGGTGCCACTGGAAAATCCAGAACTGCCTTGCTCGAGGAGTTGGATGTGGTAAAAGAACAAGTGGAAAAATCATTAGTTACGCTTGACCCCAATAAGTTGGGAGATTTATCCATCCATTCATTTTTTGGTTACCAAATGACTATTGGCTACTTCTTGATTCACCTCTATGGTCATTTTAACTACCACTTGGGTCAAATTAACTACCACAGACGGTTGTTAGATTTGAAATAGCATTTTTACCAAGAGATTTCTTTTGGTAACTAATTGATTTTTAGATTTTTGAATCAATTATTTTTTTCCAGAGATGAATTTTTTCTTTACCCTTCGGAAATAAAAATACATGCACAAGCTGCTCGTTGCAGTAAGTAAGTGCCAAAGGGCATGTCCTTGCCAGATGGACATCGGGTCACAGTTGACCTTGGCAACATCTAAGGCTCGGATTTGAATAGCCACTGCAAGCAGGACAAAACTCAATACTCCCCATACTGGAATTCGCTGAGTAGGGTATTGAAAGAAATTGATGGTACCTAGTACCAACAGGATTAAAAATAAAGATGGGAGGAGAAGGGAACTTGAAATGCGAAGTGCTAAGGGTAGAAAAGCAGCAATCAAGAGGAGCACGACTCCAACAAGACCTAGTTGCATTCGCGGCGATAGCTCTTTTTTCACGAATACTTGCACCCATCCTATGCAGATCAAACTCAGCGTAAGCCCATAGGTAGCATTCATGTCCATGCGCTGGCCCATCCAAGTCAGGGAAGAATGGAAAAATGCCGATCCAAGGCTCAAATAAATGAAGTTGGCCGCAAGGAGCAGAGACAAATAGGGGAATTTGCGAACTGTGTTTGCTTCCCGATTTGCAAAGGCTTTCCAGTCTTTCCATCCTAGTTGAAATACTACAATACCATAGAAAAAGTAAATCAGGTTGGAGTAGGTATTTACCGGTTGATGATAGAGTCGCTCTGGATGGTTAAACTCGCAATACTCTACCGTCAAGGCTGATTGGCTTACCACCATTCCGTCCCAAACTCGACTATCTAAGAAATAATCCAAAGCCAAGGCTATTCCAAAAAAGATGCCTGTGGCCCACAATCCATTTCTTAAAATTTGCGTGTTTGACATGATGAGATAAGTTAAAAAAAGCATCCCGATTGCTCAGGATGCTTTTTTTATAATGTAAAGGATTCCCTTATTTTTTGATATTCTGGAATAAATCGATTGGTGTAGCTTTTACCTTCTCCTCAAAGGCTTTCCAATCTCCTTGAATAAAGGCTTCTACCTTGGCTATTGCTGCTTCCGCTGCCTCTTTGGCATGGCCAAACAAGCGCTCTTCGGTTGCACCTGGGGCAGTGTAACTTGAACTAGCATAACTTCTAGGAGCAAATAGATGGGTCATGGTAGTAGGGAACAAGTTTCGAACAATACCTTGACCTTCAACTTTTGGTCCTGTGAAGGCTTCGCGGGCAGCATCCAATTTTTTCTTGATGTCTTTTGCTGCAGTTTCCAAGGCTTTTGCTTCATCCGTCTTCAAATCTTTAACCATGGAGTTGACCTTGTCAATTACTTTCTGCGCTTCATCCAATTTCTTGGTAGCAGCGGTTACTTCAGAAGAAAGTGATTCTACTTTTTTCAAGAAAGCATCTTTGGCTTGAAGGTCTGTAAGGGCAGGCTTGATGCGTGGATCTGCATGTACAGTGATGGAAGTTTCAGATGATTCTCCACCATATTCCATCACTACTTTGTAGGTACCAGGAAGCGCATCTCCGCCACTTGGTTCGAAGAAGCCTCTGCTTCTTCCACCACCACCTTGGCCACCGCCCCAGCCACCAGACATTTCAGCTGTTGACTTTCGGTCTAGATTCCAGATGATTCGGTTGACGCCCTTGGAAGGAAGGGTTTTCAAGGTTCTGATTTGTTCTCCTGAAGCTGTGTAAATTTTCACAGTCAAGGAATCCAATTTTTCTTTCTCGTCTTGAATCAAATAACTCAAACGACCTCCGAACACTCGGTTTTCGCCAGCATACTTTGCAGAAGCCATAAAGCGTTCACCATGAGGCTGCTGAATTTCTGCTTGGTAGGCATCAGGAGCAGGGAAGGCAGTGATTTTGCCAGCTGGAGCTTTTCCACCGTTCTTAGCAAATGCTCGTAATGGGCGGATGTCATCCAACACGTAGATCGCACGTCCAAAAGTACCGATCACCAAATCGGCCTCACGCTCTTGGATGGTCATGTCGTAGGTAGACACTGCTTTAGGGTAGCCATGTTCCCACTTATTCCAGGTTTTGGCTTTGTCAAATGATACATACAAGCCAAACTCGGTACCCAAGAAAACTAGGTTTGGTTCGGTAGGATCTTGCTTGATTGAAAGGGTGAAGCCCCATACCTTAGAGTCATCTGCGATTCGGGTGAAGGTCTTTCCAAAGTCTGAGCTATGGTAGGCATAGGCTGCAAAGTCATTGTTACGGTAGTTGTTGGCAATAACCCACACTTCACCCGCATTGTATTTGGATGCTTGTACTTGAGGGATCCAAGAAGCCTTCGGAAGGCCAGTCAATTTAGACGCAACATTGGTCCAAGTCTTGCCACCATCTTGAGTTACTTGAAGGTTGCCATCATCGGTACCTACCCAGATGACATTCTTGTCTACAGGAGAAGGGGCAATCGCGAGGATGGTGGTGTGATTTTCAGCACCCGTAATATCGAAGGTCAATCCACCTGTTTTTTGCTGACGCTGCTTGGTAGAATCGTTAGTCGTTAAGTCTGGAGAAATGATCTCCCAGGTTTCACCAGAATCTGTTGACTTATGCAAAAACTGAGAAGCATAGTAAACGGTATTGACATCGTGAGGATCCTGTGCAATTGCTGCATTCCAGTTGTAGCGAAGGAAAACATCCTTATCTGGGTGCGTAGGGCGGATGGTACGGTTGTGACCTGTGAGTTTGTCAAAACGGCTTACATTACCTCCTTGAGACATGGTGTATCCATATCTGGAATTAGCAGGGTGAGGGACCACGTCAAAACCATCTCCAAAAGAAACTTCTTGCCAGTAGGTATTGCGGATTCCTTCTCCTCTCCACAGGTAAGCAGGTCCTGTCCAAGAACCATTATCTTGCATTCCTCCGTACACATTGTAAGGCACTTCATTGTCCACATTGATGTGGTAAAACTGACCTACAGTAATTCCTTCTGCGAAAAACCAAGTTTTACCCATGTCTCGAGAAATATTCAAACCTCCATCATTACCATTGATCAATAGGGAAGGGTCATTTGGATTGATGTACCAGGCATGGTGGTCAGGGTGTACACCTTCGTAAGAAAGGAGTTCTCTGAAACTCTTCCCTCCATCTTCTGTAATTCCTACTCTGGAGTACAAGGTGTACACTCGGTTTTCATTTTTAGGATCGGCATGGATCTCAAAGTAATAAAAAGGTCGGTCACCAATCTCTGCCTTGTCATTGATCATAGTGAATTTTTCCCCTCCGTCTTCGGAAACATACAATGCGTTTTTGGAGGATTCGATCAATGCATATACTTTACTACTATTGGCTTTAGAAATGGCTAGTCCCATTCTTCCTAGATTTCCTTTAGGAAGCCCATTCTCTTCTGCAGTTAATTTCTTCCAATTATCTCCGCCATCCTGAGTTACATAAAGTCCAGAACTAGCTCCTCCAGACTCAAAAAACCAAGGATAACGTCTGTGTTCCCACATATTGACAAAAATCTTATTGGGGTTGTTTGGGTCCATGATCATTTCACCCACACCAGTCTTATTGTCTACATAGAGAATTTTCTTCCAGGTTTTTCCACCATCAGTAGTCTTGTATACCCCACGATCCTCTTGTGTGCCCCAAGGAGAACCAATAGCACCTACAAATACGGTGTTGGGATCATCCGGATGAACAATAATTCTGTGGATTGCGCGGGTTTTTTCAAGCCCCATGAGTTGCCAGGTTTTTCCAGCATCCATAGATCGGTAGACTCCGTAACCCATATTCAGGGAGTTTCTTGGATTTCCTTCTCCAGTACCTACCCAAATGATGTTTGGATTTTTTTGATAAATGGAAATGGAACCAATAGAATGGACCTTTTCATTATCAAAAATAGGTTCCCAAGTAATACCTCCCGAAGTAGACTTCCAAAGGCCTCCAGAAGCGGAACCAGCATACATGGTGGTTGGATCATCGTCTACTGCGTCGATGGCAGTAATTCTACCACTCATCGCACCGGGACCAATGCTTCGAGCTTTCATGGACTTAAACACGTCCATGTTGACCTGCTGTGCTTGCACGCTTAGTTGCAGCATAGCTAGGAAAATTAAAAGAACTATTTTTTTCATGTGACTAAAGATGGTTTCAATTTTTTCCAAGTAAACCAATTTTACTGATTTTCAAGGATGAATTTACTTCAAAGGGAGTGATTGTTTGGGAAGCAGGACTATTTTTTTATACATGGTTTGGGGAAAGCTTGCTTTTTGATTTTCTTTAAGAAAAAATAAAAAATGGCAAAATATAAATTTAGGTCCTTGTTAGGACTTTTCTTTTTTACGGCAATTCACCTTGGATACGCACAAAATGGTCGTTTTCAGCAAGCTGTTGCCTACCAAATGGAAGTAGCTATGGATGTGGCTACCAATCGGTACCAAGGAAAGCAGGTTCTAGCCTACACCAATAATTCTCCAGATACCTTAACTCGGGTATTTTATCATCTGTATTACAATGCCTTCCAACCTGGCAGTATGATGGACGTACGGTCCCGTACGATTGCTGATCCAGATCAGCGCGTAAAGGATCGAATATCCAAATTAACTCCAGAGGAAATTGGCTACCTCCACGCCACAAGTTTGACCATGAATGGCAAGGCAGTGTCTTTCAAGGAGGTGGGAACTATATTGGAAGTGGAGTTGAAAGAGCCAATCTTGCCCAATTCTACTGTAAGGTTTGAAATGGCTTTTGAAGGACAAGTGCCCCTTCAAGTAAGACGATCCGGAAGAGATTCTGAAGAAGGGGTTCGTTATTCCATGTCGCAGTGGTATCCCAAGATGGCCAATTACGATGAGCAAGGTTGGCATGCCAATCCTTACGTAGGTAGGGAATTTTATGGGATCTGGGGCGATTTTGATGTAAAAATCACCATTGACAAAACCTACACAATTGGCGGTACTGGATACCTCCAAAACCCGAATCAAATCGGGCATGGTTACCAAGATGAGGGCTTCAAGGTGCCGGAGCCAAAGGGAAAAACCTTGACTTGGCATTTTGTTGCGCCACAGGTACATGATTTCATGTGGGCCGCAGACAATAAGTACAAACACGATAAGGTACAGATGGCAAACGGCATTACTGTGCACCATTTTTATATTCCTGGTGAGAAGACCACGGAGAACTGGGAAAAGTTGAAGGAGTTTACTCCTAAGGCGATTGACTTCTTGTCAAAGAATTTCGGACAGTATCCTTACAAGCAATTTTCAGTGGTACAAGGTGGTGATGGAGGGATGGAATATGCGATGTCTACCTTGATTACTGGGGAGCGTTCCTTATCAAGTTTGGTAGGAGTGATGGTACATGAATTGGCGCATAGCTGGTTTCATGGAGTGCTAGCTTCCAACGAATCCTTATATCCTTGGATGGACGAAGGTTTTACTTCCTACGCTTCGAATTTGGCGATGGCAGCCATGTTCCAGCCCAATTCCTCACCTCACCGAAGTTCGTATAGTGGATACTACCGGTTGGTGAAGTCTGGCTTGGAAGAGCCAATGTCTACGCATGCAGATCATTACCAAACTAATTCAGCCTACAGTGCAGCTGCCTACAGCAAGGGAGCGGTGTTCTTAGCTCAATTGGGCTATGTAATCGGTGATTCTGTTCGTGATCGCGGGATGCTACGCTACTGGAATACATGGAAGTTTAAACATCCAAATGTAAACGATCTGGTTCGTGTGATGGAAAAAGAAAGTGGATTGGAATTGGATTGGTACAAAGAGTACTTTGTCAATTCAACCAAAACGATTGATTACGCGGTCAAAGAAGTAAAAGCTTCTGAGGAAGGGACTTCGATTACCTTGGAAAGAGTTGGGGCGATGCCTATGCCAGTAGATGTGGTAATCACGTATAAAGATGGTACTCAGGAGTTGGTGTACCTACCTTTGGAAATGATGCGTGGGGAGAAAAAAGCAGAGGCAAATGCACCAAAGGTTATTTTAAGTCAGGATTGGCCATGGACAAATCCCACCCAGACGATTACTTTAAAAAGAGCATTGGATACGATTAAATCGGTAGAAATTGATCCAACGAAGCGTATGGCTGATATACAAGTAGAAAATAATAAAGTGGAGTTTTAGGCTCCACTTTGACTTAAACTCAAAAAAAAAGGTGGGGTAACCCACCTTTTTTATTAGAATCAACCTGCGTTTTTCTTTTCCTGTACTTCAGTACGGATAGCTTGCGCTAGGTTTTTCAAATCTTGCATACCTTTTCTAACGCGGGTACCTGCAGCTTGATTTCCTTTGTCATAGAACTTTTCGAAGTCAGCTTCCAAGCTCATTACTAGATTTTTTACTTCGCTAAATTTGCTCATAGTAAAAGTTTTTTAGGGTTGATGATAAGTTTATAAGGGTCTAATATAGGCCAAAT
>JACCDT010221269.1_pt1 | contig 10201 bp, 7 predicted proteins | sample 7446291 | NCBI WGS metagenome assembly JACCDT01 (sample SAMN15323446, study PRJNA562643) | freshwater metagenome | isolation source: river surface water | place: USA:Blue River Watershed | collected 2017-08-17 | reverse complement strand
GTTTGAAGGCTAATTTAGGCTTTTGAAATACTTTGCTTGTATTTTGAGCGATCTCATATTTATAAACTGTAGGAGGAAAATTAAATGACGAATACGTAAAGAAGGTGTATTTGTCCTCTTTTTCCCCATAAAAACCACTCACATTACCAAGACCTGGCAATCGAACAGACCCCAAAGCAACGCCATTATAATTGTAAATTAACGTACGAGAAGTGACGTCTTTGGAATAGGTCAAGTATAGGCGACCACCCACGGTAGACGCAAATTGCAAAGGTTCAGGGCGTTCAGGAATTAATGGCTTCCAATTCGACTTTTCAGGCTTTGCTAAATTCACTTCCACTAATTTCTGATTGGGAGCACCATCATTTGTCAATAAAATCAAGCGGTCGCCGTCGTTATCAACGACCGAATAATGCATCTGAGAAGGTTCAGCGATAATTGGACGAAATACATCCCCAACTACATCTGTTCTGATGAACCAAAGTGCATTTCCATCAAGGCCTTTTCCTCGATCACTAATCGTCAAATAGGCGAATTTTTCATCATCCGAAGTGCTTACAGTATGAAAACGCTGGCCATTGCGTTTATCCTCATACACTAAGCGATCTTGCGCTTGCGAAGTCCCAACCGTATGAAACCAAACTTGGTGATTTTCATTTTTCGTACTTAATTCTTTGCCAGCTGCGGGCGCTGGATAGCGTGAATAATAAAAGCCATTCCCCTTCCATGCCACACCACTTACTTTAACCCATTGAATTTCATCGGCTAAATCTTTACCCGTTTCCATATCACGAACGGTAAAGGTTTGCCAATCACTTCCACCTTTACTTAAACCGATACACGCATAGCGACCGTCTTTATTTAAACTAAAAACGGTTAAACGCGTCGTCGCATCTGAAGATAATTTATTTGGATCAAGAACTTCCTCTGGTGAACCATTTAAGCCTTTTTGGCGGTAGAGTACCGACTGGTTTTGAAGTCCAGAGTTTTTGTAAAAGTAAAACCACTCTCCTCGACGAGTAGGTGCTGAAAGCTTTTCGAAATCACTTAATACCTCGATCCGCTTTTTAAATGTTTCGCGTAAAGGCAATTTTTCTAAATAGCCAAAACTGACTTCATTCTGAGCTTTAACCCATGCTTTTGTTTCAACACTGTTATCGTCCTCCAACCAACGGTAGGGGTCTGCCACGGAAACCCCATGATATTGATCTACATGATCTACTTTACGTGTTTTGGGATAGGTCAATTGAGCCATGACATGTAGGCTTGCGCCAACTAAAATGAGTGAAAAAATTCGTGTCTTCATAATTTTCTATTTTTGATGAGCCCAAAGGACTGCATCGGCAACGATGAGTCCTTTCGCATTTTTCGTGTAGACAAGTACGTCTGCAGTTAGAGGATCTGAAAAAGTATATGTCCCGAGTGAGACCCAACCTGATTTCATATCTTGATTCAATTTTAAGGCTACTGGAAATTTAGTTCTGCCAACATATACCTCCAATTGAACAGTCGTATTGCCCATGGAAGTTGGCAAATAATAATAAGCCTGGTAAACACCTTTTAATGGCGTACGCGAATTAAAGCGAATTCGCGCGCCTAAATCATCATTCGAAAAAGTAGACAAATAACCCTCTCCAAACCCATTAATCTTATCGGCCATTTTCTTCCAAGGCCCAATAATCTCAACCATTGATTTATTCGCATCATCGATGAGCACATCTGGCCGAGAACCGTCCATCCACGGATTAAAATTAAAATAACGTTGTATGTCTTCTTCTTTTACGGCACTAACCGATACACCTTTTTGCATTGCATCAAGTGCGCGAATCACAGCGGATTGACTTGCCAAAATAGCTTCTGACTCAGATGCTTGATTCAACATAAACACCGGAGCCTGTACGTTATTCAAAGAAATCTCTGGTTTTTGTAAGTGCTTTGTCGTTCCACCCATCCCATTATCTTCAACCAGATAGGTGATCGAATAACCTGCTTTGATGAGTAATTCTGCATGAATACTACAATCAATAAATTGTTTAGCTTTGACTACTCGCGTCCCATTGGGATCTGAAACTGTAATTTGTTGAATCTGGGAATCTTTTTGCTGAACCTGCTGCAATTGCATTGCTTCCCAAACCAAATATTCAGCTTGTTTTTGATAGGTGTCGATTACCTGTTTTTTCAATTCCGAAGAAGCTTCAAAGGTATCAAATTGCCCTGTCTCCTTACCAAGTTTGCGGTAAAAATCCCAGGCTAAGCCCTTGATATCTTGACGGTTCAGTTGGCCTACCCGAGGTAATTCTTCCTGGGCTACAGGCACAATCAAAAGCGTTTTTTTGCCTGATATCTTAGCTGCATATGCCGCCATTCGTGCACTTATATTCGAACCATAAATGACAACATCTACCTGCTGAGCTTTTTGTGAAAAGCAAACGTGCGTTATCAGTAAAAGGATAATAACTAACCTCATGAAATTAAAATAAGGTCCCTGTTTGGGCTTTAGGAGCAATTCCCACGTGATGATACGCTTTTTCAGTAGCTTCGCGGCCCCGAGATGTGCGCTTCAAAAATCCTTCTTGAATTAAAAATGGCTCATAAACCTCTTCAATGGTCTCCGCTTCTTCGCCACATGCCGTTGCAATGGTTGTCAGGCCAACGGGCCCACCTTTGAATTTTTCGATGATCGTTAATAAGATGCGATTATCCATTTCATCCAACCCATTTTGATCAACATCTAAAGCATCCAAAGCTATTTGGGCGATGCGCACATCGATTTCTCCATTGCCTTTTACTTGGGCGAAGTCACGCGTTCTACGCAATAAATTATTGGCGATACGAGGTGTTCCTCTGCTCCGACGAGCAATTTCATATGCCCCTGATTCTTCAATAGGCATTTTAAGTATTTGTGCAGAACGCTTCACGATGGTCGTTAATAATTTGGCATCGTAATATTCTAAACGGGCATTAATTCCGAAACGAGCACGCAAAGGAGAGGTTAATAAACCTGCTCGCGTTGTGGCGCCGATCAGTGTAAATGGATTTAAGCTAATTTGGATACTGCGGGCATTCGGGCCCGAGTCTAGCATGATATCAATTTTATAATCTTCCATGGCAGAATAAAGATATTCCTCCACGATCGGATTTAAGCGATGTATTTCGTCAATAAACAACACATCAAATGGCTGTAGATTTGTCAACAAACCCGCTAAATCGGAGGGCTTATCTAATACAGGTCCAGAAGAAATCTTCAATGTAGACCCCAATTCATTCGCAATAATGTGTGAAAGTGTTGTCTTTCCTAGGCCAGGAGGGCCATGAAGAAGTACATGATCCAAGGCTTCTTCGCGTGCTTTGGCAGCGCCAACAAATACCTTTAGGTTCTCGACGATTTTTCCCTGGCCTGCAAAGTCAAAAAAACTCAAGGGCCGGAGGGCCTTGTCGAACTCTTTTTCCTGTGGGTTCAATGCTTCCGCATCACCTGTTAAATAATCTTCCCGCATAAGGCGCTGTGAATCAAAAATTGAAATCAAAGATAATTTTTTTATTGCGAAGATTTCATAGTTTTGGAAAACCTTATTGTTAATCTAAACCTATGACCTCTATCTTTATCGGCGAACTCGCCGGAACAGCCACCCTATTATATCTCGGAAATGGCGTTGTTGCTAATGTCCTCTTAAAAAACACCAAAGGAAACGGAACTGGATTACTCGCCATCGCAGCAGCGTGGGCATTTGCAGTTACGATTGCGATATATGTATCTACGTATTTCGGCAGTTCTGGTGCTCATTTAAATCCGATTGTCACGATCGCAGGTTGTGCTAAATCAGGAGATTGGACCTTATTCCCGACATTTATTGGCGCTCAAGTACTTGGTGCTATGTTAGGCCAATTGCTCGTTTGGATTCATTATAAACCACATTACGATATTACGGAGGATGCAGGTGCTATAAAAGCATCATTTTGCACAGATCCAGCCATAAAAAACACACCCTTCAATTTTATTTCAGAGGCTTTTGCATCTGCCCTAGCAGTCGTTGCATTAGGTACGTTTAGTACCATCGAAACAGGTTTAGGACCATTTTTAGTTGGCATTTTAGTGTGGGCCGTTGGTCTAGGATTAGGCGGAACAACTGGCTATGCCATTAACCCTGCCCGTGATTTAGGACCTCGCATCATGCATGCCATCTTACCAATTCCAAACAAAGGAAATTCGGATTGGGGTTATGCATGGATTCCTGTTTTGGGACCTGCAGCAGGCGCCTTATTGGGAGCATATATTTTGACCTTAAACTAGCCAACTATGTATATTGGATCAATTGACCAAGGGACGACTAGTTCTCGGTTTATCATATTTAATAAGGCAGGGGAAATTATTTCTGTTGGCCAAAAAGAACACGAACAGATTTATCCACAAGCTGGCTGGGTCGAGCATAACCCGGATGAAATCTGGAAAAACACCCAAGAGGTCATTGGCCTAGCTTTAGGAAAAGCCAACTTATCAGCGAAAGATATTGCAGCAGTGGGGATTACCAACCAGCGGGAAACGACGGTTGTCTGGAATAAGCATACCGGGAAACCGTATTACAATGCCATCGTTTGGCAAGATACGCGTGTCGGATCTGAATTAGCTGAATTAGCCAAAGATGGCGGAATGGATCGTTTCCGTGCCAAAACTGGATTACCTCTAGCGGCCTATTTCAGTGGATTAAAATTACGTTGGCTACTCAATAACATTGATGGTCTACGAGCTGATGCTGAAAATGGCGATGCGATTTTCGGAAACATGGATACGTTTATTGCCTGGCATTTGACAGGGGGATTGCACATTACAGATGTGACAAATGCAAGTAGAACCCAGCTAATGGATTTAGCTACTTGCCAATGGGACGATGAAATTTTGGGCATTTTCAACATCCCAAAAATCATGTTACCCGAAATTAAATCTAGCTCCAAAGTTTACGGACACGCAAAAGGCGTCTTAGGTGGCGTACCACTTGCTGGTATTTTAGGTGACCAACAAGCTGCGTTAGTTGGCCAAACCTGCTTCAACCCAGGACAGGGGAAAAATACCTATGGAACAGGATGCTTTTTACTTATGAATACGGGTGAAAAACCGGTGGCGTCTACGCATGGCTTATTGACAACGGTCGCATACCAACTAGGAGATGAACCGGTTCATTATGCCTTGGAAGGTTCAGTTGCCATTACGGGTGCATTAGTCCAATGGCTTCGAGACAACTTGGGTATCATCAAAAACAGCCCTGATATTGAAAAGTTAGCGAAAGAGGTTGACGACAATGGCGGATGCTATTTTGTACCAGCCTTCTCTGGATTATATGCCCCTTATTGGAAATCTGATGCGCGCGGTGTGATCGTTGGCCTTACCCGTTACGTCAATAAATCACATATTGCTCGTGCGGCCCTGGAGGCTACAGCTTTTCAAACTTGGGAAGTATTGGAAGCCATGGAAAAAGATGCTGGCATTCCGATTACTTCGCTGAGGGTAGATGGAGGCATGGTGGTCAATCAATTATTGATGCAGTTTCAAGCGGATATTCTTGGGGAGGAAGTGATTTGTCCAAAAATCATTGAAACAACAGCTTTAGGCGCTGCTTATGCAGCAGGTCTTGCTGTAGGCTATTGGGAAAATCTAGATGACCTTCGGAAAAATTGGGGCATAGCCCATACCTGGAAAAAACAAATGCCGGCGGAAAAACGCCAGCATCTGCAAGGTCAATGGAAAAAAGCCGTTACAAAAAGTTTCGACTGGGCAGAAGATTAAGCACGCTTAATCTTGACCGCTTCTACTTTCGTTGTCCCATAAGCGGGGCAATAAGAAGGTTGTGCACATGAACTAATTAACAATCCGGCCAACACGCTAAATGCAAGAAGCTTTTTCATATGGTATTGTTTAAACTGTTTCTACTGTTTTTTTAACTACGGGTTTAACCTCTGCAATCAAATTTTTAGGTTCATTATAACCTAAAATCTGTAACATCGTACCACTCGATTGCTCCTCTTGAAACAAACGCGTTGTAATCGTTCCATCTTCTAGACGGTCTACAATCACATGTTTCGGTGCAGGAATTAGGCAATGTTGGATTCCACCATAACCTCCCAAAGATTCTTGGTAGGCACCTGTGTGGAAAAATCCCACAAATTGACGTTCTTGATCCTCTTCAAATATAGGTAAATAAAGATCGGAACTATGAGCTTCCGTATTGTAAAAATCCATGGAGTCGCAGGTCAATCCACCTAAGTTAACCTTTTGATACGGCGAGCTCCAGTTATTCACAGGAAGCATGATGTATTTCTGATTCATGCCCCATGAATCAGGCAATTGCGTAATGAATGAACCATCAATCATATACCACAACTCCTTATCATTTTGTAATTTTTGATCAATAATCTCATACAAAACGGCTCCACTCTCGCCAACGGTGTACGAACCAAACTCCGTAAAAATATTCGGAACTGGCACGTTATTCTTATTACAAATCCAGGAGATAGACTCGACAATTTCGTCAACCATCGACTGGTAGTCATAATTAAACTGAAGGGATGTTTGAATTGGTAAACCTCCACCCAAATCGATTGAATCTAATTCAGGGCAAACCTTTTTTAACTCGCAATACTTGTAGATAAAGCGGCTCAATTCTGACCAATAGTAAGCTGAATCTTTAATTCCAGTATTGATAAAGAAATGAAGCATCTTTAAATTAAACTTCGGATTTGGCTTGATTTTCTCTTCATATAAGGAAATCACATCTGAGTAACGAACACCCAAACGAGAAGTATAGAACGCGAAATCAGGCTCTTCATCAGTCGCAATTCGAATCGCAAGATTCGCTTTTTCGGCCGTTACTGATTTCTCATAGAAATCAATTTCCTTTAAATTATCTAAGATCGGAATGCAATTAAATCCATCATTAATTAATTCAGAGATGTATTGTGTGTACAAAGGTTGTTTGTACCCATTGCAAAGAATAAAGGTTGATTTCGTAACCTTTCCTTGGTTATACATATCCCGAATAATAGGAATATCGAACGCACTAGATGTTTCTAAGTGTACATGCTGCTTCAATACTTCCTCTAAAATGAAAGAGAAATGCGAAGACTTTGTGCAATAACAATAGGTATAATTCCCTTTGTAGTTATATTTCTTGATGGCATTACGAAAAAGCAATTTGGCATTTTCGATATGCTCCGAGATTTTTGGCAAATAGGATACTTTTAACGGTGTGCCATATTGCTTAATGATTTCCATTAAAGGCACGTTGTTAAACAACAACTCATTATTCTCATTGATATTGAATTCGCGCGTAGGGAACTCAATGGTTTGATCAATTAGATCGACGTAATTTTTCATTCAGTCTGATGAATTGTACTCAAGCGAACTTGAGTTTGTGGAAAAACGTGCAAAACTGCAATAAAAGTATGTACTTTGCAAACGAAATACTGATTAAGTTATTATGCCCAAAATACATTTTATCGCAATCGGCGGCGCTGCCATGCATAACTTAGCACTTGCCTTAAAAGCCAAAGGATTTGAAATTACCGGCTCCGATGATGAAATTTACGAACCTTCGAAAAGTCTTTTACAAGCAAATGGTATCCTACCTGATCAATTTGGCTGGTTTCCAGAAAAAATAAGCTCAGACTTGGATGCAGTCATTGTGGGTATGCATGCTCGGGCCGACAACCCTGAGTTACTACGAGCACAAGAATTAGGAATTAAAATCGAGTCATATCCTTCATTTTTATACGAACAAAGTAAAAATAAGCAACGCATCGTCATTGCTGGTAGTCATGGAAAAACAAGTATTACTTCCATGATCTTACACGTATTAAAAACGCTCCAAAAACCCTTCGATTATTTAGTCGGTGCCCGCATAGAAGGGTTCGACCTGATGGCTTCGCTATCAGAAGCACCCATCATTGTCATCGAAGGAGACGAATACCTCGCTTCTCCGATTGACCGACAAGCCAAATTTTTATTATACCAACCACATATTTGTTTAATCTCTGGCATCGCTTGGGACCACATTAATGTATATCCGACGTTCGAATCATATACAGATTCGTTCAAGAAATTAATCCAAGAGTTACCCAAAGCGGGTAGTTTATTCTTTGACGAAACGGATCAAATACTTGCGGGCCTAACAGAAAATTGCCCGGATCATGCGGATAAGCAAGGCTACCAAGCACATGCATCTACCATCAAAAATGGGCAAACCATTTTAAAAGGAGAAGATGGAAAAGAATATCCAATTCATGTATTTGGCGAGCATACCTTAAAGAATTTAAATGGCGCCCGCTTAATTTGCGAACAAATAGGCATTTCATCCACTGCTTTTTATCAGGCAATTCAGAGTTTCAAAGGTGCTGCGAAGCGTTTAGAATTAGTCGCATCAGCTGAAAACGGGTTATTTTATAAAGATTTTGCACATGCCCCGTCCAAGGTAAAAGCGACAACGGAGGCCTTGAAAAATCAATTCCCGAATCGGAAATTAGTAGCATGCCTAGAACTGCATACCTTCAGTAGCTTAAATCCAGCTTTCCTTCCTCAATATGCCGGAACTTTAGATTTAGCAAATGAGGCCATTATTTATTTGAGTGAGCATGCGCGTGAGATCAAACGCATGGATCGCATCGAAGAAGATGTTGTTCAAACCTATTTTAAACATCCATGTTTGCGAGTTATCCGAGACGCGGAAACATTGCGACATGCTTTGTTGCAAGAAACTTGGGGGGATGCCAACTTACTTATGATGTCTTCTGGGACATTTGACGGGTTGGATATGCCAAGTTTAGGCCAGGAAATTGGAATGTTAAGCGTTTAGCAATTGATCTAATTCAGATTTAAAGCCTGTCAACAAAAGCTCTTTCATGCTAATCTTACGTTTTTGCGTATTGATTTTGCTTTGAGTTGGCTTTTCATCCATGAGGCGATCGCGTTCTGCTTGCGCGATGAAGTCGTCCAATTCGCCACGTTCCTTTTTGGTCATGTAATCCATTTGATTAATCATGATTTTTAATTGCTCAATCCGAGGCTTTTCGTTCAAGGCTGGATGGCGATATGAAATCACGCGCAACAAATAGTTCATTTCAAAAATCTTGTCGCATGCATTACGGAAACGCTCAGCCATATTCCGGTCAACCGTTTTCACTTGAGCGGTAACCTCTTTCCATTTAATGAGGTAAGCCTTTGCTAAGTCGGCTGTAGCCGTCATATTCACCTGATCGGCCAACTTCAATTCCAGCTCTCCAGTCATAGCGACTAATTCCTGAATACGTGGGTCGACCCGAGGCTTGTATTCGATGCCGTTAATGCGGTTGTATTTCTCGAAAAACATATCATTGGCTTTCTTGAAATTCTTCCAAAGCATGGATTGCTTTTTAGGAGGAAGTCCGGTCACCAATTTCCATTCTTTCTGTAATTCTTTGACTTTAATAATCGCAGCATCTAAATCATCAGACTTACGATATTGATGGACTGCATCAATATATCCTTGTAAAATCAGTATTTTTTCGTCGATTTGACGGTTTTTATCTTCAAAATAAGTCCTTCTACGTAAGAAGAACTGATCCATGATTTCTTGAAATGAATTTGTCAATGAGTCTTGAAATTGCTTATCGACTGGCCCCGTTTTAACCCATTTGGCTTTCAATTCCATGAGTTCTTCGGTGGCTGCCAAAACATCTTCTTGACATGCAATCACTTTGGCATCTTCAATAAGCGCTTGTTTGATTTCAAGGTTCTTGATTTGATTGTTTTGAATGAGTTCGCGTAGAAAAATTTCTAATTCATCTAGTTTACTCAATAAAGGAATGAAATCACCCAAACCATCAAATGTGGTTAAATAGGCTTTCATCTGAACAACTTTTGTTAAGTATGAACCTTTGTTTTGAACTTCTTCGACTTCTTTGGTTAATTGATTGACCTTAGATTTGGCTAATTCGAAACGTCTAGCAAAATAATTTAAGGCTTCTTGTTCGGTATCGCGAACAAAACCGATTTCACGCAAAGGGAAATCCAAATAGGCATTTAGGAAAACTTTGCCGTCCTGGCAAAATCCGAACTCATTTTTAACGGTGTGGCTCATGTTAATTCTTATAAAAGAGCTTCAAGCAAACGCCTTGGCTCATTAAATCCAGGTTCAATTTATCTAAAAAATTATAAATAAGTAAAGAAATCAATCAC